>Ga0233431_1002677_pt1 | contig 23949 bp, 22 predicted proteins | sample SI_118_April2016_FD_179867 | JGI IMG/M metagenome (GOLD analysis project Ga0233431, IMG submission 179867) | Seawater microbial communities from Saanich Inlet, British Columbia, Canada - SI_118_April2016_200_MG | ecosystem: Environmental > Aquatic > Marine > Inlet | place: Canada: British...
GGGGTGGAAAGGTAGAGAGGGGTTGTGTGATGACAGACACCTCTTTAATTACTACCGAATTTCTGAGGATAACCGGATTGTATTTGGTGGTGAAATGCCTGCCTATTATTATGGTAACAAAATCGGGTTAATCAATAACAAAAAAATTTTAACCGCACTCGAAGAACGGCTGATCACTATCTGGCCGCAACTTAAAGGTGTTAAGATTGCCCATCGCTGGGGCGGCCCCTGTGGTATTTCAAGAGATGAATTACCTCTGGTTGGCGTAACAGGTGAGCATAAAAACATCTATTATGGCATCGGTTATACCGGTGAAGGAGTTGTTTGGACACAGGTAGCCGGGGAAATTATTAGCCAGCTCTATGCAGGTGAAGATACTGATTTGACGCGTTTCTTTCTGGTCAACCGCCCGATGCCGTACATACCACCCGAACCATTTATGAAAATCGGCTTTGAAACATTGATGGTCTATTATGGACTCAAAGATAAATTCAACAGGAACCAATAATATTTTCGACTCAGTGTGCCTGCCACCTGTTAGTTAATGATTCTTTAACCATAGCCAATATGCGCTTCAAAAGAAAAACTAGGTTTTGATGCCATCAGGGAAGTTGGCCCTAGGGGAGATTTCCTTATGCACCCGCATACCCTAAAAAATCTCAGAAGTGAGTTGATTACGTGGGATAAGGAAAAGTACGCCTTTCTCACCCCGGAAAAAGATGAACAAAATAAAGAAGCTGGAAAAATTATTAAAAAATTCTTAAAGAGCATCAGGTAACACCGATTGACGAATCTATTATCAAAAAGGGTTATGACATTATCAAAGCCTATGAAAAAAAATATGCTCAATCAAATTAATAAAATCATTAATAATTCATTTAAATACTCATCTACGAGTTATTGAGTGAAACAGGAGACTTTTTTGAAAAAACTTAAAAACATTAGAAAGCTGGAGATCATGGAACATTTTCACAAAGTGGTAAATGAATATGGTTTTTCCGGTACTACTCTGGCAAAAGTCGCAAAGAGTCTCGAAATAAATCCTAGTCTCTTGCTGCATTATTATAAATCCAAGGAAAAGATGATCGTCGGTTTTGCCGATTTTATTATCTGCAAATATGAATCGTTTTATCTTCTACGGATGGATTCAATGTCTGTGCCGGCAGACCGGCTTGAATACCTGCTGGATACACTGCTTTTTGAAAGAGGGGATGTTGAGGAGCTGGTCAGTGATAGGGGTTTTTATGAGTGTTACGCTCTAAGCATCACCCATCCTGCAGTAAAGAAAAAGTTTCAGCACTTCTATGACCGTTTTCGCAAAGCGCTAATAAAGAGATTCTTCGCAGGCTCAAAATGACAACCCGGCAGAGCCTTTGGTCTCTATCCACACCCAAAGGAGATGGTTTTCGATTCACAATTAAAGAGGTACTAAATGACAAATAAAAATGATCAGGATGTCAAATTTCTTGATCGTAATCCGACTGAAATTCCGGAAAACGAAGCAAAGCAGGTCGCAATTGATCTTTATGGATTAAGAGGAAAGTTCAAAAATCTTATCAGCGAACGTGATCAGAATTACCGCATCAAAACAGATGACGGTAGTAACTATGTTTTAAAAATAACAAATGTAGATGAAGACCCGGATGTCATAGACTTTCAGATTCAGGCACTTTTGCACATTGAGCAACAGGATCCAACGCTTCCGGTACCACGAATCCTAAAAACCAAAAAAGGCACCTTTACTGATATTTATGAGTCTGCTCAAGGTACCCGGCATATTGTCTATGTATTAACTTACCTGCCCGGTACAATTATAGAAGATGTGCCTCCGCCATCTTCACGTATGTTACAAAATCTGGGAAGTATGATGGGGCGCCTCAGCCTTGCGCTTCGAGGATTTTTTCATTCACATGCTCGTCATGAGTTAATTTGGGATACCATGCGCAGCTTGAGTCTGCGCCAGCATACAGATAAGATAAAAACCCCTGTTACCCGTCAAAATGTTGAAACCATCTTTGAGCATATGGAAAAAGAGATCATGCCCAAATTGAAAGGGTTGCGTCAGCAGGTTATCCATGGAGACGCAACGTCCTTGAATACTCTCACAAATCCAGATATACCCGATAGCATAACCGGTGTATTGGATTTTGGCGATCTGATTTATGCACCACTGGTTATTGAAGTAGCCAATGCTGTTGATAATGAAAATCTCGGTTCAGATGGTTATCTTGATGGACTCATCAATGTTGCTGTTGGATTTGATCGGATCCAGCCTCTTGAAGAGGAGGAGATTGACCTTCTTTACGATCTTGTGCTGGTCAGACAGGCTGTAACGATAACGATTATTGCCTGGCGCCGTATTATGTGCCCGGATCAACCTGATTATCTTCTGGAAACAGAGGCCTTTGCCGGAAATACAATTGCCTCTTTAATGGAGGTAGGACGCGAACAGGCAATTAGCCTACTTCGTAATGCCTGCCGATTTCCTCCTTATTGTCCAACAGAACAAAATGAAAATATCCAGGACGATACTGATACCCTGCTCAAACGGAGACATGATGTTTTGGGTACAGAATTAGCCCTCTTTTATTCCCAACCGGTTCATGTTGAACGTGGAAGAGGTCCGTGGCTTTATGATGTTCAGGGTAAGGCCTACCTGGATTGCTATAACAATGTACCGGTTGTGGGTCATTGCCACCCCCATGTGGTAAAGGCGATATCCCGTCAGACCGGTGCTCTGAATACCAATACGCGTTATATTTATCGAAATATTCTGGACTATGCCGAACGTCTTACCAGCGGTATGCCGGATAATCTATCTGTTTGTGTTTTTGTTAATTCCGGCAGCGAAGCCAATGATATTGCTATGCGTATGGCCAGGTTTGCTACAGGTCAGCACGGTGCGCTTGTTATGCATAATGCTTATCATGGTATTACCGAATCCACAATCGACCTTTCTCCTTATGAGGTAAAAGAAGAAGATCTGGCACCCCATGTTCGCACCCTGATGTCACCGGATCCTTACCGTGGTATTTATAAACAAGGTGAATCTGACTTGGCCGGAAAATATGCCGCAGATACAGACAGGGCCATTGAAGATCTGGCTAAAAATGGCTTTAAATTGGCGGCTGGTATGATTGACACGGCTTATATCAGTAATGGTATTCCGGATGTACCTGAAGGTTATCTGGTAGCCGTAACTCAAAAAATCCAGGTTGCAGGTGGTTTACTGATTGCCGATGAAGTTCAGGCCGGATTTGGAAGGCCGGGAACGCATATGTGGGGCTTTATGGCACAGGGTGTTGTACCGGATTTTGTGACCATGGGTAAACCGGTGGGTAATGGTTATCCCCTGGGCGTTATTGTAACCTCACCTGATAATCTGAACGCCTTTGTCAAAGAGACCGATCTGTTTAGTACCTTTGGTGGAAACCCCGTCGCCTGTGCTGCGGGAATGGCTGTTTTAGATGTCATTGAAAATGAAGCATTAATGGCTAATGCCAGAACAACCGGTGAGTATCTTCGCCAGGGGATTCGTTCTTTAATGACAAAATATGATATTATTGGTGATGTCCGTGGCAAAGGTATGCTGGCTGGCATAGAGCTGATCAGGGACCATAAAACCCTTGAACCGGCAGATACGGAAACTGAGCGGATGCTGGACCTATTGCGCGATAACAACGTGTTTGTGGGAAGTGAAGGACCTTTTTATAATATACTTAAAATCCGACCACCCATGATATTCAAACCCGAACATGCAGATGTTCTGATTCAGGCACTTGATCGTTCGTTTAAGGTACTTTAGGATATATGTGTCATTGGGATGCCCGATTCCTAACCTTTTTGTTTGGTCGTTGATCATCTACAGTGGATTGGTACCGTCACATCTTATAGCTAATGAACTACCCAATTAAAAGTAACAGGGTATTAAAAGTTCAATAAAAATGATGTTCATTAAAAACTAGCAAACAAAGGAGATTCATTGGATAAAACTACTTGTATAATCGTAGGTGCAGGTCCAGCGGGAGCTGCTTGTGCCTATGTCTTGGCGAAAAAAGGAATCGAAGTAATAATGCTGGAAAGAGCTCGCCAAACGGGGGGAAAAAATGTGGCATCTTTCGTCATGTATACGGCTATATTAAAACATTTAATTCCTGATTATCTGGATGATGCTCCATTTGAAAGAAATGTGATCAGGTCCAATCAAGTATTTTTAGGTGAAAAAGATGTCAAACAGATCGTCGATTTTAACTATCGACTGATTGATGTTCCTATTGCATTTACTGCCTTCCGTGGAAGATTTGATGACTGGTTAGCCAACAAAGCGATGGATGCCGGGGCGGATCTTATCACTGAACAAACGGTGACAGATTTAATCATCGATAAAGGTCAGGTTATCGGTGTTAGGGTTGATGATGATGAACTTTATGCAGATGTGGTCGTCGGTGCTGATGGGTATCATTCCAAAGTTGCCGAAAAGGCTGGATTGGTTCGGAAATGGCTTCCTGAAAGGTGTTGGCATGGTGTTAAAGAAATACTTGATCTCCCCTCTGATGTGATCAATGAACGATTCCAATTATCTGACGGCATTGGTAGCATTGATAGTATTTCGGGCTATAATATTGATCGGTTAACACTCAGTGACACGACGCTCTATACTAATTCAGACAGTATTTCAATAGGCGTATTTGGCAGACTTGGAGAATTAAAAGATAAAAATGTAAAACTGCATGAATATTTAGAAGTCATCAAACAGCAACCCTATATCCATGATCTTATTAAAGATGCAACTTTGAAGGAATATCAATCACACATTATATCAGACGGGGGGAGGGTTCATCCTAATAAACTGTACAATGACGGTGTACTGTTGTGTGGTGAAGCCGGTGGTATTATGGATACTTATGGCGTGGGAGTTCCAACCGCTATGCTTTCAGGCATGATGGTGGCCGAAACCATAGAAGATGCAATTAAGAAAGGTGATTTTAGCTCGCGTACCTTGAAAAAGTATCTAAACTATCTGGATTCCACATCCTTATTAAGTACGATAAAACAAAGTCGTAAGGACAGCGATTACATAGTTAATGGCGGACATTCGGATATGGCACAATCCATGGAAGCCGGAGCTGATGTCTTCAATAAAAATGTGGATTTAACATTTGATTTTATTTCCAAGGAGTCCTATCCCTTGTATCTGAATTTGTACTTGAGGGTGGTACAGTATGAATTGCCCAAACTGATTCGCTGGCCAATCCACGGGATATTAAAATCGAAAATTTTGTTCGGTCGTATTTTAGAAAAAATAAAAAGAAAACTAAATGGACAGTATTATGAGTGGAAAACAAAAACTGACAGTTGACGATAAAATGGCAACCGTCATCATTAAAATAGATAAGGAAGCACATATCGTTGTTGATAAAGATCAGTGTCAAAAATGTACTGGACGACCTTGCTTAACGATTTGTGCTGCAGAGAACTATCAATGGGATGAGAAAAATGATGGTTTGATATTTAACTATGAAGGATGCCTTGAGTGCGGTGCCTGCCGAATTATTTGCCCGCTGGATGCGATTAACTGGTCATATCCTAAACATGGCTTTGGTGTTCGGTTTCAATTTGGATAATTGTTTAATCTTTTTACTTTGTAATGAACGAACGATTGAAACAAGTGGTCACCCATGAAAGTGTTTATCAATTTAATGAATGATCCCATTATCACAATAGGAATTCATCCATTCGTAACAATAAAAAAAAACAGGAATTGGAGAACTGTAAATGGTCACTAAAAAACTAAAGATTGTGGTGGTCTATTTTGATAATCATCCTGGTGCTGTAATGGGTTGTGTTGGAAACAGTGAGGTGCATACGCCAAATTTAGCATTTGAAATTGACTGTCTGAAAAAAACGGCAAGGATTGCTAAAAAAAGGTTTTGAAGCCGCTGCCACCTTTATCAGATCGGGTGTCACAGAAGCTGATGTCGTCAATGAAGTTGAAAGGGTTTGCCATGAACATATTCCACAAAAGATTTTTGAAACATAAAGTAAATGATGCTTTAATGATGAATGTCTATTCTTTTTTAACGCCGGGTTTGAATAGACAAAACCTTTCTGATATCAGCAACTCACCACCCGGACTTGTGCGAATTGTCGGTGTCCCTCAGGTGAGCCATGAAAGCCGAATCCACTTTGTTTTGCCCCCACCCACGGGGCCTCACCGGAACCCCCGACGCCCTGATTGATCCCGATCATTCCAGCTTCCAGTTGATCGGCTACAGCTTCAGCCTCTTTGCCGCCAAAAACAACGGCACCGAGTCCATAGGTAGAATCATTGGCGCGCTGAACCGCTTCGTCAACGTCTGAATAACGGCTAATGGCCACCACCGGACCGAAGGTCTCTTCTTGTTCGATTAACATGCTTTTACTGATGTCACAAATGACGGTAGGATTGATGTAACGTTCTTGTTGTTGGAGACTACCCAAAAGCACTCTGGCACCTTTTGCTTCTGCATCCCGAATATGTTCAATGATTATGCGATGCTGTTTTTCATTAATAATGGGGCCGATGTTAACACCTGACATATCCCAGGTCCCGACTTTATAATTGGAAGCCAGTTCAACCACGTATTCTTCGAACGTGTCTGCAATACTTTCATCAACATAAATGCGCTCGGTTGATATGCACATCTGACCGGCATTTTCAAAGCTACTGGCAACAGCAAAACGGGCTGCAGCTTCAATATTAGAATCTTTCATAACAATCATGGGATCATTTCCACCCAATTCCATCACTAATCGTTTTAGCTTATTGGAAGCTCTGGCCATAATGTCTCTTCCGGTGGCCTGTGAACCGGTAAAGGCCACGATGTTGATGTCACTTTCTACCAAGGCCTTCCCTTGTTCACCATCACCGTACATAATTTGGAGAACGTGTTTCGGTAAAACCTCATTCAGATGTTCCGTAAAAGCTTTGGCAATCAGTGGTGTTTCCTCGGAAGGTTTAAAAATGACAGTATTACCGGCTACCAATGCAGGTACAATAAGATTATTAGCCATTGCTAACGGATAGTTCCAGGGAGAGATTACAGCAGCAACACCTAGGGGCTTGAATTCGACTTTGGTTCCTCCGGGGAGATTTTTGGTTGTTAGGGCTTCTCTGGTTGCTTGTGCCAGATAACTCCCACCAAACACAGTTCCGTGGACTTCACCGGTAGATCTGCGGATATCTTTACCCATTTCCTGGCTGAGTAGAACCGCTAGTTTATTTACCTGGGGTTCAATATTTGAATAAGCCTTTTCCAAAAGCTTAACACGATCATTAATGTTTATGGTCTTCCAGCTTTTGGCTGCGATTTGAGCATTTGAGACCAATTCACTCACTTGTTCAATTGGTGTGATCTGAACCTCACCCACCAAATTACCATTACTGGGATCATATGATGACAGTTTTTTTTCCACGTCTCTCTCCTTATTTTTATTAGATAAACCGCATCATCATTTTAGTAGCGAAATTGTCCACATTGTCTGAAGTGATCTGGTGTGTTTCTATTAGTTTTTCAGCATTCTTTAATAGTTGTGGATGATTCATATCTTCCAGTTTAGAAAAATTACCTGTCCTTCGCCCCACAATAAATACCAATTGTTCCCTGGATTCCATATCCAGGAACTTTTGAAGCGGTGCTTTCATCTTTTCTTTATCATCGGGAAAACGCCCCTCCACCTCCTGTAGGAGATTTAAAATATGATCACTTTTAAGGGTACTGGAAATTCCTGTTAGATTTTCCAGAAAAAGCAGAATCTCTTCAGCCATTTGCACGTCTCCGATTTTTGTGAAAGCTCCGGATTGATAATCTTCAAATAACGGCAAACCTTCAACGACAGCTAGAGTTCTAAGGCGAATAAAATTAGGATTGATTTGATTCATAGCATCTGCTGTTTCAAGGGCATTTGCTTCTGAGTATTTTTCTCCCCCCAGACCCGGCATAAAATATTCAGATAACTCAATTCCGGCCTGTTTCACTTTCTGCCCGGCGATAATATGTTTTTCTTTTTTCACACCTTTTTTGATAAAATCCAAAACCTCATCCGAAGCGGATTCCATTCCGATATGAATTCTATTAAGACCTGCGTTTGCAATACGGGTCATATTTTCATCACTAATGCGGGCAATAGAATGGGAACGGGCATAGGTGGTAATTCGCTCAACCTGGGGGAAGCATTTCTGTATATGTTCCAGAATTTCCACTAAACGATCCGGTTTGATAACCATCGTATTCGCATCCTGTAAAAAGATCGATTGCATTCCGCTATGGACCCAGTTTAACGCTGAATGAAACACCATCGGGTCACTTTCAAATCTTCCTCTATGAAGAGAAACCAGATCCTGTGTTGTTCCGCCTCCGGGTTGTTCTTTGATTTTCAGGATCTCATCGATGATTTGCTTAATCATGTCAATATCTTTAATAACATGATCTACCGGGCGGATGCTAAACTTTGCGCCTTTATAGAGACCACAAAACTTGCATTTATTCCAGGGACAATTCCTGGTAATTCTTAATAACAGGCTACTGGCTTCACTTGGTGGTCGAATGGGGCCCAGTTCAAATCCCTGGTAGTTTTCACTTTTTTTCATTTTAACACTGTTCTTTAAGTTTTTTTATTCAAACGAATAAAACTATCCTTTCTGAGTAATAAATTCTGAATGACGGTTCATTGTAATTGTTTGCAATAAATTAAAGTTCGTTAATAGGTATATTAGTACCTCCGGGGGAAGGGTTTCAAAACATCCCCTCGTTTAGGCGATTTTCGAATTGGGGATCTGTGCTTTTTTTATCCTTTGATCAACCCATGATTTATATTGTTCATTGGTTGCTGATTCCAGGTTATTCTCTACCAGCACATTTTCAATACCGGCAACAGTTCGCTTGCCATCTTCGATAGCTAATGAACTTTGGGCAACACCTGCTAAACCTTGCCCTGGAGGAATCAGGGAGGTGACTACATTTGCTCCTGCGGCAAATCTTTGATTTAATTCAGCATGTCCACCAACATCCAGAGATGCTGGTATCAGTCTGTCTGGCAGCACTAAACGCATCAAGGCAATAATGAGTAATTCCTTCATCGGGTCGATTTGTTTGAAATGAATCATTGGCGTTCCCTTTTGAGGAATCAGGGTCATTACCCGGACCTGATCGGCCTCCAGTTTCTGCATTTCAAGGATTGAATCAGCGATATCCTCTGATAATTCACCGATTCCAGCCAGTAAACCTTCTTCAACGAGTAACTTTTGTTTTTTTGCTTGTCGTTTGCTATCGAAGCGAAGGTCATAATCCTGCTCGGTTCGTAAACTATTATAAATAGATCGGTTATGGGTTTCCTGATAACAAGCGTACCAGCTCGCGCCGGCATCTGATAGTTTCTTGATAATCACCTCCGGCAATACACCGGCAGATATCATCACCGGTAAACCCGTGGTTTCTTTAACAGAACGGATGATGTCCAGTAAGGTATCAAATCCCCGGTTATCTTTCTTAAAAATAAGGGGATCCTCCCCCATCGTCAAATCGAGTAAATTGACACCGGAGTCTGCCAGGCGCTTTGAAGACTCTAATATTTCAGAAGCGGTTTTTCGATACCGTGGCGCTTCTTTGTTACTTTTTCGATATAAACAAAAGTTACAACTGTTACGACAATAAGTACTGAAGTATAAAAATCCATAAAGAAAGATACGATTCCCAAAATATTTTTCTCTCAGGTTTCTGGCTGCCTTGAACACTGATTGGATTTCTTCTAGATGGCTGGTTTCCAGAATTTGGATCATGTCTTGTTTAGACAAAAGAATGTTCTGTTCTGCTTTTTCAAGTATTTGTTTTAAAGTGATGCTTTGAGTCATTTCCCGTCCTGAGTTATTTAAACCGGTACCCGGTAAGATGTTTGCTATAAATTCAAGTTCGTTAATAGTAATTGAAGTTTTAAAATGATGATTTTATCTAGCATCAAGTATTATCCAACAATCTCTGTCCCATATCAATAGTATGATAATGATATTTGCAAGAAGATGACCTAAATATATGGTCAATATTTGTTTGGAGGGATTCCCGATGAGGAAACACTATACTTTTTAAATACAAAAGGTTTGATGTGACTGTCAAGAGTGGTTTGTGTATAGTGATGGTGGCACGTCAAACTTAAATAATAAAACTTGACTCAAATAGCCAGGCTGGATATTTTGTATTCCATAACGGTATACAATTTTAGTTTAACTAAAATCATGGTTTATGATTTGAATAATAGAAAGATTTAAATTTTTCATAATCAAATAAACTATTGTATTTGAGGTATTTTATATGAAGCGTAATTTACATGCAGGAATCCAGCTGAATGGTGGATTGAGTCTCAATATCCTAACAGATGATGAGGTCAATCAGATTCATCTTGGAACGCTTGAACTTCTTGACCAGACAGGTGTTTTTGTTGAAGATGAAAAGGCTCTGGACTGTTTTGAAGAAGGGGGTGCCAGGGTTGATCGGGAAACCAAGATGGTTCAGATTCCTCCGTATCTTGTTGAAGAAGCGATTCGGTCCGCTCCGTCCAAAGTGATTTTGGCCGGACGGGATCCGAAGCATGATTTGGTACTTGAAAGTACCCGTGTCCATTTCACTAACTTCAGTGAAGGTGTTAAAATCAATGATTTGCAGACAGGTGAAAATAGAACTCCTGTTAAACAGGATCTGGTTGAAACGGCCCGGGTGATTGATTATCTGGATGAGATTGATTTTTGTGAAAAAGCATTAGGGGCCCACGACGTAAACCAGGATTCAGTACCCCTACATAATGCTGAAGCATATTTGACCAATACCACTAAACACTGTTCTTTTGGCCCTGGTAACGGGAAACTCCTGAACAAAATCGTGGAAATGGGTGTGACGATAGCGGGGGGAATCAAGGAATTTAGAAAACGCCCTCTGGTTTCTTTTGCGACTTGTCCGGTTAGTCCATTGAAGCTGATTACCGATTGCTGTGAGATCATCATGGAAGCCGCTAAAAATAATGTGGTTTGTAACATATTGTCCATGGCTATGTCTGGAGGTACCGCCCCAGTCACAACGGCAGGAACTTTAGTAACTCACAATGCTGAAATTCTTTCCGGTATCACGTTATCACAATTGACCCGAAAAGGAGCACCGGTGATTTATGGCAGTTCAACCACTGCTATGGATCTGAAACTAGCCGCTGCTGCTGTGGGTACACCTGAATGTGCTTTGATCAGTTCTGCGGTGGCCCGATTGGCTAAACATTATCTTTTACCAAGTTATGTCGCCGGTGGCTAGGGCGATAGTAAAATATCAGATAGCCAGACTGGGCATGAGAAGACATTAACCGCACTGTTACCCGCATTGGCAGGTGCCAATATGATATACGGTTCGGGAATGCTGGAAAGCGGCATTACCTTCGATTATGGTCAACTGGTTTTAGATTGTGAATTTGCCCGGATGATTAAACATACCGTTCATGGAATTCCGGTTTCTGACGAAACGCTTGCACTGGATGTTATCAAGGAGATAGGACCCGGTGGACATTTTCTCATGCATAAGCACACTTTACAAGGTATGAGAAGTCAGTCAAAACCTGAAATCATTGATCGGAAAACCCGGGAAGTTTGGGAAAAGAAAGGTGCAACCACTGCTTATGAAAGAGCCATAGAGAAAGCAAAATGGATTATGGAAAATCATAAGCCTGAACCTCTACCGAAAGATGTACTTGCTAAAATTCGTTTGATTATAGAGGACACCGAACAAGAGATGGGGATTAGTTGATGTTTGAACCATTAAATGGATGAGATTATTATATGAATGATAAAATTCTAACCCGGATGGGAGACGGTGAAAGACTTTGGCTGACGCCGTCAGAAGTCAGGGAAGATATTAAGGAAGGAACGATTGATGCGTCCAAACGCGGCAATATTCCGGAGCTCACCGTCGATGAACAGGATCAGATGTTTGAGATCATTGCTGATCCGTCAAGGATTGTCAGTGTTAAACCTGGTAATGAAGTTATTGTCTCAGATGACGGTTGTTCAATGGCTTTTTATTCAGGTCAGGACGGTGGTGGCGTTGGTGCTCCCTTAAGTCGTATGCAGGCAGCCTTAACCTATGAAAGAGCTTGTGGTGCAGATACCATATCACTGGGAAATAGTGATTATAGTTACAAACCAGTGAAATCTATTATTAATATTGAGGCCAACGAGTACTACAATATTTCCATGTCTTCGACCGTACCATTTTTCTATGGTGCCCAACCGAATATGGGTTTGTATTTTCAACCGGATGGACCCTGTCCGAATGCAGCTGAATTGTTACCTTTAGGGAAGATCAAAGAAGCCCGGGAAGCGCAGGAAATGGCGGCTGATTATTTGACCGAAGACCTGGTCTTTGTGGCAGAAAGATTGGCAGAAGTCGGCCTGGAAGGATTAAATTTCGATACTGCTGGTTCTGCCGGTGATGCTGACTTTCTGGCGGCTTTACGTGCCGTAGAGCAAATTAAGGCAAAAATACCCGATCTGCCGATTTTAATGGGTGGCTCGGCCGAGTTTGTTATCGGTATGCACGGTGAGTTAATGTATGATGGTAAAAAAATTGCAGGTATGTATACCCATGAACAGGCACAAGCAGTTGAAAAAGCCGGCGCTGATATTTTTGGAATGGCGGTAAATTCTGTCACAACAGAATCAGTGCAGTGGAACCTGGCCAGAGCGGCAACATTTCTGAAAGCCACCACCGAAGCCGTCAGTATCCCGGTTCATGCTAACGTCGGAATGGGTGTTTGTGGTATTCCCATGATGGAGCAGCCACCCATCGATTCAGTTACCCGGGTTTCCAAAGCCCTGGTTGAAATCGGTATGGCTGATGGATTGTAGATTGGCGTTGGTGATCCTATGGGGATGCAAATCGCACACATCATGGCTTCATGTATGGGTGGCATTCGAACTGCCGGAGATCTGGTAGCCTGGATGCAAATGACCCGGAAAATGAAAATAAATGACGCCAAAGCTTATGTTGCGAAAAAACTGGGGATTGATGTTTTTGAACTGACCAATGAAGATGAAATGAAACTACTCAGAGAGGATCTTAATCTAGGTACTGTCACTTCTATTGCCGGTGGTCCTAAAGGAATAAGGGCTAAGAAAAAAATTGGTGAACTGCTCGATATCAAAATTCGATCAGTAGAGCTTTTTAAATCCCAGTTTAATTAAGTGCAGTTACTACGGTAAATATCGAAATAGTCCTATAACTAGCATTTTTAGGTATAATGAAGAATCTCTTTCTTAAAGCGAACAGATCCTTCGGCGGACCTCCTCAAGGATGACAGGATTAATCAAGTTCGTTGTGAACAATTGACAGGTTTATCTGGGTATAAACTGTTAACGAACTTGAATTTATCATTAATAATTACAATGAGCTGAAAAACTTGTAGGATGGGCCTGGGTACCACGCCCATCTTTTTCAGCGTGGGCAAAAAAACCTGCCCACCCTACCCACTTGATCCGACCTACGATTTAGGACAGGGTCACAGCAAACATATTACCAGGCCCCGGTTTGAGAAACTCAAAATAACAATTGGTATAAAAGTCGTTATTGAATTTATTTCTGCTTGGGACTTGATTCAGTACTAAGTAGAAATTCTAGAAATAAAGGCCTCCCCTTTGGTGATCAACTCATCATGATCTTCTGATGGTTCCCTTGTTTTCATGATTTCCAGCGTTTTATCCCTTAGTACCTCTTCTGCTTTAGGACTTCCCGCTGCTAACCAGTTTTCAACACTATACAATGGCCAAATTTCACTTAATTGGCTGAAATCTCTACATTGTTTAAGTGTGGTTTTGGCGGCTAAAAAATTTCCTCCTGGCCCAATGCCAGTGATTTCATCCAATCCCAGGGTGTTATCATCCATTGTAAACCCATGGGCAAATTGTCTGGACTGGCGAATAATTTCATTGGCATACACGACTGTTGTTGGAGAAAAAGCCAGAGAATCAAAATTACCACCGACAAATGGTGCGATTCCTACTTTTCCAATGCAACTGGTCAGGTGATTCATCCAAAGACCACCGCTGCCGGCTAAATCAGCCCCCCAACCGGATCCACTTCCGGATGTTCCGCAATGGGGGATTTGATAATGAGCCATCATTTCGGCGCAAGCCAGATTTAATAACATGGTTTGTGGTGCCAGCAGACTTCCCATGGTTTTCATGTTAAACACTGATGGTAAACTGCCTAAAATTACCGGTGTTTTTTCCTTTAATAATTGACAGTACACCAGGCCCGCTAATAATTCTGCTGTGAGTAATGCCAAAGTTCCGGCAGGTGTTACCGGCGAAGTTGCGCCGGACATGCCATAATTGGAAAAAATTAAAGGTAAACCCCGATTTACTGATTGACCCATTTTCGTGGTTGTTTCTTCGTTAAGCACTAACGGGGTGATGGGGTTAAAATAGGGGATTATAAATGGTTGTTTCGATAAATCACCATGTAAATGCTCATAAAGATTTAAAACCTGCTTAAAAATGGTTGGATCAGAAACCAATAATAGTTGGGCTTTTTGGGTATTAGCAGTCATCTCCAAAGCCACATAAAGATCAGCGGTTTCCTTGGGAAGGTCTTTAATGGCACCCGGTGTTGAGATTAAATCAAAAGCATCCAGTTGATTACAAAGTCGGGCTATTTTTGAGACATGCTCTCTTTGGAAAGGATGAACACTATCATCTAAAGGTTCGTGGTAATAAAGATTAGTGACTCCAAGTCCAAAAATTGTATCTGTATCAGAAATGCTGTTTAACTGAAAAGCAGGCTCACCGGATTGGTTGAATATATCGATTTGAGAAGGCGCAATATCAATGGCCCAGTTTACCAGTTCTTTGGGAAAACTAATCAGATGATCCTTAATAACTTGCCCGCCGGCTTTCTGTAACAGTAGTCGTGCATTTTCATCATCAACTCTAATACCGGTTTTTTCCAGAATATCCAGCGCATATTGATGAACCTGATCAATTTGTTCCGCTGTTAATATCTGTATTTTTGGTATGATTTCGGTCATGAGCTTCACCCTAATTTGGTTTTTCAGCGAGTATTTGCTATTTATTGGCAAATACTTGCTGAAAATATTGCATTGCCTGGTTTAATAATAAATACTAATTACCATTCGTGTCGGTCCAGTTGTATATACGGCACCTGTTTCATACTGATAGCATTGTGCGTAAAAACTATAATTGTATACCTATTTGGAGTACAGGTTAATCTCCCCGTCTATTTTGCGTCAAGTTTTTAATACAGCCTTCGTTAATCAATTTGAGCATCTCAAAACTATTAAAATTATGTCGGTTAGACTGTCAAAAAAAGTAGCGATAGACGTGCTTGAACGAACAAAAAATTCCTTGACATCAGCAGCAAAACCACTGTATACAAAGCACGGGTCCTATACTAGTATTCCCTGGCGGGAATTTTAGAATCAGGTGCTTAACCGATGGACTTGTCTTTTGATGGGAAGTGTTTTTGACCTTATTTTTATTTATCTTAACGCATTGCTTTTAATACACAGTTTGTTTCAGAATTTTAAGATGATTTTGCTAAAGAAAGTTATCAGTTAATTCATAAAAAAGATATCACTCGGATTGATGAATGATTTCCGAGGAGGATGAGAAACGTGACGATGTTTTTGTGTTTTAGATGTAAGCAATATTAACTTTATTGGAAGGAGTATTTCAATGAAACGAATTCTATTTACTGGTTTATTAATCAGTTTTTTTCTAATGACAACTGGGAACAGTTTTGCAGCAGGCAATGTACTCGATGAAATCAAGGCCGCTGGAGAACTCGTTGTTTCTACAGATGCTAATTATGCGCCACAGAGTTTTCTAAATGAGAATGGAGAACTTGAAGGTTTTGATATTAGTGTTGCTAAAGAAGTTGGTAAGCGACTGGGCGTCAAAGTTAAGTTTATTACGCCGGACTGGGACCTGATTACTGCAGGAAAATGGGGTAAACGATGGGATCTGTCTGTTGGTTCAATGACTCCGACTAAAGAGAGAAAAAACGCACTTTATTTCACAAAGCCCTATTACGCTGTTAAGGCTGGTTTTGCAGTGCATAAAAATAATAAATCTATTTATAAATTCAGTGATCTGGCCGGAAAAGTAATCGGTGTTGGAACTGAAACAACTTATGACCGCTACATGAGTCGTGATTTGGAAATTGAAGGTGCAGAAGTCAACTATCAAAGTTGGCAGGCCGATGAAGTGAAAACATATCCAACGGATGCTAATGCGATTGAAGATTTGATGTTAGGAGACGGGGCTCGGTTAGATGCTGCCTTTACTTCTCGTCAAACAATACTTTCAGCGATCAAAGATGGATGTGGTAGCGGATGTCCCATTAGAATGCTAGAGGGATCCCCTTTTTATGAGCCACTGTGCTTTGCTTTGGACAAAAGCCGATATAATAGTGTACCTTTGTTAAATAAACTGAATGAAGTCCTTGACTCAATGTACAATGATGGAAAACTAGTTGAGCTTTCTATGAAGTTTTATGGGATCAATTTGATTCCTGAAAGATAAAAACAGTTCCGGCAATGCTACTCAAATTGTCGGGTAGGTATTCGATTCAAGTCAATTGCAATAACCCGGTGATGCTAACCAGATCATCGGGTTTTTTTAACTCCAAAATTCAACCTCGCTTTGCAGAAATTTTTTTTGCCAGCTTTTGCAAATCAAAAATCCCCATTCACTAAAATACTTTTTACTGAAAGAAGATTCCAGAATTTTCCACTCAGTCTAATTACCATCTTTTGCAAAGGCGACAATTGACTAATGTTATAAGGACCCGGTTATGTCAAAAGAACTACAACGCCAGATAATCATCCGGAATTAAATCCTTTTCATCAATTTCCATATCACCGAAAGCGTTGTCCAAGTGTTTTTGCATCAACTTTTCAACTTTTTTTGAATCCCCTTTTTCCAGTTGTTTCGCAATTTCAAGATGTTCTGCTACGGATGGGTTGATTGCTAGTTTATAAAATGGGTCGAAAAGAATTAGATAGATTTTGGTACGGTTCAATAAATCCTTTACATAATGCAATAGAACCGGATTATTGGAAGCTTCTGCAATCATTAAATGGATCGTACCATTGGTATGGAAGTATCGTTCGATTTCACGGGCTTCAAATAGTTTCTCCTCTTCATCAATTAAACGGAAAAGTTCTTTGATTTGTTTTTTAGTAATATGCTTTGCGGCTTGAGCAGCAGCCATTTTTTCCAATTGGGCCCGGACTGCAAAATTTTGTTTGATTCCCAAGAAGGACGGTTCAATGACAAAGGCACCTTTTTTCGGATGTAATTCTACATATCCTTCATAAACTAATCGTCTAATAGCTCCTCTAACCGGTGTTCGACTAACTTTTAACTGGCGTGCTAAAGCAGTCTCTACCAATTGACTACCTCTTTTGATATATCTTTTGTTAATTGCCACTTTTATCTTATTATAAGCCATGTCCTCAGCTGTATCATTTTTTTCACCGGTGGCGTTCTTTTTCATATTGACGGTTCTCCCAATTCACATTTGCCTGACATAGTCGATTTATTTTTTTACTTTAGAATTCATTTTAATTGCATTAACAGGTGATATTTTTAGTCTGGAATATATAAAATATCAGGAAGCTATCCTGTATCGAGGATTGATATAAAGGAGTATCCTAAGGAATGTAAAAACAAATTTTGTATACCTTAACAGGTTACATCTAAGCGATCAACTCTATACCCATCATACTTCAATTCTGCCTCAATTCCTTATAAAGCATGCCTTCGAGCCAGTTAAAATGAATTGACACAACACTGTTTTTCCTTATAAAGATACTAGATATTCACTAGGCAGATGAGGTAATAATCGGATTAGTTTATTGATAAATACGATGTAATGATCTCTTGTTTTGGAGTGGTGTTTTCTGTGACACATTTAAAACAGAAAGAATATATTTTTTAGATTTTTGAATATCACTTCAATTATGGATTATCGGAGCGAAATAATGAATGAGCCAAAAGATAATGCTTTCAATGGAATCCCTCCCGAAGCAATTGCTGTCATGCAAAAAAATGCAGCAAAACAGAAACGCTTTAGAGTCAGTCTGACTATTGCTCTGGGGTGCCTTGTCGGACTTATGTTCGGAGGCGGTATTGTGTTAGGACTTAATTTTGCCTTTATGGGAAAATGGTTCGGTTTTATTATTCAAGGGATCGGGTATACTTTATTGGTATCAATATCTGCAATTACCCTGGCTTGTGTGCTGGCAATTCTTGGGGCACTGGGTCGATTGTCCCGCAACCCGATTGCCAATGGAATTGCCACCATGTATGTGTCCCTCATCCGTGGGACACCTTTACTGGTCCAGGTCTATATGTGGTATCTGGCACTACCTCAAATCGGTAGAGCCTTGGAAGAGTACGGAATCAGTGGTGCTCAGTCTTTTTTGACACTTCCCGCCATACCTGCCGGAATTTTAGCGCTGGGTGTTTGTTACGGTGCCTATATGACCGAGACCTTAAGGGCTGGGATTCAATCCATCAAAATTGGGCAGACGGAAGCCGCCAAAGCACTTGGAATGACAGATCGGCAAGCCATGAGGCGGGTTATATTTCCTCAGGCTCTGCGCGTGATTATTCCACCGGTCTCCAACGAATTTATTGTGATGGTGAAAGATTCATCATTGGTTTCTCTAATGGGTGTTTGGGAAATCAGTTATCGAGCTATTAAAATTGGTCGCCGCTATTTTTCTTCATTGGAAATGTTGGTTATGGCCGCCTTAATTTACTGGGTGATGTGTATCATCCTGCAAACCATTCAGGAAAAAATAGAAAGACATATGGCACGTGGTGAAAGGAGGGTTTCCTAATGAGTGAAATAATGATTAAGATCGAAAACCTGCATAAAGTATTTGGCTCTGATTTGCATGTGTTACAAGGGATCAACCTGGAAGTAAAAAAAGGAGAAGTAATTGTTATTTTAGGTCCTTCCGGTTCCGGGAAAAGTACTTTGTTGAGATGTATCAATTTCCTGGAAGAACCTACTGCCGGGACCATAGAAGTCAATGGCGTCAGGATTAATGCCGGTGAGGAAGGTAAAGTACGCAAAAGCAAGATATTGGATATTCGTAAAGCCGCTGGAATGTGTTTTCAGTCTTTTAACCTTTTCCCGCATATGACGGTAATTGATAATGTTATTGAAGGGCCGGTGACGGTACTGGGGCAAAGTAAAAAAGAGGCTATCCCTTATGCAGAAGAATTATTGGAATGGGTAGGATTAGGTGATAAGCGGAATGAGTATCCCGCTCGTTTATCTGGTGGACAACAACAAAGAGTAGCTATTGCTAGAAGCCTGGCCATGAAACCGGAAATTATGTTGTTTGATGAGCCGACATCGGCTTTAGATCCTGAGTTGGTGGGAGAAGTGGTAGATGTGATGGAACGTCTGGCTAAAGAGGGAATGACCATTATCGCCGTCACCCATGAACTTCATTTTGCCAGAGATGTTTCAACCAGAGCTTTGATTATGGATGGGGGTAATTGGGTCGAGGAAGGCCCTCCTGAAGAGCTTTTTACGAATCCAAAAGAAGATAGAAGCAAGCAGTTTTTGGCGCACATTCTGGAGTGAGAAACATTTAACTGATCAAATTTTGGTTAAGGAAATGAGTTAAGGCACTAAAACATTTTATTTAAAACAATATTGTAACTATTCAGTTAATTTTTGATTTGTTATTTTGCTACCCGAAATCCCGTTTACCAAGCACTGAATTTGCGATGCTCTGAGCAAAGAACGAGGTATTGGTCAAAAACACTTCGACTTCGCTCAGTGAACTGAATAGTTACACACATATTTATTAATAAGAAGGAAATGGTTATGGCAAAAGCGATAATTGATAGTGGTATATGCGGATTTATAACGGAAGTGAAAACGACTAAGGGAGAAAAGGGAAAAATAAAGGTAGATATCAAAACAGATTGCCCTAATTATAAAAAAGTAGCATTGGAATATTTTGAGGTTGATCCCTTTAAAGAAGTACTGGTAAGAGTGGGTAAAACTTTAATTTGTGAGTTATCCACTAAATATAGCCCGCATCCATGCTGTCCGATTCCATCTGGGATATTAAAAGCCATAGAAGTAGAGGCCGGGCTAGCTTTGCCAAAAGATGTCAGCATAAAAATAGAGAAGGACTAGTTGTACTCTGTTGCCCTGAACCTTTTTTGAATTGTTTAAAATGAAAGGTTCAGGAAACTTTGATCTGTTAAGTTGCATCATCAACAAGTCGATGATGTCCGTCCCTATAACATCATCTTTCCATAGCTTATCCGTTTTTCAGAGCTTCAGTCAGGGCAGGAACGACTTCAAAAAGATCTCCGATAATTCCATAATCACACTTGCCAAAGATTGGAGCATCTTTGTCTGTGTTGATGGCGACAATAATCTTTGAAGTTTTCATACCCGCAAAATGTTGCACCGAACCGGATAAGCCGCATCCAATATAAAGTTTGGGGCTAACTGTTTTTCCCGTTTGACCAACCTGCATGGAATGTGTCGCAAACCCGCCATCAACTGCAGCTCGAGAAGCACCAACGGCACCATTCATTAAATCTGCACACACTTCTAAAATCTTAAAGTTTTCAACCGTTGCCATCGGACGTCCACCGGTAACAATAACATTGGCTTCACTCAGGTCAACTTTATGTGAACCGGCTTGTTTTATTTCGATAATTTTCATTAATCCGGGATCTTCAACTTTTGCATCGTATTCGAGTAACGATATGTCAGATGTTGTTTCTTTTTCTTCGATGACATTTGGTCGAATGCCACATAGTAAAAGATCAGGTGAAAGCTTAACGGTAGCCACTGTTTTTCCTGAAAAATGAGACTTGACAACACTATTGTCACCAAAATTGATTTGCGTACAATCGAGTGCCAGGGGAAGATTTAAAAAAGCTGCTAATCGAGCCAGAACATCTCTTCCTTTGGCACTGGAAACAGCGATTATACCATCAAAATTCTGATCTTTCGCCAGTTCACCTAAAGCTCTGGCCTGGATGTCGGGATTTGCAGATAGATCAGCGTTACCTGCGGTAAGGTGAACGGCAACCGTTGCCCCAAAGATCCCAACTTTATCCTTATTCAAATTTACATCTCCTTCTGCAAAGATCGCGAAAACTTCGTTGGCTCCCTCTGCAGAAGCTGCGGTAATCACGCCATTATTGATACTTTTTACTTCATTGTTTTCTACTTCAATAATAACACCTATTTTAGCCATTTTATGCTCCTTGGATATTTTGATTAAATTACTTTTTCTTCTTCTTTAAGAATTTTAACAAGCTTTTGGGCCATTTCCTGAGTTGAGCCATCGATAATTTTTGCTGCTGATCGTTCTGCGACAGCTTCCAGTTTTATCAGTTCAGCAACAGGTCCATCTTGTGTGACACCTAGTTCTGAAATGTCCAGCTCTTGAACGGCTTTCTTTTTTGCTTTTAAAATATCAGGAAGTTTTGGATATCGGGGCTCATTCAATCCTTTTGTTGCGCCAATAACGCAAGGTGTTTTTAATTCTATCACTTGCCTGGTTCCACCTTCAATTTCCCTTTCAACAATTACTTTCCCTTCCCCCATCTCCATTTTGGAAACTTCGTTAGCTATTGGCATATTGAAGGCACTGGCTAATCGGTATTGTGTCTGTAGCCCCTCACTATCAACAGAGGTTTTTCCCATTAAAATTAAATCCGGTTGACCATCATTTTCAATGGCTTTTTTTAAGGCCAGGGCCGTTGAAGCACTATCTAGAAAATAATGATCATTTTTGACTAATATTCCTCTGTCAGCACCGATAGCCAGCGCATTTCTGATGGAAGCGATGGCGTCGGAATTTCCCACAGTAACAACAATGACTTCACCCTGACCGGCGTTTTTCACTGTGGTGATGGCTTCCTCAATCGCATATTCATCATAGGGGTTGACAACAAATTTACAGCCCTTGCTTTCGATGGTATTGTCTCCAGAAATTTTTATATTAACAGCAGTGTCCGGAACATGTTTGACGCAAACATAAATATTCATAATTTGATCCTTAATAAATATTTTAAAAAGTTAAAAAATTTTTTAAATGTTTAAAAAAATCTTAATAAAACTGAGTTTTTTAAATCTATTGATATGTCATGGAACTAATTGAGTCATATATAAATCAAAAATGATTCAAAGATAACTCAAACTGGTTTGTCCTAATTCAGGTACTACTCAACCGGATCTATTCAATTTTGGAAAAATTGATAATTGCAATTGAGCTTTTTATTTTTGATGACTTTCATTGAATAAGCTATCAATAAGTGAATAATCTAGCGCTATTAAACCAGGAAAGTACAACATTTATGCCAGTAGTCGAATGGCATTCATATTAACTGATGTAAAGTTCTGGCATATTTGATTAAAGGTGATTATAAATCTCCTTGTTCCTCGTCGAAATGAAATGGGTAAAGAGATTCTTTAATGATAATTTCTTCGTTATTTCATTTACAAACAGATTAGACGATTGCCATCCTGCATTTATGGCTTTGCGTAAATTTCCGCTATCCAAAAAATTAAAATAATAAGTAGTTTGTGATTTCAGTACCGATGAATTTTATTGGTTCCTAACATGGAGGTTAAAATGATTAATAAATCTCAGGATGAACAAAAAACAACGGGTAAAAAAGTTATCATTGCCTGTAGTGTAATGAAACCGGAACTTGAGGCGATTATAGAAGGAGACAGCAGTTTTGAACTTAGATATCTGGATTCCACTTTACATGATACACCTAAGAAAATGCCGGAATTATTACAGCAGGAGATAGATGCCGTGGAATCTTATGCTACGCAGATTGTACTGGGATATGGTTTCTGTTCCAATGGTATTGCCGGAGTTAAAGCACCGAGACAAGGTATAATTGTACCCAGAGTTCATGATTGTATTGCACTGTTTATAGGCTCAATTAAAGCCTATGATAGTCAATTTAAAGCCCACCCCGGTACTTATTATTTAACACCGGGTTGGTTAGAAGAAGATCGGGACCCACTGGGTTACATGGAAAAAGACTATGTTCCTAAGATGGGTAGAGAAAAAGCGGAAATGGGTACTAAACTTACTTTTGCGCAATATTCCCATATCACATTGATAGACACCGGTGTTAAGGATTTGGCACCAATGAGAGAAATTGGACAAAAAAATGCTAAATTTTTAGATTTGGAATACAATGAAATCGATGGAACACATGAATATTTTATAAAAATATTGTATGGCCCTCATGACGAAAAAAACTTTATTCATTTTAAAGAAAACGAAATCATTACTATCGATTTTTAGTGGTTTAATTCCTGATTTAAAATATACAACAAATAACTATCTAAAAAGGATTCATGATGAATATCGCACTGGGAATAGATACGGGAGGAACCTATACCGATGCAGTTTTAGCTGATCACCAAAATGGAAAAATTTATGCCGGAACCAAATCTTTAACGACACGCTATGATCTGTCAGTGGGGATCAAAAAAGCGATTAACGGTGTTTTCGCAGATCAGGCGCATACTGTTTTACCAAAAAATGTCAACCTGGTTGCACTTTCAACGACACTGGCCACGAATTCAATCGTGGAAGGGCACGGTAATCCGATTTGCCTGTTATTAATCGGCTATGATAAATCCTTAATTATAAATAATGGGTTTGAAGATGAGTTGGTTACCAAAAAAATTGAATATTTAGTTGGGGGTCATGATACCCTTGGAAACGAGCTATGCCCTTTAGATGAAGTTGCTGTTAAAAAGGCCATATTGAAACATAAAGATTATGTTGATGCTTTCGCCATTTCAGGTTTTTTTGGAGTGTTGAATTCCAGTCATG
>Ga0233431_1002684_pt1 | contig 23886 bp, 23 predicted proteins | sample SI_118_April2016_FD_179867 | JGI IMG/M metagenome (GOLD analysis project Ga0233431, IMG submission 179867) | Seawater microbial communities from Saanich Inlet, British Columbia, Canada - SI_118_April2016_200_MG | ecosystem: Environmental > Aquatic > Marine > Inlet | place: Canada: British...
CCTACCGCATTGTTATTCCGGATTCGAACAAAGGGCAAAACCCTTTTCTACAGGGGTGGGCCATCGTTGACAATGTCAGCGGTGAAGACTGGCAGAACGTGCAGCTTTCCCTGGTTAGCGGTTTGCCCGTTTCGTTTGTCCAGGAGCTTTACGCACCGCGATTCAAGAAGCGCCCCGAACTCAAAATGGATGATGAAGATGCCGTAGCCCCCGCTGTCCCGGAGGCGGTCATGGGTGAAACCCGAATGATGATGGCGGCGCCGGCAAGTCCCAAAGAAAGGCTCGGCGCTGCCAGAAACAAGACCATGGCCCGAAGATATGCCGGTGAGCCGGGAATGGAACAAAGCATTCGCAAACTGAAAGCCCAAACCGTCACCCGCGAAGTGGGAGACATGTTTGAATACCGCATCGACCATCCCGTCACCATAGATCAGAATCGCTCAGCGCTGGTGCCCATTGTTTCAAAGGAGATTGAAGGTCGGGCGGTGGATCTGTACAACGAAAGGACTCGAAAACAAAACCCCTTGGCAGGGATAAAACTTAAGAACACAACGGGGCTTACCCTTGAAGGGGGCCCCTTGACGGTTCTCAAGGGCGGAACTTATGCGGGGGAAGCCTTTGTCAAAAGCCTCAAGCCCAATGAGCAGCGCTACATCACCTATGCGGTTGATCTGGGCCTTAATGTGAATACAAAAAAAGGAACCGCAACCGAACCGGTGGATCGGGTGGTGATCAACCGTGGGCTCATGCGCCTTCACCGAGGGGTCATTGAAACCAAGGCATACACCCTCAACAATAAGAACGCCAATTCCAGAACCGTGGTCATCGAACACCCATACCACAGCAACTGGAAACTGTTGCAGCCCGAAAAACCGTTGGAGACCACCGATAATTATTTGCGTTTTGAGGTGACTGTCCCCGGCAATACTGAAACCGCATTCCGGGTCAAGGAAATTCGGGACGTGTGGGAAAGTATTTCCGTCAGCAATCTGACCCCTGACAACATCCTCATATTTGCCCGTCAAAAATACCTGGACGATAAAACCCTCAAACAGATGGAAAAAATCGTTGCCGCTAAAGCCGAGTTGGCACGCATTGAAACCGGCTTGAAAGCCATTGGTAAAGAAAGGCAACAGATATTTGGAGATCAGAAAAGGCTTCGTGCAAACCTCAAGGGCCTAGGCCAGACCTCTGAAGAAAAAGGGCTTCGAAGCCGCTATATTCAGCTGCTTGACAGCCAGGAAACCCGATTGGGGAAAATTGAGCGTCAGGAAGAATCTCTGCAAGCCCAGCAGAAGACCCAGCGAAAAGCCCTTGAGACGCTCATCGGCAACATGAGTCAGGATTTAAGACTCTGAAAATTAATTTCCCGGATGGACAATCAGCTTCTGGCCCGGGTGAATGGGATCTCTCGGGCTAATGCGATTCCAGATGAACAGTGCGGTGACCGGCACATTGTGGCTGCGGGCGATGGTGGAGAGGTTGTCCCCCGGCCGCACCACATAGACGCGACCTTTGTGGCCTTCAGCATAGGCCTTGAGCAACCTGGAAAACCGTTTCTGAAAACCCGGCAGGGACCCTTTTGGAATAAGAAGTTTGTGGTCGCCTTTTGCAAGATAGTGCCCCCGGACTTCCGGATTGAGGTCCTTGATGACCTTGAAACGGGTTTTTGCCGCCTTTGCCACAAGTTTGATGGGCGTTTCGCGGTCGCATTTCAGCTGAACCCTGTCAAAGGATAAAGGCGGGTAACGGTCTTTCCCGGAAAGGTTGAAACCATACTTTTCCGGATCGGAAAAAATGAGTTTGATGGCGAGGATGCGAAAGAGAAAGTGCTGGGTTTCAAGGGGCAGGTAAAGGTCGTAGTAATTCATACTATCCTGGGCCAATATCTCTCCCAACAATCCTTTTTCCCCCATATTGTAAGCGGCCGCGGCTAGGGTCCATGAGCCCAGTTCTTCATGCAAAGCCTTAAAATATCGAATTGCGGCCCGGGTTGACGCAAAAAGATTTCGTCTCTCGTCGATTCGGTTGTTAATGGTCAGCCCGTATCTTTGCCCCGTCGATCGCACAAACTGCCAGAAGCCGATGGCGCCCCGGCTTGAGCCCGCATGGGGCCTCAGGGCGCTTTCAGCAACGGCAACATATTTGAGATCGTCGGGCATGCCGTTTTCTTTCAGCATTTTTTCCACGTGAGGCAAAAAGCGTCCTGCCCGCTTGAGCCATAGAATTACCTGGGGGCGATTCCAGAGAGCCAAGAGTACTGCTTTCTCAAATCTTTCCCTCACATCGCCGTTTTTCATGGGGACCGGTTCTCCGCAAAAGTTCTGGCCCGAAGGAATCTTCAGCGATTTTACCAGGGAGGGAATCTGCGCCGGTTCAATCGGTTTTGCTTCGGCAGCCTCTCCAAACAGAAACCCTGCAACCATTGCCAATATGATAAACCATCTCATGTGTTCTCCTTTCTGCCTGAACTCAGGAACTGATGGCGCCGCCTCAGGTAAAACCTGCCCCCGCCGTGCACGTGTAACAATGATCAGCAACGGTAATGGGACTCCCTGACGGCGGTGGTCCCGCCATTTCGGATACATGAATCTTCTCTTTGCCCATGTGAAGTCCTTTGGCCATGTTGAAATCGCAATCGTAGAGATATCCGTCCCATGAAACGGAAACCTGGGTTTTGCACATGAGTCCTTCGATGGCACAGGCATTAAAACTTGATGCAAGACGTTCCACATAGGATTCAAGATTTCCTGTTTCTTCGAGCCAATTGCGGAACCGTCCCAAAGGGACATTGGCAAAAGCGAAGAGGTTGTTGAAAACAATGCCCCACTTTTTCATGAGCACTTCACGAAATCTCTTTGACAATTGTTCCTGAGGGGCGGGTAAAAATGCCCCCGCAGGGTTGCACACCAGATCCAGCGCCAAGCCTGTTTCTACTTGTCCATAGCCCATATTATTGAGTTTCCGAAGAACGTCGATGCTCTTTCGGAAAATGCCGTCTCCCCTCTGAGCGTCCGCTTGAGCTTCGTTAAGAGAGGGTAAAGAGGCAACGATGTGGACTCTCTTATCCCTTAATAAATCCATCAAGTGACCCTTCTTTCCATGGCCCAAAGCTGTCAAATTGGATCGGAACATGATCTTCTGCGTCAGGGGGGAGAGACCTTCGATGAGCCTAAAAGTATTCGGATTTAACTCGGGAGCGCCGCCGGTGATATCGATGGCATCAAAGCAACTCCTCCCGGCATAGGTGATAACAGCGTCCGCTGTTTCCAAGTCCATATTTTCCGTTCGACCGGGCCCAGCGTTCAAATGGCAGTGGTGACAGGTCTGATTGCACAGGAGCCCCACGTTAACCTGAAGGATCGTCGTCTTTCCCCGTTCCAAATTGAGGCCATACCTCAAAAGGGTCTGGTGAAAAGGCTCCGGTGTCCTTTCGGTCAGCCTGATTTCCTGTAAGGCGTCACCATTCATGGTCCATGGCCCCCATTACATGGAGAGCTTTTGCGCGATATTGCGCATTTGCACACCGTGTACCAGGGATGCGCCGCCCCTGATTGCTGTCACCACATGGACTGCCTCAGTCATTTCCTCCAGGTTGGATCCTTTCTCCAGACACCCTTTGGTGAACGCATCAATGCAGTAAGGACATTGAACCGCATGAGCGACCGCAAGAGCAATCAGCGATTTCTCCCGCTCGGTGAGGGCGCCTTCAGCGAAGACCGCATTGTAATAGTCAAAGAACTTCTCTGACAACTCGGGGGCCTGCTGACCTATTTCGGGAAATTTGGGTAGATCTTCCGGTTTGTAGTACGTCTCCATGAGAAATCTCCTGTTTTTTCTGTTATATGCTGATCGCTGTGGTTTTTTGATCCTTTCTTCCATACGAACCATTCAATGATTACTGAGGCATTCAGCTGGAGGCTGATCCCATCACCGGATAGACCCTGCATGATTTCATCGGCCATTGAGGGACCAGTCATAATCAAGATATTTGACTTTAATTTGTTTCTGATTTCTTTTCAACTTCTCCAGGAGTTCTCCCTTGGCGTATTTTAGGAAGAATCCCACAATGTCATCATTGAAATCCTCTGCGTACCATTTAAAAATGCTGCTTACGTAAAGGGTATTCCTTTCCAGCCGGTTGTACTCAGGATCATTGATGAAGGCTTCCGTCATCTCCGTGAGCTGCTTCCCCAGAACATCACCCCGATAGGGCTCTGACCTCAGGGGAGGGCAGCTTTTAGACGCACAGTTGACCACGAAATGAATCCTCGGATCCTTGAAACGGGGACGGAGGATGTCGTGTTCAATATTGTCCAGGGTAATGACTTTTCCGTCGATACGAGCAATTTTCTTTTTCCACGGGCTCTTGAAAAAGCCCCCCAGATCTTTGATGGATTTTATCCCGGGGTAATCACTCAAAATGAGTTTTATGGTCCAGGCATTATAGGCATTGATGTAAAAAGCGAACTGCTCGTTTTTGGGAAGCGCATTTACGTCCGTCTTTTCCAAGGTACTGAGATACTGATTGAGTTTCGTCTCTTCCTTCTTGAATCCCTGATAGTTCACCACGCCGTTTTTTACATATTTCGCAAGCAATTCGGCATAAGGAGTATGATTTACCGTGTCCCCCGGCCAGGCCGGTGCCGCCAAACCCATAGATCCACAGAAAAAGAAAAAACACAGGACCACGCCCATGCGCCACCTTTGATTATTCATGATCGGCTCCTTTAACAAGGGTGTTCTCCTTTCTTTATTCTATGTGGGTATAATAGGGGCTTTTCTCCAATCTCCCTTTGTAAATTGTGTGCTGGTGAAACTCGGTAGCCATCATGATGTGCTCGCCGGAGAAATCTTCCAGGCTGTACTGGCAGAGCAAGAGCCCGTTTTCTCCATGAGACATAAAAGACGAGGCTCGCTCGAGAGCGCTCAAAGCCGCCAGGTCCCAGCTTTTTAGAGTGGCCCAAATCATATCGCCCAGCAATCTAAATTTATGGGTTCTGGTTGCAAATTCTCCCAGATATCGTATCATTTCCTCCGGCGAATCCATCCCCGCAGTTACCGTCAACCGGCCGTTCTTGCGCCAGGTCGCAACGGGATGGTTCTGCCCATCCAGATTTTCCAGGAGTTCCCGGCTCCTTTCGGGAGGCATGACCAAAAGCAAAGCCTCGCCCCGCTTAGCCCCCTCAAGCAGATAGGGCACGGACACGCTCAGTGCTTCGTTATTCCCTGAGTAAAAATGGGTCATGTGGGAACCGTCAGGCGCTTTTTGTCCTCTGAACCCCAATGGCTTCATAGAATGGTTTTGCGAGTCATGAAGGAGTTCCTCCAGATCGCTCTTGTGAAAACGTCTCTCTCGCTTTCCGCCCACCCGGTAACACTTCAGTTTCCCGGAATTGGTCCAGCGGCGGATGGTCATCTCAGAGACGTTCAGGAACTCAGCCGCATCTTTTATGTCAAACAGGCGCTCCATCAGATATGGTTTTCCTCCTGCCCCATTAAAAAAGGGACGGTTATCCTTGTTTCATGCCTGATCCATAGGCATCAGAAGCAAGGTCCCGATCAACCGTAAAGACTTATCCTCTTCTTTCAGACATCTTTCCTTCACGGCCTTCAGAATCCGTCCCGCCGCGGTTTCCTGCCAAAACCAATCATTAAACTCCCCGCTTGACGGGAAATCCGAACCGGGGCGGGCCGTTGCGGCCTCGAAATAGAACGCTTTAAGGTCTTGGGCGGCAAGCCGAAGGGCCGTTGCAAGAGAGAGGTCCGCTTTGGAGATCACCGGTTGCTCTCCCGTACCAAAGACCCCGAGCAATTCCGAAGCGACGTCGGGTGCAAATTCCACCACCGCCGTGCGATCGCGCTTCTCCAGGTTCAGGTCGTACCAGGGGTGGAGCTCTGCGACCTCACGCCTGAAAGCCGATCGCAGTTTTTCCAGGTCGTTCTCCTGGCTGATCTGTTGTGTGAAGCTCACTGGACAGGACCAGCCATCCAGGCCTTTATCATGCCTGTCCGCGTCTTCAGGGGCATCCTCGGGGAAGTCCACGAGGAGCGGGCCCTCAGGCGCATCCAGAAGCTCGAGAGCCGCCAGAAGCACTCGGCGTTGAAGTTCCGGATTTTCAGGAGCTCCCAGGGGACGACCGAGTTCAAAGGGAACCCAGAGCGCCCGGGGAGGGCGGATCGTCTCCGTATGCTTCCGGATCAAGCTGATCTGCGTAGTGGGGATTCCTTCACGTTCCAGATAGTGCCCCAGCGCGCCCACGGCGCGCGTGCAGTGGGGTCAGACCGGTACCAGAAGGACCGCATCGACCCGGTCTCCTTTCAAGAGTCCGGCCAGGTTCCGGGCCGCCGGCTCCATCTCAGCCGGGTCTGTGGCGCCCATGAAGGAGTAGTGATATGCGGCCACACTCCCGATGATCCCTTCCGCGGCAAGTTCCTTCAGCCGGTCCAGGGGGAACACAACGTTCCAGTCCCGCTGGAAACCGGTACGATCATAGTTGGTGGAGATATGGGTCATCACCAGGTCTCTGGCTTTGATGTCCCCCGGGATCACCTGATAATTCCCCGACATCCCCTCAAAGGGCCGATCGCCTCGCCTCTGAAGTCCTGCGGTGGAGATCAGGGCAACGCGCCTGTGTGAAAGGGATCCTCCTGAGACCCACGGTTGGTCTTCAAAAGAGGGGCAGGGAAGTTTGGCCAGGTGGGAGCGCATGGGCTCCGGCATTCGGTTAAGCTGGGCCATTAGAGAACTCCTTATCTTGAAGTTTAAAAATAAGCATTGAAATCTTGATCATTTTTATTTACTTTAATATACAATATTGTTCATTATTATAGATGTCAAGTGGCGTTCCAATGGATTTTCAGACTCAAAGACGTGTTCGTGACCCGGTTTTCCAGGATATCCGGTCTGCCATAGATGTTGATAACATGAAGGAAGAAACGGACCGGGAAGCTGAAAAACTGGGTGGATTTTTTAACGGCGTGAAAGGAAGAAAAACGTACCTTCGTTCGGCTGACAAAAAGATATCTCTCGTGATGATTGGCTATTGGCTAATCCCGAAGCGCCTCATGGAGTTTCCGGCTGAATAAGAGAAATTCAGTTTCTTCCCTTTTTCTGGGCCTGGGTAGATCAACAGGGATGTCGTCCCGGATACGTCCAGGGTCCTTACCCTTATCTTTTGTCCATAGAAAGCCCATATACTTCGACGTGCTGTTCAAGTCATGGCTCTTTCTCACGCAATTTATCAAAAGCTTTATTCGGTCCCAGCAGGATCAACGTGACGCTGTCCTTCACTACAAATTTCGCAGTGGGAATCAGGCTTAAATGGTCCGGAAAGATCTCTTTGATTGCGACCACCTGAATGCCGTATCTATTAATCAGATCCAATTCGCGCAATGACTTACCAATAAATTCTTTGGGTGGGGCTGTTTCGATAATACTGTAACCTTCAACAAATGGTAAATATTCGATCATATTGGGGTTGTTCAGTCGCTCAGCCAGAGAAATGGCCAGATCCTTTTCCGGAAAAATAATCTCAGAGGCCCCAATTTTTTCAAGAATGTGGCCATGGGCTTCGCTCATGGCCTTTGCAATAACATGTTCAACCCCGATCTCCTTCAGATTAAGTGTGGCAAGGATCGAGTTGCTCAGAGTCGATCCAATACAGACAACTGCAGTATCCATCTCTTGAAGCTCAAGGGCTTCTAAAGCCTTCCGATCCGTTGCGTCTGCAACCAAGGCCTGACTCACCTGATCCTTGATTTTCTGCACCGGTTTTGGGTTTTTATCAATGGCCAGTACCTCATGCCCTTTTTCATACAGGTATGCGGCCAAATAATAACCGAAATTTCCGAGTCCGATAATACCAAACTGTTTCATTTTATTTCCCTTATCCGATCATTATGGTTTCTTCAGCATAATAATACCGGGGTGCCCGAGGACGGCTAACGGCCAAGGCTATCACTAATGGGCCAAGTCGTCCAACAAACATCACGAATATGATAATGAGTTTCCCCGCAATAGAAAGACTCCCTGTAACTCCGGTAGAGAGCCCTACGGTTCCAAAGGCGCTGACTACCTCAAAGAACAACTCTAGAAATTTCCCTCGACTCAGGGTGTGGGAAATCTCTCCCAGCTCTGTCATCAGAAGGGCCATAGTAGCAATGACTACCACTATAGCACTAACCATTACCACGCTGATGGCCTTTCCCATGCTTTCATTGGAAATCGAGCGGTGGAATAACTGAGGACGTTCCCTGCCACGAAGACGTGAGGCCCACAAAATTGCTATACTTGCTACGGTTGTCGTTTTAACACCGCCCCCACATGAACCGGGAGAGGCCCCTATAAACATCAGCAGAATAAGGACAAAGAGGGTCTCATTAGCCATATCCCCGATTGACAGAGTGTTGAACCCTGCCGTTCTGGCGCTTACAGATTGGAAAAAGCCCGCGAGAAGGCGGCCAGGGACGGAAAGTGGTGCAAGGGTATTATGCCATTCCATCGCTATGATGAGAAAACTGCCAAAAAGGAGTAGAATCGCCGTGGTGGAAAGCACCAGCTTTGAGTGAAGGCTGATGCGTGACCAGCATCGATGATTTAATGGAAACTGTTGCTTGAGCTCCGAAAATACTAAGAAACCGATGCCTCCGCTCACAATAAGCAAACAGATCACAATGTTCAAAAACCAGTCTCCCTGATATGCAACGAAACTTTCTGGAAATAGAGAAAAACCTGCATTGCAAAACGAGCTGATCGAGTGAAAGACAGATATGTAAAGTGCCTCCATGATGTTTTTTTCCGGTAGGAAACGAAAGAACATCAAGGCAGTGCCTATCCCCTCGATAGCAAAAGTAAACAGGAGGACGTCGCGCAGAATGGAGAGAACGTTTCGGTCTGCGCTCTGAGTGAATGTGTCTTTTATCACGATTTTCCCAGCCAGGCTGGGTCGTCTGCCAGCCATCAATATGAACAGAGTTGACATCGTCATGATGCCCAGGCCCCCCGCTTGGATCAGGATCAGAATGACCAGTTGCCCGAACGAACTGAAGATCTTTCCTGTATCCACTACCACAAGGCCGGTTACACACGTAGCTGAAGTGGATGTGAAGAGGGCGTCTACAAATTCAAGGCTGGCGCTACTTGTTGCGGAAGGGAGCATCAGAAGGGCAGTCCCTATGGAAATGAGAATGGTGAATCCAATGATCGAGATACGTGCGGGGGACTGGAAAATTGCTCTCGAAATGCGCATAGTCAGATTTTTGTATGGGGTTCTGGTATACATCCTTGACCAACCTGGTCTAAATAGCTATTTTGTGTCGTTGCTTATCTGAAATTAGGAGCGGCCAATAATTATCAATCCCCTGGACCCAATCTTCTCAATCTATTGGATATGGAAAACTTATTGCAAAACACATGCCAACCTGCCGGCCGCATCTTTGTAGTGGACGACGACCAAGTTTCCCTGCGGAACCTGCGCCGTATTCTGGAAAAAGCCGGACACAAGGTGTTCACTTACAGCAATCCACTCAGGGCCCTGACCAGGCTGGAACGAGAGCCCTGTGACCTTCTCATTACCGACCTGAAAATGCCTTATATGAACGGCCTGGATCTGTTCAACCGAGCACAACGGGCCCACCCTTCTCTGGAGGGCATCATCATCACGGGATATGCGAGCCTTGAAGGCGCGGTAGAAGCCACTAAGGAGGGGACCTTTCACTATCTCGCCAAACCTTTCAACCCGGATCAACTGAAAGATCTCGTAGGTCAGGCCCTGAAACAGAAATTTCTTCGAGAACCCCTGTCCGGTGGGCAGATGAATCGGAGTGAGTCCCCGGCCGGTCCCGTTATGATTGGAAGTAGCCCCGGGATTGCCCGCGTCAAGGAGATGGTGGCTCAAATCGCCCCCGCCGAGTGCAGTGTGCTCATTACGGGGGAATCGGGTACGGGAAAGGAGTTGGTGGCGCGCTCCATTCACGCACAGAGCCCCCGCGTCGCCGGTCCGTTCGTGGCCTTCAACTGCGGGGCCTTCAGTGAAGATCTCATCGCAAACGAACTTTTCGGCCATGAAAAAGAGGCCTTTACCGGTGCTCGCAGCAGAAGAGCAGGCCTCATAGAAAATGCCGAAGGCGGCACCCTCTTCCTGGACGAAATTGGAGATATGCCCCTTTCCATGCAAGTCAAATTGCTCCGCGTCATTCAGGAGCGCGAGATCCTTCGGGTCGGTTCATCCCACCCTGTTGCGGTAAATGTCAGGTTCCTGGCAGCCACCGCCAAAGACCTCAAGACTGCTGTGAGGGAAGGGGCTTTTCGACAGGATCTCTATTTTCGCCTCAATGTGGTGGAAATTCGCGTTCCCCGACTCTCGGAACGGCAGCAAGATATCCCTTTACTGGCCTACCACATCTTGCGCAAATTTCTCCACCAGACTGAAAAGCGGATTCAGGGGATTTCAGTCGAGACTCTGGAACTCTTAAAAACCTATCCGTATCCTGGAAATGTCAGAGAACTGGAAAATATTCTCGAAAGGGCCGTCGCCGTCTGTAACGGAAAAACCATCATGGTCAAAGACCTTCCTTCAGACCTGGCGAACCTGGATCTCTACACGTATGAGCGCGCAGGTGGTTCACTTTTGAACCTGGAAGAATTGGAGCGGGACTACATTCGTCATGTTCTCAACCTTACCGGGGGCATCCGTGTTCGTGCCGCCGAGATCTTAGGTATCGACAGGGCCAGTTTGTGGCGAAAGATGAAAAAATACGACATAGAATAAACCGTTCCTTTTTGAAACGGACACGTTCGATCCTGCAACATTTTATTCTCAACCCCTATTTCATGGGGAAAAACAGCTTCCACGCGACGCTACCGTTTCATTCCGCAACATCTTACTCCCAAAGCCAGTTGGCGTAAGCGTCACTTATTTTAACCATTTCAATCGATTATCCCAAATTCTCCCAAAGGCACAATCTTTGCTATACCCTTTTCATAATCAGGATCCGGGGTATCCCCATGTTTAAAAAAAATCTACTTGTCTTTGAAAATGAGAACGTATGCAGAGAAGCATTGACCTATGCACGTGAACTTGCCCTGAGAATGGATTCGGAAGTCACCTTTCTGATGCTGGTGGAAATTTCTTTTCCCGACCGCTCTTTTCTGGGTTCTAAGCGAAATGCGCTGCATGTCCTGGAGGAGAGGGTGGGCAAAATATTTTCCGATTTTTCCTCCCGGTTTCTCAAAGACGGCATCGAAACCAGCATAGCCCTCCGGGTGGGAGAACCGGCCCAGGAATTCCTGAAAATCCTGGCGGAAAGAGCCCCCTTTCAAGCAGTCATCTGGGGTAGCGGGGAGGAACTGCCTGACCACCGCCAGCTTCCCCGGGACCACTGGCTCAAAAAAGTGATCACAACCCTTGAATGTCCCCTGCTCACGGTAAGTCGTAAGGGAACCAAAGGGATGGGAACTCCCATAGGATGAAGGTAACGGGGCTTTCCGCAACATACAACTCAATACAGAGGCACTAACAATCGCTATGAGCCAAATACGCCAGCAGGATTCGGGTAATACGCTATGGAAACACTAACATCTGAAATGATTCTGGTCATGGTCATGATCGGCATTGCCGTTTTTCTTTTTATCGTGGAATGGGTTCGCGTGGATGTGGTGGCGATTCTCATGATGGTTTCTTTGCCCCTTCTCCACCTGGTTACACCCAAAGAGGCCTTTAGCGGCATGAGCAGCAACGCGGTGATCTCCATCATTGCGGTTATCATCATCGGGGCCGGATTGGACAAAACAGGTTTGATCAATCGGTTGGTGGGCCCCATCCTGCGTATCGCCGGAACAAGCAAATCCCGCGTGGTCATCGCCATCTCCGTGACTGTGGCCGGCATCTCAAGCTTCATGCAGAACATCGGCGCCGCCGCCCTTTTTCTGCCGGCCATCCAACGCATCAGCAAATCCACGAAAATCCCTTTAAGCCAGCTCCTCATGCCCATCGGGTTTTCAGCTATCCTGGGCGGTACCATCACCCTGGTGGGGTGCAGTCCCCTGATCCTGTTGAATGATCTCTTGGAGCCCTTCGGATTGAAACCCTTCCATCTCTTTGATGTGACCCCTATCGGTCTGGCGCTGGTGGCCAGCGGTCTAGCCTGTTTCATTCTCCTGGGTCGGTTTATTCTTCCCCAAGGAGGCGCGGAATCTGCTGAAGAAGAGTCCCAAAATCTCCTTGGAAACACCCTTATCGAAATGGGGGAGACCTGCGAAATCCAGACCCCGATTAATTATACGGATTACCGGGAACCGGTGTTGGTGGACGACCTGAAAAGGCGATATCTTGTCAATGTTCTGGCTATGACCGAACCGCCCGATTTCAAGGTCCTCTCGCCCACGGGAGATCAGGAAGTGCGGTCAGACGTGCATTTGCTGGTGTATGGCCGCAAGAAAGACATCCAGCGCATGGTGGAAGTGGAGGAAATGCAGCTTAAAGAGGCGCCGGAAGTTTTCAAAGGGGAAACGGAAGAGGGTGCCTCGGGCACTGTTGAAGCGGTGGTGGCGCCCCGCTCTCCCTTGATCGGAAAAACCCTTCGCGAAATCAATTTGCAGGATCGATTCCGGGTTACCCCACTGGCCATATATCGGGGCGAGGAAACCTACCGGGCTGAAATCGGAGACGTTCCACTTTCCGTCGGGGATGCCGTCCTGATTCACGGCGAATGGCAACGGCTCCAGGTATTGCAGCATGAAAGGAGCCTCTTGTTTACCACCCCCATTGATGTGGAGTTGTTACGCCCCGAAAAGTCCATTTTCGCCGGCTTCTGGTTGGCCGTTGCCCTGAGTATGGTGCTCATCTTCAATATCCAGCTCTCTGTCAGCCTCATGACGGGCGCTTTGGGTATGGTGATCACCCGGGTCCTGAGCATTGACGAGGCCTACCAATCCGTGGATTGGCGAACCATTTTTCTCCTGGCCGGGTTGATTCCCCTGGGCATTGCTACGGAAAAAACCGGCACCGCGGCATGGATCGCCCATGCCATCCTGAGTACTATCGGGGACGTCCAGCCCATTGTCCTTTTAACGGTTATCGGAGTGCTTTCTACCATTTTTACCCTGGTCATCTCCAATGTGGGTGCCACGGTTCTGCTGGTCCCCCTGGTGGTTAATATGGCCATTGCAGCCCACGTGGATCCCAGAATGGCTGCTCTTGTCGTGGGGCTCGCCACCAGCAACTCGTTCATGCTGCCGACCCACCAGGTCAATGCACTGTACATGGGTCCCGGGCGGTATCGCAGTGTGGATTTCATGAAGGCCGGGATAGTCATCAGTATTGTCTTTATCGTGGTCATGATCGGCATGATCAAGCTCATTTACGGTGTTTAAAAACAGGGAGGAAAGAATAAATCCATGGCCATTATCACTATTTCTCGAGGGTCTTACAGCAATGGAAAGGAGGTGGCAGAGAAGGTCGCATCTTGTCTCGGATACAAGTGCATCAGTCGGGAGGTCCTCCTCGATGCCAGTGAACACTTTCACATCCCTGAAATGAAGTTGGTGCACGCCATCCATGATGCGCCATCCATTCTGGACCGGTTTTCCCATAGCCAACAAGCGTTTATCGCCTACATTCGGTGCGCACTGGTCCAGTATGTGAAAGAGGACAACGTGGTTTACCATGGGTTAGCCGGACACCTTCTTCTCAAAGGTATTCCGCACGTATTGAAAGTGCGGGTGATTGCGGATCTGGCTGATCGCGTACGGGCTGAGATGAAACGGAAGAGGATTTCCGAAGAAGATGCGCGATCCATTTTGTTGAAGGACGATGAGGAACGCCGCCAATGGACGCACGCTCTCTACGGGGCGGATCCGTGGGATAGTTCGCTGTACGACCTGGTGGTTCATGTCCACAAGCTGACCATAGAAGATGCGGTGGAGATCATCTCCGATGCAGCCGTCAGGGCCGCCTTCAAGACCGCCAAACAGGTCCAACAAAAGATGGAGGATTACGGGATGGCCTGCCAGTTGAAAGCCGGTCTGGCGCATTCCTTTGACAATGTGGGTGTTAAAAGCGAATATGGCAATATCCTGGTGTATGCCAAGGGAAACGAGCATCATGTTCAAAGAGTCAGAAAAAAGGCCAGGGAAATCGCAGGGAAGATGCCTGGAGTCAACGAACTGGAGGTTCACGCCGCCCATAAACTGCCCCCGGACTCCGTGTGATTATCCGGTTTTCATGAAACCGGAATAACATCTTTTCACCATGAGGATTCAATCATGTCCATTATCCTGATTTCTTCAGATCATTATGAGACCGGCCGGGCTGTCGCACAACAGGTGGCAGAGGCCACGGGTTATGCTCTTCTGGACCGGGAAATATTAGGTGAGGTGGCTTCAGCATCCCAGATCCCGGAGCCCAAAATCCGTAAATCCCTGGAACCGTCATCCTCCATGGTGGGCTTTTCGTCCAAGGTGAGAAACCGTGCTTTGGCTTCCATTCAGGCGGCGGTAATGGCGCGTCTTTTGGACGACAAGGTGGTCTGTCACGGTCTGGCGGCCCATCTCTATGTTCTGGGCGTTTCCCATGTGCTCAAGATACGAATTTTATGCAGTGGAGACAAACAGACCTCCTGGATCGCCGGTGAAAGAAAAGTGGGAATCGAAAAGGCCAGGAAAATTCTTAAAAAACAGGAAGCTGCCGAAAAGCGCTGGTCCCTTGATGTTTTCGGGCGTGACGAAACAAATCCTTCCCAGTACGACATGGTCATCAGCCTGAGCCAGATCGAACCTGATGAAGCGGTGAATGCCATTGTGGAGACGGTTTCGTATCGAAAATTCCAGTCGATGACCTATTCCATAAAATGCCTGAAGGACAAAGAACTTTCCATTCGCGTGAGGTTGGCACTGATGGAAAAATATAATGATGTGGATGTAACGGCTGACGGCGCCACGGTGGTGGTGCGCACCAAAGCGCTCAGAAGGGAAAAGCGAAAAAAGACGGAAAGCATTCGGGCCCTGGCAGGCAAAATCCCGGGGGTGTCGTATGTGGAAGTCCATGCGGCCAGAGATATCTTTCGGCAGGCGGCTGAAAGCGCCTGATGCCGGCACGGACAACCCCGAGATAAACGCTGCTCCGTTTTGTACATCTTTGGCAGGCCCTTAGAACCTATCATACAAGGAGGAACAAAATGGCAGAAGGATTGGAAGTGCTGCTGTTGGATGACGAGCCTATTGTGGGGAAGCGGCTGAAACCGGCTTTAGCGAAGATCGGGTGCAACGTGGAGGTTTTTGAAGACCCGAAAAAGGCCCTGGAACGAATCGATCAAAAAGAATTCGATATTGTGGTGACGGACATTCGAATGGACGAGGTTGATGGCTTGCAGGTGTTGGAACACGTGCGTCAATCGTCAGAACGGACCAAAGTGATTATGATCACCGGCTATGCCATGATGGCAGTGGCCAGAGAAGCCATGGAAAAAGGTGCGTTTGATTTTATCTCCAAGCCGTTTAAACCGGACGATTTGCGGAAAGTCATCGCAAAAGCCGCCAAAGCGCTCGGTTCAAACATTCAATCCAAAACATTGGAAACCGACGGGTCCTGAGCCAGGAGGGAGAGGAGTCGCATGCATCCCAACGAAAATGAAGCTGCCCAAGACCATTTGGAGGGGTCAGAGAAAAAAGAAGGCCTCGGCGGCCGATATGAACGGATCCAGGCAGTCGATGTCGCCAAAAAGGCCCTCCTCTCCCGAAAACGCCTCAGCCTTCGCTTGCAGATCTGCCTCAGCTTTTTCATTGTTTTCCTTGTTGCGGTCGTAGCCGCCTACGTCCTCGGCGAAGCCAACGCCAAAGTGGAAAAGAAACTCCGTTTTCTGGAAATTGCCAATGATTTCACGGTGGAAATCATTCAGGCACGGCGGTTTGAGAAAAACTTCTTTCTTTACAACACCAACCTGGATGATGCTCTCGAAAACGTTTACCAGGCCAAGGCCATCTTTGATCGAAATATCGGGGAACTAGAGCAGGTCCTGGGTCGGGACAATTATAAAAAAATGATATCCAACCTCAATCACTACGGGGAAATCCTGGAGCATCTTTTGGCGGGCGATTCGAATCAACCGTCAATTTATGAGAAAAAAGCCGGTAAGGAACGAATGGAAATCGAGGTCAGGAAAACCGGGCGCGAGCTGGTTTCCCTGGCCCAGGATCTCATGGAGCGGGAAAGAAACAGCCTAAGCAAAATGCTCGCTCGATCCAGACAACTCCATTTTTATTCCCTCATTTTTCTCCTGGTGTTTCTGGCGGCCAACGCCACCTTCCTGGGGAGCCGCATTCTAAGCAATGTCAAACGCTTTGCCGACTATGCCAGGCGAATTGCCTCGGGCGACTTCACCCCCATCACCCCGGCCAGGCGTTACCGGGACGAGTTTACGGAACTTGCCCTGGCCATCAATCAGATGATTCAGGAGCTGGAAAACCGGGAAGCGGTCCTGGTTCAGTCCCACAAAATGAGAGCGGTGGGTACCCTGACCGCGGGAGTGGCCCACGAGCTCAACAATCCCTTAAACAACATCACCCTCACGGCCCACATGCTTCTGGAGGATTATGAAGGACTGGACGAGGACGAAAAAATGGATATGATCAAAGATGTGGTTCAAGAGGCCGGCCGATCCAAGAAAATCATCAGCAACCTTCTGGATTTTGCCCGGGAGAGCAGTTCGGAACTGGAACCGCTCGCGTTGGACGAACTCCTAGAAGGTACCATTGCTCTGGCCTCCAATCAGATCAAGCTTTCCGGAATTAGAATCTCGTTTCAGTCCGCCGGGAACCTGCCCCGGGTACACGGCGATGGTCAGCAGCTGCAACAGGTCTTCCTGAATCTCATCCTCAACGCCATCGACGCTTCTCCCAAGGGAAGCAAAATCAAAGTTCTGGTGCTTCCCGCGGACGACCCAACGTATGTAGCGGTGAAGGTCATTGATTCCGGAATCGGCGTTCCCGAGCACATTATTCAGTCCATTTTCGATCCTTTTTTCACCACGAAACCGAAGGGAAGCGGCACCGGTCTGGGGCTCAGCGTATCCCAGGGGATCGTGGCGAAGCACGGGGGGCGAATCCGCGTCTCCAGCCAGGAGGGAAAAGGCGCCACCTTCACGGTCACCCTTCCCGTTACCACCATCCCGGCTCAGATCGATACGTGAACGTCGAGCTCATATTCCTGCTGCTTCAGCTTTGCTAATCTCGAAGCGCCTCATGGAGTTTCCGGCTGAATAAGAGGAATTCATTTTCTTCCCTTTTTCTGGGCCTGGGTAGATCAACAGGGATGTCGTCACGGATACGTCCAGGGTCCTTACCCATGACAAGAATTCTGTCCGCCAGGGTGATGGCTTCATTCACGTCGTGCGTCACAAAAAGAACCGTGTGAGACAGTTTTCCCCAGAGCGAGAGGAGGAGTTTTTGCATCTCCTCACGTGTCTGAGCATCGAGAGAGGCAAAGGGTTCGTCCATGAGGAGCACCTTTGGCTTAAGGATGAGGACCCTTGCTAAGGCCACCCGTTGTTTCATTCCGCCTGAGATCTCCCGTGGAAGGTAGTCCCTGAACTCGCTTAATCCCACAAGGGAAAGAAACCGTTCTACTTCCTCCCCAAAGGCCTTTTTTTCCGTTGAGCGGCCCTTTAAACCAAAGGCGATATTTTCCTTCACCGTGAGCCATGGAAAGAGCGTGTCCTCCTGGAAGACCACACAGCGGTCAGGCCCCGGTTTTGATACCCCCTTACCATCCAAAAGGATGGCACCCGAACTCGGGGCAATAAAGCCACCTAATATGTTCAAAAGCGTGGATTTGCCGCAACCGCTGCGGCCGAAGATACAGATCATCTCCCCGCTCTTTACACTGATGTCGATTTCATCCAATACGGTGACAAAAGCATTATTGATATTAAAGACCTTCCTCAGATTTCTGATTTCGAGGATTGTTTCCCTGGGTTCTAGCTTTAACCTGGATACGGCGGTTAGTTTAGGTTTCACGGCATCCTTCTGGCGCTCTTAAAGCAGACTCTTAGCGATGTTTTCAGGAGTTGATCGCCCAGTCTCCCGATTACTGCAATAATGATGATTCCCACCACAATAATGTCTATACGTCCCAACATGCGGGCATCCATAATGAGCGCGCCAAGGCCATTGGGCACCCCTGTCAATTCACCCAAAACAAGGTAAGCCCACGAAATACCGAGGCCCAGGCGCAGTCCGGTCATAATGTGCGGCATGGACCCGGGGAGCAGTATCGCGAAGGTCCCCCGCAATCTTTTCACGCCCATCATGGCCCCGGCCTGGAGGAGAAGGGGATTGATTTGTCTGGCGCCTGCCGCGGCATTTAGGTAAATGGGAAAAAAGGCAGCCAAGGCCACCAAAAAAACCGTTGTCTTGATACCGATCCCAAACCAGATCATGGCCAACGGGAGCCAACTAATGCCGGGAACCGCTCTTAGAGCGTTAATGGTCGTACCCATGAGCCGATGTACCAGGGATATCCGCCCTGACATGATCCCCAGAGGCAGCCCCAGGATTACGGCAAGTGTAAAGCCTGTTGCAACCCTCATGAGGCTTGCCCCCGCATCGTTCAGGAACCGGCCTGCGTATGCCCCTTCCCCCGGGTTGCCAAGGATATAGTTGTAACCGGTCTTCCCGATTTCCGCCGGATGTGGCATTAGGTATGTGGGTATCATCCCGGTTTCACTGACCACAAACCACAAAAGAATAAATCCCAGTGGGATGATCCAGGGCAAGATTTGAAATGCGGGATTCGGGATTTGAAATTCGGAATTATCAGTTTGAACGGTTCTCTTTTTCATCAGTCATCCGGTTCTGGCTTTCCCTTACCTTCCTCACAAAAGAGAGGTCAAAAAGTTTTTCATAATCGGGCTGCTTTTCTATAACCCCCAGGGCCTGCATCCGCTCCCCCAGGGCCCTGGCCTTCCGAACAAATGATTCATCCATCTCCCAGGCCAGTTCCATGTTGGGAGCAGCCTCTTGAAGAATGTTCAGCGGAGTTCCGAATGTTGACGCCTTTTTTAGCCATTCACCTCTGTGGGAGTTGAGGTATTGCGTTGCTCTGGCGTGGGCCATAACAAGCTGATAAACAATTTCAGGGTTTTTCTCAATGGCCTTCCGCTTGACCAACATCCCCGCATTGATGGTGCCGATGGACTCTCCAAAATAGGGGTAGGAAAGAATCTTTCCGTAACCCTGGTGAACGGCGATGGTCGGGAAAGGTTCTCCCGAAAGAAAGGCATCAATCCCGCCCCGGGCCAGGGCCATCCCCATGTCGAAGAAGTCCACCCGGGTCAGCAAAACGTCCCTGTCCGGAGAGAGTCCGTTCCGCGTGAGGGTCTCCCTCAGGAGTATTTCGTGCATGGTGCCGGGGACGTACCCGATTTTCTTTCCCTTCAGGTCCTTGATGGTTTTTACGGGTCCGTCCTTTTTCACCACCAGGGCCGAACATTTGTTGCAGAGGGCCGCCACTAAGACCACGGGCTGGCCCCTTGACGCGGAGTGAATCGCATGGGCCAGGGTTGTCCCGCACATGTCCAGGCTCCCGGCAAGGAGGGCTACCTTCTGATCCGCCGGATTGGTAAAGGAAAATATGGTGATTTTTTCTCCTGAAGCTGCGAACTTCTCATAGAAAAAGGGCTGGATTGTCTGGGCTGTTTTCCAGGTGCCCACTTTTATTTCTGTTGCCACTGCAGGGCCGGGTCCAAGCAGCATGAGACAGGCCAATGACACGATTATCGCCCACAATTTTCCTTTTGAATCATTCATCAAAACGTCATTCCCCTTGTAGGGGCGTAGGGGCGAAAAATTTTTTGCCCTTACACAAAACAATTAGAAGGTAAGTTGGGATCCCAGCCCATCTCCAGATGCATTTGGCGGCACTTCTCCAACCCTTTTCCCCGTCCCTTGCCCGTATCGGCCTGACCATCTCTTGGACTGGCGCCCACCTCGGGGAAAAAGAGATTGGCCCCTGCAAGCAGTGACGCTGAGTGGGGCTCATGGGTGCAGTGGGCCCGTGGCACATCCCCCATGACAAGACGGCTCACCGCCACCATCTTGGCCATCTCAAGCTCGCTGATCATGCCGTTTTTTTCCATGGGAGATCCGGGAAAATTGATGCGTCGCATAACGCCACTGTAGGTGGCGTGGTTCTTTCTTGCCAGGAACATGAGATCCACGATCTCTTCCATCCTGTGTTCCGGGCCGACCGGTTCAATGCAATTCATCCAGTGCAATCCCACATCATTCAGGACAGTGATGGTTCGGATACGGTTTTCTACCTTAAACGGTGTCACTTTCCCCTCACCCAATCGAACCGCATGGTAAGCGCCCACAAACCCGGCATCTAAGAGTTTCATCCCCTCCTTATGGTTGATATCCCGGGTGTTGGCCACAAGAGGTGTTGAGACTTCGTTTCTTAACATCCTCCCTGTTTCCAGAAGTCTTTCAAAGGAGTAAGTGCCGGTGGTCATGAGGTTTAATGCATCAGCGCCACCGGATTCAGCCAACCTGGCCCATCTCAGAATCTCATCATAGGTGAACTCGATCTTTTCTTTGAATATACCTGCCTTAACCGTGAGGGAACAAAAGCTGCAGTTAAAGGGACAGGCTTCCACATTGATGCCGATATGAAAATGATTTTCTCCTTTTCCATTAAAGTGTTCCATAGAGAGCCTGTTTGCTGTTTGCATCAGGGCATAGATCTCCTTGGTATGGCGTTCAAGCCGCATAAGGCTGAGCGCTTCCTCCCGATTAATGCCTGCATTATCGCTTCCCTTGTTCAGAATATCTGCAATTTTTTGTGAAATTTTCCAACTCATAAAGACTACACTCCTACTTTTTCAGATTTCTCGCAGCCTTGGGTCCCCATGTCCCGGAGTCGTACGGAAGAAGGATTTCAGCCCGATCGGAACAAGCTTCACATCCCTCCAAAATGGGGGTCAGAAAGGCCCAGCAAAGCTCTACACCGTCCTGCCGCCAAAAAAGCATGTGATCCCCCAACATCACATCCAACAGTACTTTTTCATAGGCGTCCAGCACGGGACCGAGATAGTTCTGGTTATAATTAAAATCCATTGTCACCGATCTTAAACAGACCCTGGCGCCGGGGTTCTTTGTCTGAAAGGTCAGTGATATTTTTTCATCCGGGTGGATACCGAGAATAAGTCGATTGGGAGTGATTTGCTCCCCGAGCGTCTGGCGAAACATGGAATGGGGGACCTCTTTAAACTGGATAACTATTTCGGTGCGTTTTTTGACCAATCTCTTCCCCGATGTGAGGTAAAAGGGCACGCCCTGCCAGCGCCAATTGTCAATAAAGATCTTCATGGTAGCGAAAGTTGGCGTCAATGATTCAGGGTCGATGCCGGGTTCGTCGCGATAAGCCGGGACCCTCTTACCATTAATGGCCCCTGCCCCGTATTGTCCAAGCGTTAGGTAATTTTGAAGATCTCCAGTGGGAAACGGCCTGATCGTTCTATATACCTTAACCTTCTCGTCTCGAACCCGATCGGCCTCGAACAGGGACGGCGGGTCCATGGCCGTCAGGGCAAGGAGTTGCATCATATGGTTCTGGAACATATCCCTCAAGACACCTGCCTGTTCGTAGTATCCCGCCCTGTGTTCTACCCCGAGGGCTTCAGCAGCAGTGATTCTTACACTGTCAATGTATCTCCTGTTCCAGAGAGGCTCAAAGATGGCGTTGGCAAAACGAAACATGAGGATATTCTGAACGGTTTCTTTGGCCAAATAATGATCAATCCGGAAGATCTGATGTTCTTGGAAATGCTCATGAAGGGATCGGTCCAGATCGATGGCAGTGTCCAGGTCACGACCGAACGGTTTTTCTACGACAATCCTTGCCCAGCTATTTCCCTTTTCGTTTTCTGTTGATAAACCGGCTTTACCCAGCATTTGGGCGGTTGACTTGTAAAGAGACGGTGGGATGGCCATGTAAAAAACCCTGTTCCAGCCAGTGCCCTGCTTTTTGTTCAGTTCCCTGAGAGACTTGGCCAGTGCCCTGAAAGAGGGGAGTTCACCGTAGTCAATTGCCTGATAGTAGAGCGATCTCGAAAAGTCTTGCCACTTTTGAGCATCCAGGATGTTTGCGGTCTTCAAAGCCTTTTTCATCTTATCTCTGAATGCCTGATGGCTCAGTTTGGTGCGGGCGCATCCAACAACAAGGAAGGGATCGGACAAGCCATTATTGAGATATAGATTAAAGAGGGCCGGGACGATCTTTCTGGCAGTCAGGTCACCTGATGCACCCACGATAACAATCATACAGGGATCCGGGCTCCCTTCGATGAGACAGGACTCAAAAGGAATTGCCAGATCGGGGGCTGTGGTTCCGGCTATAGTGGCGCTGCCTATATTCCGCATTTCATCCTTGTTCTTCATGCTGATATTTTCCTCTCTGCAGCCACCGTCGCATGTCCGCCAAACTCCCGTCGAAGGGCCGCCACAACCTTATCTGAGAATGAATCCTGTTTCTGGGAGCGAAATCTGCGCATCAGAGATAATGCAATCACCGGGGCTGAAACACCGGTGTCAATGGCCTGTTGAACGGTCCATCGGCCTTCTCCTGAGTCACCCACATAGCCTCTGATATCAGAAAGATCCGCATCCTTGGCAAAGGCGGACTCCATTAGCTCTAAGAGCCATGAACGTACCACACTCCCCTGGTTCCAAAGATGTGAGATTGCACCATAGTCCAGTGATTCAGCGTATGAAGATGACGCCAAAATATCAAACCCTTCACCGTAAGCCTGCATCATGCCGTACTCAACGCCGTTGTGAACCATCTTAACGAAATGACCGGCACCCACCGCTCCGCAGTGAAGGTATCCCTCTTCAGGGGCCAGGGTCTTAAATACGGGCTCAAGGTATTGGTAGGTCTCTTTTTCCCCGCCTATCATCAGGCAATAGCCTACCTTCAGTCCCCATATGCCACCGCTGACGCCTGCATCCACAAACCTGATTTCCTCTTCTGACAACAGATCAGCACGCCGGATATCGTCCTTATAATAGGTATTGCCCCCGTCCACAATAATATCATCCGGAGAGAGGAGGCCCTTGAGCTGCGCAATATGATCATCCACAGCAGATCCGGCAGGGAGCATGATCCAGGTGATGCGCGGTGGAGAGAGCTTTTCAACCACCTCGCCAAGTGAGTAGGCCCCAATGGCGCCTTCCCTTACAAGTTGATCCGTTTTGTTGGGTGTTCGATTATAGGCGATGACACTGTGCCCCCCCTGCAAGAGCCTTTTCGCCATATTCATGCCCATCCGTCCCAATCCGATCATGGCTATTTGCATTTTTTGTTCTCCCTCCTGAGAAAACATCGCTGATGGTTTAGATTATACGCTTCCCTGCCGTGATTGCCTTACTCTCCCTTTACCTTTTTGATGATCTTGGGAATAAAGAATGAGAAGATAAAAAGTCCAATGGAAAAAAAGACTTTGAAAGATATGAGCTCTCCCCAATTGCCGGACGCCCACACCTCTTTCAGGGTCCCGATAAAAAAAGTGAAGATAAAGGTCCCTACCATAATACCGAGCCCGGTCCCCAAAAAATAATCCTTGAAACGGACCTTGGTCAGGCCCATGCCGAAATTCATGGGCGTGAATGGGAAATAGACCAGGCGCAGGTAGAGTACCGTCGCAAATCCATTTTTCTCGATGGCGTCGTCATATTTTTTGAGCTTGTTTCCTATCAGTGAAGCCGCAAATTCTCTTCCCAGGGTTCGTCCGATAAAGAACGCGGCGCTCGCGCCAAGCATGGCCCCGATCCAGACATATAAGAAACCCCAGTAGGCTCCAAAAATGGCGGCTCCTAACCCGGTGAGCAAT
>Ga0233431_1002685_pt1 | contig 23882 bp, 28 predicted proteins | sample SI_118_April2016_FD_179867 | JGI IMG/M metagenome (GOLD analysis project Ga0233431, IMG submission 179867) | Seawater microbial communities from Saanich Inlet, British Columbia, Canada - SI_118_April2016_200_MG | ecosystem: Environmental > Aquatic > Marine > Inlet | place: Canada: British...
ACAAGAAATTGAAGTATGGTATATCCTTCCTTTAATTAGAAGAAAAATTGCTCTAAAAATGGTTGAAAAAGGATTACAACAAAAACAAGTTGCTATGATTATGGGTATTACACCTGCAGCAGTTTGCCAATATAAAACAGAAAAAAGAGCAAAAGAAGATTTTTTTGATAATGATATGAATAAAGAATTAGAGGTTTCAGTTAAGAAAATTATAAAGGACAATAACAATCTAGCTGAAGAAATCATTCGCTTAAACAATTTAGCCAAATCCAAAGGAATTGTTTGTAAAATATACAAAGAAAAATGTGCACTTAAAGGAATGAAAGGAAATTGCGATTATTGCAAAAATATTAAAAAATGAGAAAGACAATATATTTAGACCACGCAGCCACCACATATGTGGATTTAAGAGTAAAGAAAGAAATGGATAAATGTTATTCCGAAACATATGGTAATCCTGGCAGTTTACATTCAGTTGGAAGAGATGCATACGAATTGGTTGAAAATTCTCGTGAGAAAATTGCCAAGATACTAAATTGCAGACCAGATGAAATTATTTTTACTTCTGGTGGAACTGAAAGTATCAATTTAGCAATTAAAGGGATTGCTTTTAGCAAAGGAAAAGGACACATAATTACTTCAAAGGTTGAACATCCCGCAGTCCTAGATACTTGCAGATTTCTAGAGAAAAAAGGTTTTTCAGTAACATATCTAAATGTTGACAAATTTGGATTAGTAAACCCCAAAGATGTTGAAAAAGCCATCAAAAAAGACACACTACTAATTAGTATTATGTACGCTAATAATGAAATTGGAACTATTCAACCAATTAAAGAAATTGGAAAAGTTGCCAAAAACAATAAAATTATTTTTCATACAGATGCTTGTCAAGCTGCTGGCGCTCTTGATTTAGATATTAATCAATTAAATGTTGATTTAATGACTTTAAATGGATCAAAGATTTATGGCCCAAAAGGAGTTGGAATGCTATACAAATCACTAGAAATTAAATTAGAACCATTGATGCATGGTGGAGGCCAAGAATTTGGATTAAGAAGTGGCACAGAAAATGTTCCTGGAATGGTAGGATTTACTAAAGCATTAGAATTAGCTCAAAAGGAAAAAATAAAAGAAACCTCCCGATTAATTGAGTTAAGGAGTTACTTGATAACCTCCGTTCTAAGTAAAATTGAAAAATCTTTTTTGAACGGACATCCAACTAAAAGATTACCAAATAATGTGAACATTTCTTTCTTAGATGTTGAAGGAGAATCTGTTGTACTATACTTAGATCAAAAAGGCATAGAAGTTTCAACTGGATCCGCATGTAGTTCACAAAAATTAGAAATCAGCCACGTTTTAGACGCAATTGGATTAATCCATGATGCTGCTCATGGCAGTATAAGATTTACTTTAGGCCATAAGACGACGAAACAAGATATTGATTATACTGTTAAAGTTTTGAAAGAAATTATTGAAAATTTAAGAAGAATCTCACCGATTAAAGTTGAGATGAAAGATATTCGCGATAAAAGTAAAGAAAGCGAATTGGAGGAAACGAGAAACGAAAACGTTTCTGGTCCCTCCTTCGTAAACTCGGAGGATCATTAAAATGACAGATTTTGAAGTTAAAGGTTACAAAAAGAAATGTGGGTGGTTATATTCAGATAAGGTTAAAGAACATTTTTTTAACCCAAAAAATTTGTTCAAAAGTGTTGAAGAAGTTAAAAGTTACGAGAAAGAAGCTGATGGAATTGGTGAAGTTGGTTCTCCTGCTTGTTTACCTCCACAATCTATGATCATCTCTGAAAATGGACTGATTCCAATAGAAGAAATCAAAACAAAAAATAAAGTCTTAGCCCACACCAGTAAATTTAAGAAAATTACTGAAACAAAGAAAAGAAATCATACAGGAAAACTAGTTAACCTAAAAACCAAATTAGGAAATATCAGCTTAACACCAAATCATCTAGTTTACTCAATACGTAAACCTCAGAATTGGAAGTACAATTATACTAAATATAGACATGAATTGGCACCGGAATGGAATTATGCTAAAAACCTTAAGAAGAATGATTTCATAATTTATCCAAGATTAAATCAAACTTCCAAGCTATCAAGCATTACTATCAAAACAACTAAGAAAAAATGGGATTTTAAAAGTAAGAATCTTCCAACAGATATTGAGATTACCTCGGAACTATTAAGATTATTTGGTTATTATATCGCCGAAGGTAGTGTCAGAAAAAAAGAATCAAGGTCCACAGAAGTTTGTTTTACTTTTGGGATTAAAGAAAAAGAATATATTAAAGATGTTGTTAACTTAACAAAAAAGTATTTTAGATTAGATTCAAAAGTTATTGAGAATAAGAAAAGCAACAAATGTTCTGTTCTAATCTATAGTGTGCATCTTTCCAATCTGTTTAAGGGATATTTTGGAATTGGTGCCATCAACAAAAAAATCCCATCATTTTTAATGTATTTGCCGATAGAATTACAAAATGGATTGTTGGCTGGTCTTTGGCGAGGAGATGGTTATGTGAATACTGTCCGTAAATATCCTAGAGCAGGATATGCAACTATTTCCCGAGAACTGATCAACCAAATTAAGACTTTATTGTTAAGACAAGGAATTGTTCCTTCAATTTATCAAGAAAAAGAAAAATCATCTAAATGGGCTAATCATAAAAAAGCATATAGGGTCCACATAGGAGATATGGACTCTGTAAAGAAAATAAATAAAATTGTTTATGGTAAAGATATTAAAAGGACTTCATGTCAAAAAAGTTCTTGGTTTGATCCAGATTTATTTTATACTCCATTAACAGAAGTTAAAGAAGAAAATTATTCAGGACCAGTTTATAACCTAGAAGTTGCAGAAGAACATAATTATACTTCTGAAGCCTTTGTTGTTCACAACTGTGGTGATGTAATGAAAATGTTCATTAAAGTTAAAGATGGCAAAATTACAGATTGTAAATGGCAAACTTTTGGTTGCGCATCAGCAATTGCTTCCACATCAATGTTATCTTGTATGGTAATTGGTAAAACTTTAGAAGAAGCTAAGAAAATAACTCCAAAAGATATTGTTAATGAGCTTGGAGGACTTCCTCCAAGAAAGATTCATTGTTCAGTTCTTGGAGATCAAGCTTTACGTGCCGCAATTAAAAATTATGAGGACAAACAAAAATGAACCCAACAGAAATATTAAGTGAGGAACACACCAACATTCTTGCTGCGATTGATTTATTATCACAGGAATGTGATGCAATGGAGTCTGGAACTGAATTAAACAAAGAATTCATTGAAAATGCAATATTTTTTATTAGGAGTTATGCAGATAAGTTTCACCATGCAAAAGAAGAAGAGGTTTTGTTTAAAATTCTGGAAACAGATGAAATTCAAGAAAAAATGCCATGCAGTCCTATCCAACAGATGTTACATGAACATGATATGGGCAGAGGTTATGTAAAAGCTATGGAAGAAGGAAATGAAGAGAATGATAAAGATAAAGTGGTTCAAAATGCAAGAAGTTATTGTTATTTGTTAAAAGACCACATCCATAAAGAGGACGATATTCTTTATCCAATGGCGGACGAAGCTTTAAGTTCAGAAAATCAAGAACAGATGGCAAAAGAATTTTCAACAATAGAAGAAGAGATGAAAGAAGTTAAGGACAAGTGTTTGTCTTTTCTAGGAGGAGAAAAATGAATATTAACGAATCTATAGAATACCCATCATCTGGAATATTAAGTAAAGTTATTAACAAGACTGCTGGAAATAATCTAACACTATTTTGTATGGCTGCAGGAACTGACATGTCTGAACACACATCTACAAAATCAGGATATGTTTATGTTATTGAGGGTAATGGAACTTTTGTTTTAGAAGGCGAAGAAATTAAAATGGTCCCTGGAAAGATAATCTTTATGGATGCCAATGCCAAACATTCCTTAAAGGCTGAGGAGAACACTTCGTTCTTACTTAGTTTGAATGGATGAGCAGCGCAGTGACAAGCAAACGAGCAAAGAGAGTTTGCTCGTAGGTCACGGAGGCGCATTTTTCCGCATTTCAGGAAAAATCAGTTAACTGCTAGCAAACTAGCTTTGCTAGCTTGCATTTAACGGCGCCGTGCCCTGCTCAAGTTAGAAACTGTTAAATATTAGAAGTTTATTTTACTCTTAATCAATTGAGAGCAGTGATTTAACTTGGATGGTCCCAGATGAGCTTTGTGGATTTACACCCACCTCAATTGATGTTTTTACTCTTCAAAATATTCCGCAGTGATTTCTTCTAAGATATCTTCTGAAGGTACGCTTTCTACATAAAATAATTCAGAATATCTGAATCTAAAAATGCTCTCAATTTCTATAGTAGTAGAATTAACCCTTCTTCCCTTTAACAAAACTGCAAGTTCTGTTGCTTGATCATAATTATCACCTGCTGCTTGAAAAGCGACATAATATGCTCTTTCCATTGCTTGATTCCTACTGGCTGCAAGGTCAATCTCAGGATATATGGATTTTAAAATTTTAGATTTATCATAAAGTCTTCTTTGTCTATCTAAACCCTGTTCAAGGTTCTCAAACACAGTACCATGAAAACCTTCCATTAATTCTAAATGTACCTTCATAAAAAGTCCAAAAGAGCAATGTATTTAAAAAAAGTATGATAAATTTAAAATTCAGTCAGCTTTTTCTCAGAACTATAGTTAACTAAAGTGGTATTGCCATCTTTTCCAGAAATTTTTTCTGTAGAAATGAATCGTGATTCGTTTAGTTTAGCAATTCTTCTTTGAAATGATTTGTAACTCATTTCTCCACCTTTATCTGTATAAGTAGCATACAAATCACCAATTTTCTTTCCAGAATGTTCTTTAATTATACCCATAACATGTAGTAGATCCGCATCTAATCCATCTTTAGGTTTGATATGAAACTCATCCACTTTTTTAATAGCTTCTGCTACATGGTTTAAATTAATTTTACGAGAACTTCTTTCTTCTGCTAAATTTCCTGCTTCTTTCATCAAATACAAACCAATACGAACATCTTTTGTTTCTGTACACTTCTCAATAATTTCTTTAAACGCTTCATCGTCCCAACAATTCTGGGCAAAGGCATAATCTCTTCTTTGTTCTAAAATCCCATGAATTTCAGATTCATTATATTCTTTAAAAAATAAAAATTCTGGACTTAACCGACTTCTAATTCTTTCATCCATATCAGAATAAGTGTCACGATAGTTAGTTAATAAAATTATTGACTTGCGATAAATATCTTCTAAGATAGTATACAAGAAATCTGTATCTTCCAATTTGTCAATCTCATCAAAAATAAATACAACGCCTCCTTTGTTTAACTTTCCTTTAATCAAAGCAAACAATTCTGTAGTTTTCTTATTTTGCAAAAACTTAAACCCTAAATTCTCACAAATCCTAAAGAATATTTTGTAACTAGTATTTTCTTTCCAACAGTTAACGTAAACTGGAACCACTTCATCCGTTTCCTCTTCCAACTCACGCATAACATGTTTACAAGCAGTTGTTTTTCCCACTCCAGGAGAACCATAAACAAATAAATTTCTGCCATTATGTCCTTGCAATAAAGGACGAACAGCAGTAGCGAAACGCATTTGTTCATTCTCACGAAATTTCATCACTTTTGGTTGAAAATCATAATCCAGAACAACAGTATCTCTAAATAAAGTCTCTCCACCTTTTAACATCTCTTTAAACATAGACATATCTAGAAATAAAAGGAAGTGGTTTATATTAATTGTGTAAGTTAAGAAGAATAAAAGAAATTAAAAGAAAAAAATTAATTAAAAAGTTTCTTAAAGAAACCACTCACTGCTCCACCAGTAATTGCATCTCCACCAGAGTTACTTTCTGCTTCTGGTTCAGGTGAAGATTCTTCTTTAGGTTCTTCTGGTTCAGGAGCAGGTTCCGCTTCTGGTTCTGGTTCAAAAGGAACTGGTTCGGGAATTGGTTGTTGTTCTGAAGGAGGCAGATCTGGAATTGGAATATCCCCCCCCGGACCATCATCAAAACCAGGCGGACCGTTTGGACCATAACCTAAGCAAACACATTTTCCATCAACACAATCTGTATTTTCTTCACCACATTCTTGTTCACAGCCGTCATTACATTCAGACCCTTCACTGTCATCTCCTTTCTGAGGTTCCTTATCATCGTAATAACATTTACATTCACCATCATCACAAGAAGTACTTGAAGCTCCCGGACATTTACTTGCACAATCGCCACAACTGCCACCATCAGGGAAACACTTCCCATACTCACAATGATATCCTTGTTGACAATCTACTGCACCACAGCCCTCATTAGAATCTGAAGTACAATAACAACCGCTTTCATCACAGATATGAAGTTCATCAGGAGCACAATCACTTTTGCTTTTTCCTTGAGTCTCGGTTTTCTCTTGAAGTTTATGGCATTCATCCCAATCATTTCTTCCTTTGCCAGTTAAACCAGCATCTAAACATTCTTGAGGTGATTCTGCTTTGAACTGAATAATCTTACATTCATCCCAATCTCTTCTACCAGTACCATCTAAGCCAGCTTCTAAACAAGCAGGATGTGCATCTAGTTTAAATTGAACGGGTTGACACTTTTTCCAAGGATCTCTGTCATCAGCAAATTGACGACATTCCTCAGGAGCATCTAATAAGAAGGTAATTTTATTACATTTCTTCCAATCATCTCTGCCTTCTCCTGTTAAACCAGCATCAATACATTCTTGAGGAGAATCTAACTTAAACCTAATACTCTCACACTTTTTCCAGTCATCTTTTTTAGAACCGTCAATACCTGCATCTAAACATTCCTGAGGAGCATCCAACTTGAACCGGATAACATCACACTTTTTCCAATCATCCCTACCATCTCCAGTAAGTCCAACATCTAAACATTCTTGAGGTGCATCTAATTGAAACATATACTTGTCACACTCTCTGAAATCTTTTAGTCCTGCTTCAATACATTCTTGTGGAGCTTCAGCACTAAACATAATTGCATCACATTGTTCTCGAGCTTCACGTTCATTCTGGGGGTCAATTTTTCCAGATTCTAAAGCTTCTAAACATTCAGAAGGAGCATGAACTTTAAACATAACTTTCATACATTCATCCTTACCCGTTGCTCCCGCTTCAACACATTCTATTGGGACGTGCATGTCGTGTTTTGAATCGCCATAACGGTCTTCTAAGTCTTCCATCACATTTTGTAAATAATCTGGAAGCAAATCAATTGGGTCTCCAGCTTTTTCCATTTCTTCACATGCTTCTTTATCTCCAGAATCACACTTAGCTGCCAAAGGAGCAATTACATTACATTGATCAGCAAAAGGTTTAACAGAAATGTCATCACACCTGCATTCATTTGGATCATCAAAACATTCTGACATTATTTCAAAAAATTCTTTTGCTTCCTTTTCTTGTTCTTGAGTTAATTCCTGATCCAAATCTCTTTTCCATTTAGGAGCATCATCACCAGTCTTACAGATATTAGAATATTCTAAAGGGTCTAAAGCTGATAACGCTTTACATAATCCTGCAATTTTATTAGAAATCTTAGCTGCTAAAGCAATTTTATCTTCTTCTTTCATATTTTGATCAATCGCTTCACGAACATCGTCCCATTCATTTCCTTCAAGTTCAGATTCAATATTTCCCAAAATTACTTTTACTGCTTTACTACTTGCTCGAACTCTTTCATCTAATTCTGGAGAAACTTCTTTTTGAAGAATGTCATTATATTTTTCTACACGTTCAAGTGCTTTTTCAGCGCCATCTTGATTACCAGAATCAACCATTGCTTTTAATTCCAAAATTTTTTCTTCTTTATATTCCAAAGCAGTTTCAGGGTCATCTCCAACTAAAACATTTTCAACCAAAGTTTCTAAGAAATAAAAACTGCTATCTGGAGTTAATCCAGCAGTTCCTTCAATTTCAACATCACCAATATCTTTATAGATATCTTCCGAAAGTTCAGGAAATTCTTCTTCAGGAACGTCTGTGTCCACTTCAGCAGAAACTGCGAACGTTAACATTGACAGAACTAATAGCAATAAAAGAATCTTTTTAATCATTTTTCTAAATACCTCTTTAATATTATGCTAGATGTTAAAGCTTAGAACTATATAAAATTAACTTGAATAAATTAAGAAATAATAATTTTTATTGCTTGAGTGGTGAATATCCCATCAGAAATCCAACAAGTTCCTGTTTCGTTAAACGTCCAACTAAAAGACTCTCCTGAATTGAAAAACCCGCTTTTTATATTACTACATTTTTGGTTGCCAACTAATAAAGCTATTTTATAATTACCTTGTCGAACATTTTTCCATTCGATAGTATCACCCACGTTAATGTTCAATTCAGAAATGTCAAAATCTTCAGTAGATAAATCTTTCATACTGGTCATATCAAAACCACCGTCAACCAACTTAACTAAATATGTTTTTGGACCTTTTTCTATAATCTCTACTTCTGGTTCTTCAATAACCTCTTTTTCTTCAGTTTTTGTCGTTTCTTCAGAAATAACTTCTTCAGCAAATTCTTCTTCTGTTTCTTCTAATTCTAGTTCTTCAACCACATCTGGAATTTCATAATTAACGATTGCAGATTCCAGTTCATTAAGAACAACTTTAAACAATTGTGTTCTAAGTTCACTAACTTTGCTAAGGACAGGATAACCATCCAGTTCTAGTTGAACCAAGTCATTCTCAATTTGCAAATATTCAGAAACCTTGAGTTCTTCCTCTTTAACAGAAAGTTCAAAGATACTTCTATTTAACGAGTAATATCTACCGCCTAAACTCGAACCACTATAATCTTCTTTTTCAACTGAACTCTCTGCAACACTAAAAGCTTTAGTGAAGTCGGCAGTTAAATCAATAAGTTTTATTGAAGAATAACCTCGCATCTGCAAAAAATCTAGTTCTATTTTTATTCGAGTAAACTGAACAAGGCTCATCTCTTGTTCCTCTTTTAGAAAAGTAGCAATTTGTTTTTGTAAAAAATTGTATCTTTGGTCTAAGTTAGCGATCTCTTTATCAGTAAGATTATGCTCATTTAGATTTAATAATGCTTGACCATACAACGCTTCATTGTCTTCTTCTACAGTTTTATTACCCTCTGTTTCGATAGAAGAACAACCAATTATTAGAACTAAAATAATGATAAGCAAGTAAACACCAATCTTCTTCATTCTGTTAAGTAAATGATACTGATATAAAAACCTAATTGGTTTTTTAATTAAACTTAAAAAGACAAAGGTCTTTCCTAAAGTGATGGATACACACAAGAGAACGATAGTAAAAACCATTACTTGGAGAACCATAGCAGTAATTATCACAATCTTAGGAGTATATCTATTTGAAAGTTCTTGGAGTTTAGCATTAAGTGCAGGAATTATAATTAATATTGTAAAAACATTATTTTATTATGGTCATGAAAGAATTTGGGCCACAATTTCTTGGCAGCACAAAAAAGTAGATTCACATTTAAGAACTTTAGTTAAAACAATTTCTTGGAAAATTATCACCACAATAATTACTGCAGGAATTATGTTGTTTTATGTAAACTGGAAAATTGCTTTAGTATCTGGTTTTAGTATTAACTTTTTAAAAGCAATATTTTATTACTTTCATGAAAGAGCATGGAACTTAACAAGTTACGGAAGGAAAAAACAAATGGGCTAATTCCTAAGATAAAAACAGCTTTGAAGGTTAGGTACTACTAACCATTAAAAACCAAATAATGATTTAACCCAACCAGGTAACCATTTTTTCTTAACTTTAAGTGCATTACGAATTTCGACTTCATTATACAATTTAACTGTCTTTTTAATAGTAGCTTCTGCTAAAGGAGTTGATTTTGGACTTGCATGAACCTCAGTAATCTTGGCCATTTTTGGTTTATCAAAAAGAAGATTAACTAATTCTACTACAAAAATTCCCTCAACTAAATACTTATCAGCTTTAAACTTTGAAGGCAAGTGCTGAATGGCTTCAAAGAAAAACATCTTTCCAGTACGAAGATCATAAAAAAAATTAGCTGCAACACACGGGTGCTTTCCTTGAGAATCAGCATTACCATTCATACTTTCTTCATAGATATAATGTTTCATCCCCCCATCTTCTAGAGAATTCATCAAAACTAAATTACCTTTAATTATTTTTGTTACCATGTTTCTCATTAAACTATATTCTTACTAAACTAACAAACTTAAATTAACCACTAACTATGGTTCCACGGAAAGTTTCTAAGTTACCGAACAGAACTTTATCCAATTCAGATTCTCTACAGATGTAAAGAGTGATATGTTTATTTTCCAAACCTAACTTTGCAGCTAAAGGATCTAAAGGAGTATTTAATCGAGGAACCCATTCTGTTCCAACTAACTCAATCATTTTTTGCCAAGTTGCATGAGGTAAATCTTTTGCTTCCGCAAGAATATTATCTCTTTCAGCTTTACTCAAATCTTTAACCTTTAAAGGAGAAAAGTCTTTAACAATTTCAAAGTCGCTTATTTTAATAACTCTTTCTGCAGCGTAAACTTTTGCTAGCATCATGGTTACGTAATCAGTACTGTTTCCTGGTTTCCAAGCTCCAGCGATGTAAATTCTATGACCTTCAACTTTCTTAGTTGGATCTTTAATCACTTCCGAACAAACATCTAATTTAGCTTCTTGAAATTTCTTAATAACATACTCTGCATTTGTCCAAGTTGTCTTGATACCAACCCAATCAAGTTCTTCTCCAGTAATTTCAGGATTCTTTTCCCTAGCTTCATCATTCATAATTTTATTCAAAGCGCCACCACCAATAGCAATCATAAACTTTTGCTCAGAATACTTTTTTACTAAGTCAATTAAACCTTGTATAAAATGATCATCATACTCTTCTTTACCAATACTAACTTTACTTCCACCGTATTTAATTATGTTCATCTACTTCCTCTTAATCTCAGTAATCCCATTCATGTAAGGAACAAGAGCTTTAGGAATCTTTACCTTACCTTCCTTAGTTTGAAAGTTTTCTAGAATAGCAACAATCGGACGAGTATCGGTAACAGCAGTATTGTTCAACAGATGAACATATTCCTTCTTACCATCTTTTCTTTTAAACTTAGTATTCAAGGAAACTGCTTGATAATTGGTACAGTTTGAACAAGAAGTTACTTCTCTATATGCACCTTTTCCATCTTTCTGGCCAGGCATCCATGCTTCAATATCATATTGTAAAGCTTGTTTGTTTCCAATGTCTCCAGTACATATACGAACAACTCTAAAAGGAATTCCCAGTTCCTTAAACATTTCTTCCGCATTCTTTTGCATTTCATCAAAATATTTAGAACTGTCTTCTGGTTTGCAATAAACAATCTGTTCAACTTTGTTAAACTGATGAACTCTAAAGATTCCTTTATCATCTCTACCGTGAGTTCCAAGTTCTTTTCTAAAACAAGCTGAAACACCACAAATCTTCAAAGGCAATTCTTTTTCATCTAAAAGTTGATCTTTCTTTAAAGCAACTAAAGGATGTTCAGAAGTTCCGATTAAATACAAATCTTCGTTTTCAATTTTGTAAATTGTATCTTCAAACTCAGACATGTTTACACCACCTTCAAGAGCAGCACGATTTAACATGTAAGGTGTTTGAATTAAAGTATATTTTTTCTTCAAAAGACGATCGATTGCAAATCTCTGTAAAGCTTGAGATAATAAAACAGCTTCATTCTTTAGATAATAAAATCTTGCACCAGTTGTTTTTGCTGCAGTATCTAAATCAATTAAATCTAAATCCAATCCTAACTCAATGTGGTCTTTAATCTTGAAATCAAACTTAGGTGTTTTTCCAACCTTCTTAATTTCTTCATTTTCAGAATCATCTTTTCCTTTTGGAACAGAATCATCAAGAACATTTCCAATTAAATTTAAAACGGAATTTCTTTTCTTTAATAATGTTGTAGTAAGATCTTCCTGCTTTTTCATAGTATCAATAACTTGACGCATTTCCTTAATTTTCTTATCTGCTAGACTAGACTTTCCTGATTTTTTCGCCTCATTAATTTCTTTACTAACCACATTTCGTTTATGGTTAAGTTCTTCCATTACTTTAAGTTCTCGTTTCCAATCTTTATCCAACTTAAGAACTTCATCAACTTTCTTGGGATCATGATCCCGTTTTTTCTCTGACTTCTTAATCAAGTCAGGATTTTCCCGTACAAAGTTTATGTCTAACATAGTCCATTAGAGATTTGTTAAGATATTTAAGCGTTTTGGCAAATATGGCTAATATGAAACCCTCTTTGTCTTTTGTATTAGCGCCCTGTCGGAGACGAGGCACACGAGATAAATCTTGTTTATCTCGTAGGAAGTGCCGCGCCCTAATACAAAGATTATTGAGGGTTTCATATTAGCCGGCAAATATTAAGAAAGTTTTCAAAAATATTTTTTCCATTATCTCCAGAAATTTCGGGATGGAACTGTATGCTGTAGATACTTTTAGTTGGATGTTTCATTGCTTCATTTTCACAAGAATCAGATTTTGCCAGTAGTTCGAAATTCTCAGGGAGGGATATAAATTCAGTATGTTCTTCTGTAAATGAAGAATGATTCTCAAGATTTAAGAAAAGTGGATTCTCTTTTAATATGCGGATCTGTTCTTCTCTAAGAATCAATTCTCCATGAGATATTTCTGCTCCATGCAACAACCCAATTATTTGGTGGCCTAAACATATTCCAAGAACAGGAATGTTTATTTCTTTAATAAACTTAAATGGTTTAAGATATTCCTCTTTATTAACTTCAGACAAAAGAGTTCGAGATCCAGAAATAATAATTGCAGAAAAAGAATCGAAGTTATATCCTTCTAACTCTTCCAACTTAATTACTTTGCAATCTTTACCTTGTAAATTTCCTTTAATTTCTTTCATTAAACGTGTTCCACAATCAATTATACCAATCATAATAAAAAAATTAATGAAGTAATATTAAAACCTTTTGAAAGGCAAAACAATAAATATATAAATCAAAAGGATATACTTTTAGATAGTAAAAGAGGAAGTATATGAAGATTAACAGATTTATCTTAGTTTTTGGTGTGATTTTATTAGGCTTAATTGCAACTTCCCTAGCTGAAGAGATGCCTTTCATAGGATATACGTGTGATATAGATATAGATTGTGTAGAATGGTCAGAAGAATTATTATCTTTTGGAGAAATTGATAAACCTTATCCTTTCTGTGATGTTACAACTCAAACTTGTCATGATTCTGGAGACCCAGCCAGTTTAGAACTTCCAAGTTCCACTACAATCCCAAATACACAAACAACTCCTGCAACTAATCAAACAACAAATGCAAGTACTGCTAATATTACAATTAATGCGGCAGTTGTTCAATCAGCAGCATTAAATTCTCAAGTAACAGATTTAAAGAAAGAAATTGCAGAATTAAAATTAAGCATTAATTCTTTAGGAAGTACTGACGGTGTTTTTGAACAACAATTAGTTGGACTAAACTCTGAATTACAATCCTTAAGTGGAAGTTTAAATAGTTTAAAACAAGTTCAAGGAGAAGTAAATGTTATCGCAGTTGGCTTAGCAGGATTACAACAAAATTTAGAAAATACCACTTCAGAAGTTGCTGCAATTGAAGCAAATTTAGCAAAGAAAGCTGCTAGAAATAAAACAATTGGAATATTCTCTTTAATTTTATTAGTACTATTAGTTTTTGGAGCTTTAAGTTATTATATGGTTGGAAAGAAAAGGCCTTTTGGTAAAGTGGATAATAAAATTGTTACTTACATTACTAGCTATATTAAACAAGGATGGAAATATCCGCATATTAAAGAAAAGTTAATGAAATCAGGATGGTCAGAAGGAGAGATCCAATGGGCTTACAAAGAAACGATAAAAAATAATTACAAAACTTACAAACAAAAAAAACTTTCTTTTGAATCACCTTCATCTCAAAAAAACAGTAAAAAAGAATCTGTTGGTGGAGATAAAAACAAAATGATCACTATTGCTGTTGTCAGTGTATTGTTGGTCATAGGTGCATTATTGATTCTTAATGGAACAACAGGACAAGCAATATTCTTTCAAAAAACTAATACTGATGGAGAAATTGGTTATAAGTTTGAATGTACTGGAAACCACACTTTAAATCCTGATAAAGATGGATGTTGTTTAGATAAAGACAAAACCGGAGGATGTGATTATATCGAAGCTCAAGAACAAAGTATTGAAAAGGTTTCTTCTGGTGCAGCTTGTGTAGACAGTTTTCAATGCCAACAAAATGAATATTGTATTTCTGGAAGTTGTCAAACATTAGCCTCTCAATATAAAGGATTTGGAGATTGTTCTAAACAATGTAATACTTATGCTGCTAGAATAAAAACAAACGATGGAGAAACTTACCCAGTTAAGCCAGGACAAGGAAGTTATACTTCTGCTGGAGCAATTGAATGGAAAATCTTAGATGGACCAACACATTGTAAAGGAGAACCAGCATTTATACCAATTAGAGTAACTCGAAAAGATGTTAATGGAATTATTAACCAAGAACATTTTGCTTTGAAACAAGGAGAAACAAGCAAAGTAATTACTCATCCTACTGTTCCAACTTCTTTCACACTTAAAGTAGATAGAATCTTTGAATGGTGTCCTGAGTAAGAATCAAAGTAATCTATTCATTTCTAAATTATTAAAAGTATCAATTGTTTTATGAAAGAAAGGAGTAATATGTTCCTTAGCTTGTTCTATTGAAACCCACTTGTGATCAGTATGTTCTTCACTTAATTGAACATTATTATGTAAGGGTTTACATAGAAATACTAACATTGTAATTGTTTGATTATCAGAACGTACGAAATGGCGCAGATCCATGATTTGTTTAACATCAACATCTAATCCTGCCTCTTCTTTTGTTTCTCTTTTAACACCTTCGTGAGGATGCTCTCCAAGTGCTAATCTTCCACCTGGAATTTCCCACATGCCGGGTTTCATGACATCATCGCTTCTACGTTTTAGTAAAAGAAGTTCATTGTTATTGTTAACTATAAACGATTTTGCTGCAACCCTAAAATCCACCATTTGAATTGGAAAATCTTTGGAATTTATAAGTATTATTAACTACTGGTGGTTGTAATATTAGAATCAAGATCAGTCACCAAAGGTCCAGTAGAATACTCCACCCATAAATTATATAACTTATTTGTTTATTGTGTATTAATATGGAGAAAATAAGAAGGGGAACCAAATTTGATATTGATAATTATTTAAAATTTCAATTAGAAGCATTTCCTGATGAATCTATTGAAAGACATAGAAAATATTTTTTACAAAAAATTGATAGAGATGAAATCCTTATTTTTGAATTAGATAGTATTTATATTGGTCATTTATCTTTTTCTAAATTAATCTCTTGTCCATTTCCAAATACCATTTATGCTGAAGAGTTTGTAATAGGGGAGAAGTATAGAAATAAAAAATTTGGCAAAAAATTAATGGTATATTTGATTAAAGAAGCACGTAAGAATGATTTTAATGAGATATTACTAAATACTTCAGCCCTAGAAAGTAATAAAGCAATTAGTTTTTATCAAAAACATGGTTTTAAAAAAATAGGAGTATTAAATTATAATAATAAACAAAAAATATTTTTCCAATTGCTCATTGATGATTGGATATGAAAAAGAAATTGTTCTTAAATTTGTTTTTAACTATCCCAAAACTGATGAGCTTCTTTTTCCATCTTTTCTAACCGATCATAATAATCAGGGAATTCATTTAGGTGAGCTAAAGCAATTTTTCCAGTAATTAAAGAATCATCATTGGTCACATTAGTATTTTCATCCACTGTTCCATGTTCTAATTCAATATCCATCCCTTTTCTAAATTGCTCAACATCGAATTTATTCCAGTTTATTCCAAGTTTACTGCCTATAAGTTTTGCTTCTTCTTCATTAAATTCTTTTTTAGATTCCATTAATATCACCTTACTCAGTGATAATTTAGTAGAACATATAAATTCTTTGCCCCTCTGCTACTTGAGTTTAACATCCCCACCCAACAAGGAGTTACTGAAGAGGGGTGAATGGTACAAAAAGTTTATAAATACAGAACATAAACTAGACCCATGGCAAAAGAAAAAGTTGTAAGAACATATGAATATCAGGGAAGAGAATTAGGTAAGCTTGTGGAAGTTGGAATAGGACAACATAAAAGTAGAGAATTCCAAACAGATTTAAGTGAATATGAGGCTATGAATTTGGTTTATGAAATGCCAGCAGCAGATCAAGTTCACATGAGACATCAAGCTCATGCAGTACATAGACTTTTAGAATCATTTGGACAAAAACCAGATGATTATGTAGATAATGAAGTCATTATGATTCATGTGGCAAACGAAGGATATACAACCCTAACAGAATTAAATCGTGGTGACCATCGAGCATGGGAACTGGTGAAACAAAGAGGATTAGAAGACGAATTGTTTCAAGATGTTAAATCTGAAAAAAAATAATTCTTCAATATTTTTAATATTTCTTTTATTATTTAACTTAAGTAACTAACAATAATCACTTAGTTTATTTCTTAGAAAGAAATCAAAGCGAGATAAGAATTCTTTTGTGTGAGTATATCCTCTGGCTTGTAACATTTCATAAACATCTTTACTAAAACAGTGGGTACAAATGCCCATAGTCTTTCCACATGTAATGCACCAAGTCTCTCCGGCAACGTCGGCTTCAATAATGTCCTCAGCTAATTTAGGATCATGTTCTCTAACAACGATACGCATTTTCTTTGCCAAGCACTCAGTACAAATTGGATTTGTGATAATATCATCACACTCCACACATCGATTTGAAACGGCTGAATATTCCATATTCTTAGGTAAGTAAAGCTTATATATATTGGTAATCTATGTATTGTATATGGTTTACATCCGAGTCAAGAAAATTGACAAGTATAAGTATGCATATTTAGTGGAAAATATTTCCACTTCTTCTGGCCCAAGGCAAAAGGTTAGGCAGTATTTAGGTCGGGTTTATGAGTTAGAAAAGATTAAAGAAGTTGAGGATAGCCATAACGGAAAAAGTAAACAAGAAATTCTTCTAAACCTAGTAATTCCAGAATTAAAAGTTAGGTCATTTAAAGAAAAAAAGGATAAGTTAATTAACAAAAATTTAGTTTTTGAGACTAAATCTTTTACCCTAAGAAAAACTACTAAATCTGGAACAAGTAAAGATGCAATTATTAAATTAAATGAAGGTTACCTTTGTTCATTTACGTTAGAAAGAATTCTTAACTTTGAAAAAAGTAAAGATGTTAAGAAAGATGCTCAAGTTCTAGCAAAATACTTCTTAGAAGCAGGATTGCAAATTAATCAAGAGTTGTTTGTTTCTTTTTACCAAAAGATTTAGCCCTTAATCTTTTTCCGATTACATAAGCAATAAAGATTATAATTAAACCCCAGTTTAAAATCATAAACCAAGGTTGCCCCCAACTAAACCCAGGAAAGAACCAATTACTAATTGGCCACAAGAATGGAGTTGGTAAGAACTCACGAGAGTGTGTAGGAATGTCCATCAGAATATGAATTGGCCAAGCATAAACATACCAAGGTATTTTCTTAAAGATTAAATAAATAATTCCTGCAACTATTAAGAATACAATTAAGCTGTGCGTAACCCCATACAAAGAAATCATCCAAGAAGGAAGTTTAGATAATGCTGGCTTTCCTAAATCTGCACTATTAAAAATTAAGTTATAGATCATAAACAGAAACCAAGATAAAGTATCTGGAAGAACTCCAAAAGCTATTGCTGCCCATATTGGCTTCTTCTTATTGAAGAAAATAAAACTCCAAAATCCGTGTGCAAAATAATCCATATTAACAAGAAATGAGAATTAGTTTATAGATTTAACCCCGTAATAATCACCCAAGAACAAAAATTTTAAATAAGTGAGCCCACTTATTAACAATTATGACAAATGTGACGTTATCTATAGATGAACAAGTATACCATAGAATGAAACAATACTCAGAAATAAAGTGGAGCGAGTTTATTAGAAAATCAATCTTAAAGAGATTAAATAATCTTGATACATTAAAAAAACATGATAAAGAATCTATTTTGACAATGGTTGCTTCTGAGAATGTATTAAAAGAAGATTGGGATAATGAGTTAGATGAACGGTGGAATAATGTATAAACAAGGAGAGATTATATTAATTCCATTTCCTTATTCAGACTTAACTGGAATTAAAAAAAGACCTGCTCTTATTGTATCAAATGAAAAATTAAATAATTCAGATGATCGTCTTTGTTGTTTAATAACTAGTAGCAAACCAAAAGAAGGTATTCTGATAAATTCACTTGAAAAAGGCAACCTACCCTTTAAGAGTTGGGTAAAACCAAACAGGTTATTTACAGTCCACCAGAAAATCATTCAAAAATCTCTTTGTCGTGTAACTAAAGGTTTTCATAAAAAAGTGTTTGAAGGCATTGTAAACTATATTAAGTGAAAACTAAAGTTCTTTCATTACATAAGGTCCTTCTAAAGAATAGCCCAATTTGTAATAATATTCACGAACACCAATTCCAGAGATGACAATAATCTTCTTTTTATTGTGTTCTTTACAAAGCTCTTCTGCTTTCTGCATTAACTTTTTTCCCCAGCCCTTATGTTGCACATCTCCAGACTGACCAAGTTCAGTAGAGACACCATAAACATGTAATTCACGAACAATAGCAGAATCTTTAGTAATCTCTTCTCTAAGAGATTCAGAAGGAAATCTAAGTCTTAAAAAACCAATTAATAAATCATTTTTAGTATCTTCAACTGAAATGAAAAATTCTTTTCCTTTTGAAGCATCATATTCCTTAACTTTAATATCTACAGAATCCCAATCAATCTTCTTTCCTTTAGGTTCTCTACACCTAATACATCTACACTTAGGGTTAAATTTATTAAACAAATATTGTCGAAGATTTGTCATTTCAACACCAGCAGAGATTTGGTAAGTTGGAATATCTCTTTGTATCCTCATAATCCTACAATACTCAGGAATGAATGGTTTGAATTCTGCAATTAATTTTGCTGCTTGGTCTGCGTTTAATGGAGTAAATTTTCCGGCTTCAAACTCTTGATATAATTTTGTTCCTTTAGTAACCATACAAGGATATAACTTCAACATGTCCGGACAGTAATCAGAATCTGAAAATAATTGTTTCATCCCTTCTAAATCTTCTTCAACAGAAATTCCTGGTAGTCCAGGCATATAATGGCCAGCTACCTTAAACCCTAAGTCTTTCAAAACTTGGATTGACTTTTTAGTATCTTTAGTAGAGTGTCCTCTTTGAATTCTTTCTAAAGCGGAATCGTAAACAGACTGAATTCCTAACTCAACTCGAGTACAGCCTAACTTTAACATTTGATTACCTTCTTTTAACATTCCATAATCAGGACGGGTTTCTATACACAAGGCAATGCACTTAACTTTATTAGTTTCATTCTTCTTTTGTTCTTCCAACAATTCACAGTCTTTCTTTAATTCAAACAATTTCTTTTGAATCCTTTCTGTTCTTTCTGGATCGCCTAAATTTTCAACTGGAAGCTCAAAAAAATCTTTAAATTTAAGATAATCAAACTCATCTCCAGAATAAAACATTTCAGAAAAATCGTTCATGGCTTTAAATGCAAACTTAATGAATTCATCTTGATACTCGATTGGATATGAAGGAAATGTACCACCCATAATAATTAATTCAACTTTTTCAAAGTTATGTCCAAGAATAACGTATTGTTCAAGTCTGTTAAAAACTTGTAAATAAGATTCATATTTATTTCTTATTCCACGCATTGTAGCTGGTTCTCTTCCAGTATATGATTGAGGAACATCGCCAAATTCTGATTCTAAACCCCCGGGACACATTGTACATTTGCCATGAGGACATTTCATTGGCTTTGTCATGATAGCAATAGGAGAAACACCAGAAATGGTCCTAGTTGGTTTTGTAATTAACTTTGATTTAATCTCAGAAATTTCCTTTTCATCCGCATTTAATAACACTTGAATATTAGTTGGAATACTTTTCAATTTATACTTCACAGAAAGATCTCTTTTTAATTTAGCCCACTGACTAGCATTAGGGGTAGATTTCTTCAATTCTTGGATGATTTCCGAGTAAAAGTCCATCAAAATCAAATCCACGCGAAAGCTTTATAAACATATCTCAAAAATAAGCACAATTATGGTAACAGAAAAAAGAATTTCTGAGACCATCTTCATAAATAGGTAAACTCAGATGGTAACTAGAATAGGAACAAAGCAAAGGAAAACAAGACATAAGCTTACTCAGCATTACAAAAAGAAAGGTAAAATCCCTTTAAGTCAATATTTTAAAGTTTTGAAAGAAGGAGATAAAGTTGCCTTGATTATTCATCCAACCATTCAAGAAGGAAGATTCTTTCCCCGATTCCATGGATTAAATGGAACAGTTATAGGGAAGAAAGGCTTTTGTTATAATATTCAAATTAAAGATGGCGGTAAACAAAAAACTTTATATGTCCATCCAATGCATTTAAAAAAGTCAGAAATGACAAAACCTGCTGAAAAAGCTTAAGGATATCAAAAATGGTAAACCCACGATTTATTGAACAGAAATCAATCTCTTTATTAGACGCTAAAGAAGCTATAGAAGCTATTGAAAAAAGAGATAAAGAATTAAATTACTTGTCTAATAAAACTAAAGAATACTTAGATCAATTTGTTGCCCTTAGTAGAGCAAAGAAAACAGAATTAGAAAAAAAATTACAAGATCTTAATTTAACCAGATTAAAAGAAGAACATATTACTAAAATCTGCGATTTTCTACCAAAAACAGTTGATGAACTGAAAGTGGTACTACAAGCATACCCATTAAGTATGCCAAAAAAAGACCACGAAGAGATTGTTAAAACTGTTAAGGCATTAGTTATTTAATAAAAGCAAATTTACGCTTTTAAAACGTAATTTTTATTAACTCTAAAATAATTCATATACCAAAGTAGCTAAAATGAACCAAACTGAAAAGCCTCAAACTAGGGAAGAGAACGCAATTGTGCTTGATTACCTAGAACATGGATATCCTTTTGAACAAGGAACCATGAAGACGCCAATAGTGCAAGCTTTAGGTTTAACACATTTAACCATTCTAGAACTAATTCCTAAAAAAGGTGTTCATTTACAGCCTTATCAAGAAATTTACATTGGAGAAGGTAAAAGAGATGAAATCCACCACATTAAAGGGAAGATCCCAATGGAAAAGCTAACTTCTACTGCTAGAAACGAATTAAAACATGTAATAGAAGAAATGATAAATAAAGATTCAAGTAGATTCATTACTTTCTTCAATAATGCTCAACCATTAACGATGAGAATGCACCAGTTAGAGTTACTTCCAGGACTAGGAAAGAAGCATATGTGGGAAGTTATTCTTGCTAGAAAAGCTAAACCTTTTGAAAGTTTTGAGGACATAAAAGAGAGAGTAAAGTTAATCCCAGATCCAAAGGGAATGATTATTAAAAGAATTCTTGCAGAGTTAGAAGGAAAGGAAAAGTACAAGTTATTTGTAGCTTAATATTATTAGTGATGTGTTCTAGAAACCATACAGAAAACAACGATTTTCTGTGGTTTTAGAATCCATCGAGGATTCTAGAAACCTTTATAAATAACCCCAAATTCTAGCTTAAACATGGCTAAACTAAGAAAATTCGCAGCATATCAAAAGCTGGAAAGACCCTATACTAGAATTAGTAAGTATACTAAGAAGAACTATGTACGAGGAGGATTTCCACATATGAAAGTAATTAAGTTTGATATGGGTAATCCTAGAAAAGAATATGACACAGTTATCCAGTTAAGTTCTAAGGTAGCCATGAATTTCAGACATAATGCCTTAGAATCTGCAAGAATGACATCTAACAGATTGCTTGAAAAAAATCTTGGTAAAGAATACCATTTAAGAATCAAAGTTTATCCATTTCACGTTTTAAGAGAAAACCCTTTAGCTTCTGGTGCGGGTGCAGATAGGATGAGTACTGGTATGAAGAAGTCTTACGGAAAGTCCATTGGTTGTGCAGCAAGAGTTAGAGAAGGGCAAACAGTAATAGAACTAAGACTTAATAAAGGCAACATTAAGATTGGTAAACTTGCTTTAGAAAGAGCAGCTAAAAAGTTTCCTTGTTCTTGTAAAGTAAAGGTTCAATAGAATCTTAATTTCTTTAATATTTTTATTATAAGATTTATTCTTCTAATCTTTTTCTTAACTTTGCTAACTTCTCTTCAACATCTTGTAATTCATTCTTTGGCAAAGGATTTTTCCCTTCAGTTTTTCTAGATATCCTAATTACTTCTTCCTGAGCTTTTCTCTCTGCTGCTAATTTCTCTACAGATTTAACTTTTTTCTTAGGGAAAATATTTCTAAGTAACAACCCAGGATTTCTAATACTGTTCGCTAAAGTACTAGTTACTCTATTCAACTCGCGATCTAAAGATTTGTTCCCGTATGTTTTTTTCCGATCAGGAATTCTAGTAATAACTTTAATATTTTTAGGGATCCGTTTATCAACCCGAGTTAATTCTTTATCAACAAAATTTAACTCATTATTTAAATGAATATTCTCTTTTGAAGCTTTTATTACTATTGGCTTTCTAGTAGGATAACCATGTAACCGAGCATCAACCTTTCTTAGGCCTCTTTGTAAGACCAGTTCTTTAATTCCGTAACGGCCAGCCTTAAGTTTTTTCTTAACTTCTTTCTTGATTATAGGAATATTACGTTCTTCCTCTAACTGTAATAATTCTTGGTTAACGTAATCATACTCTTCTTTTAGTGAAGGTTGATTTACTTTTACTTTCTTATGCTTTGCTTTTTGTATAACAATTGGTCTATCTTTCGTTTTGATGATTTGTTCTCCAGCAGATAATTTACTAGGAATAATTTCATGCTTTATTCTTCTTCTTTTGCTAATCAAACTGATTATTTTAATGATGGTTAAGATTAATAGTATAAGCAGTACAATAGATCCACCATAAGTTAGATATGTATCAAACTCAGGCATTAAAGCGATTGCACTACCAAATAAAGGAAGGTCATCATTAATTGCTTTCTCTCCACTTAAAACAGATTCTTCAGTTACTTCTTCTGATGTTCCTCCTGTTTCTTTTGGAGCTTCTTTTACTTCTTCTGGGACTTCTTCAGTAGGACAGACTCCACAATCACCAGGACAACCATCACAGGTTTCTTCACCAGCACAGACAGTATCTCCACAAACAACACTACTACCACCGCCGCCACCGCCAGAAGAACCACCCGCAGGAGTAGCAACAGCAACAGCATAATTTTGGGTGATGGTTCTATTTACATCTGCCCAGTTTGATTCTGAAAGATTATCATAAGACAAACAATTCCAAGTATAAGTTCCAACACCCAGTTCTAAAGTCCAGTTGCTACTATTAGAAGTTCCAGTAATGTTTGTAGTTTGGTTTAATGCAAAATTACTGTTAGAGGTGTCTGTTAGGTACAGAGAGATGTTTTGCAAGTTTGTTAAGTCTGTAGCATTACATTCAAAGGTAATGTTGATCACTGCAGCAGAACTATTTGTGTAACTAGCTGCAGGAGAAACTAATTCAACAATTGGATATTGAGTAACGTTAACCCAATATGTTTCTGAGCTTGCAGAGTAGTTCTGTGTTGATTGATACAAACAAGTGATGTTGTATAACCCTTCAGAACTGAAAGTAGTAGAGTTTCCTAAAGGAGAAGTTCCTGAATTAATTAACGTGCCGTTATTGTACAAGTA
>Ga0233431_1002687_pt1 | contig 23868 bp, 23 predicted proteins | sample SI_118_April2016_FD_179867 | JGI IMG/M metagenome (GOLD analysis project Ga0233431, IMG submission 179867) | Seawater microbial communities from Saanich Inlet, British Columbia, Canada - SI_118_April2016_200_MG | ecosystem: Environmental > Aquatic > Marine > Inlet | place: Canada: British...
CATGGAGGCGTTTATGTGCCGGTTACGGAAAAGACCCCCTCCAATATATACCTGAAAGTCCAAGAACGTGACATTTCGACTCCTTCAGGAAAAAAACTAACCCTGGTGAATCCGGCCTATATGACCCGACAGGCCCACGAACTGGGGAAGGAACAATATGGTCTTAAAGGGCATATCACCAGCTTAAAGCCCCTTAATCCCGTAAATGCTCCCGACCCTTGGGAAACAGAGGCTCTGAAATCCTTTGAGAGTGGAAAACTTGAGGTTGCTACTGTTGCGACGATAGACGGCAAACCCTATTTCCGCCTGATTCGACCATTTATTACTGAGGAGGGCTGTCTCAAATGCCACGCCCATCAAGGTTATAAGGTCGGTGATATCCGTGGGGGTATCAGTCTGGCAGTTCCCATGGAGCCTTATTTCGCAGCGGCACACAGGCGCATTGTCCAGATTGCCATAGGCCTTGCATTCCTTTGGCTCTTAGGGATTGGTGGCCTGTTGGTAGGCATGGGTCGTATTCGGAATCGAATTCGGGAAAAAGAGGCGGCAGAACAGGAACGTAACCGATATGTGGAGGAACTCCAGGAAGCCCTGAAAGAAGTCAAACAGCTCAGCGGGATGCTTCCTATTTGTGCTTCTTGCAAAAAGATCCGGGATGATAAAGGTTATTGGAACCAAATAGAATCTTACATAGGGGCTCATTCCGAAGCCAAATTCAGCCACGGCATTTGCCCGGATTGCGTAAAGAAATTGTATCCTGAATTAGATTTAACTCCTGAAACAAAATGAAGGATCATCACCTTTTACGCGGTATTGAACCTTCACTAAGCCATTGAAGACTTCCTATATTAATCTTGAATTTCAAAACCTTCAAAGAAAGTCAAGGTTACATCTCCCAGTCGTAACTTTTCATATCCCCAAAACACCCCCGTTCAAACAAAGAGAGAAAAAACCTTCCGATCATCCCCACAACGACATCAGCAGCAGATTCAGACCAACCCTGAAAGCATTTTAAATAAACAAAAAATAATATTTTATAATACAAACTACCAACTGCAATATAAGAGATGTTTAACCTAATCTGCCAGATGATCCTCTTTGATGTCATTTATTGAATTTTAAAATTTCATATTTATGTGGGGGTTTGGTTAAGATGTGCAGTTGGAATTGATCTGAAGCTTTGGTCATGTTATGCTGGACAAAACACGGCTTTTTCTTATACACCCATGATGTTTCAACATCTTCTGGAAATAACAGATGAACAAAAACCGTAAAAAATCAATAGAACACTCCACAAAAGAAATATTTCATAAAGCAGAGGTTCGAGAAAGGGCTGGTAGAGATCCTTTTAACGCCGGATGGCAAGCCACGTTAGAAATCATGATCCTGATGATGGAAAAGAACATCCTCGAACAACCTGGGCAGTTGTTGGCGATGCAGATAGAAAATCAAAAGGAATGGGAGTTTTATCTCGACATAAAAGAAAAGCTTGATCTACCTCCTGAGACGTGTGCTGTGATGGTGACACCAAGTGCTTTCGAGAATATCCCAATACTTGAGGCTGAGGGAGTTGAATACTCTGGACCAACACCATGGGAAAGAGATGCATATTCTTTAATTATCAGCGATTTAGAAGATCATGAAACAATCATGCAGGCAGCATTACCAGGAATTGAAAGTGCTGGAATAGATGTTTTTGACGACGGTAACCACCTGGCGGATTATTCCTACAACACCATAGAGGAATGTGTGGATGAGTTAACAAAAATCACTTGGATTCATTTTAATCCTGAAGGAAAATGGACGGATAAGTTAATAAACCGTTATACAGAAAATTGGTATGCCAAGTGCTTTGAAATGGATATGGAAATCTCTATGGTCCATGAAGAATTCAGTTATCTCCACCATCCAGAGTTGGTAAATCTAACACCTTTAGAATCAGTGTTCAGAGCCATAGGAGAGGTTATACCCAAAGAGTACGAAAATATTCAGGAGATGATCAAAACCACAAATGACATGAACCGAGATTTTGGTTTTGATACGCCGGATATTACCAAAGAGGGTATCTTACAAGACAAGGTACCTGAATGCCGAGCCCTGTTAGATCGGATAGAAATGGATATGGATATGGCTTTGGATGGCTTGCAACATTATAAGTGTGTGAAGTTTTCTCAAAATGACCGAAAAGCTCCTGAATATAAACAGTTTTTTAATAAAACTGAGATGAAGATTTATGAAGTGATGACAGGACGGTCCTATCCAAAATGAATTGTGTTTCTGTAAAAAAAGCTAAGGCTATTAGGATGGGCTCCGCTTTGCATTGGAATAGGTATGCTTAAGTTCTTTCAATCAGTATCTGGGTTCATTGTGGAATACACAAGAACCGAAAAAGCATGGTATAATGTACTTAATGCAGATTTTTTTCATTTGAACATGCGAACTCCCATAAAAGGGAATATTCGAACCTATTGGTAGGAAAAATTAATGATCTTCGATTCTTGTTCAATATGTGGTCAACATACCCATAGAATAGAAGGAATTCTTACTAATGGTGGAGTGTATCATTATTCTTGCTATAAAAAGTTATTAAATGATATTTCAGAAAATCAAAAGCGAATCAGCAATCTAGATTTTGAACTTTTGCCCATATTAAAGAAAATCGAATCTTCCAATTCATTATTAACAAAGATAAAAGTGATATTTAGCGGGACTCCTCTGAACACTAGCAAACTGGAAGCTCGGAAAATGGAATTAGAATCTAATATTAAAATAACTTCCGAGAAGTCTGTAAAGAGTAATAGAAAATTAGAGCAGCTTTACGATTATTGGCCCAATTATCCTCCTGATTGGCAAGAAAGACGGATGTCCAAACTATCTACGACTGGCATGTGTGAAAAATGTGGAAAATCTGGGAAGCAGCTTCACGTTCATCATATTATTCGTATTGGTAATGGAGGTTCACATGGTCTCTCAAATCTTATGGTATTATGTGAAAAATGTCATCAAAATAAACATGGTGGTAAGAAATTTTTGTATAGTAAAAATGTTAGTTCATATGAAGAGACTTTGATAATTGAGAGTAGCTTTTCAAAACGTTTGAAAAATATCAAGGGTGCTATTTCTCAGAACTCTTCGATAAGATTTAGTTATAGAAAATTTAGTGGTGAAAAAAGCCTTCGCACAATTAAGCCAACACATTTAGAGGAATTCAAGGGAACTCTTTGTATTCATGGTTGGTGTTATTTAAGGAATGCTAAAAGGGTATTTGCAGTAAAAAGAATGCGCCGGTTAAGTACAGTTACAAACATATCAGGAAAGAACATTACTCCTAAGAAAATAAAAGCACGAGTGGATAAGAATCGAAACACAATAACGAAAAAGGTCAAGGCTAAGAAAAAAGTCAAGATTAAGAAAAAGGTCAAGACTTCTTTATCAAAAAGAACCTTAAAAATTGAAAATAGCATTCAGTCCAAGAAATCCCAACAAGAAGATATGATAGAGCAACTAGAACAACATGATTTTGAAAATCTCAAATTGATGAATGTTGACATTCAGAACAAATAGAATTTAAAAGCTGATCTCACCGAGGATGATAAGATTGATAGTGAGTAGAATTAGCATTGTCATACTGTATTCGGTGGAATAATCCTTAATACCTCGTTGCTACTGTGGGATTTAAGTGATTGAAGCGCTTACATACGAATGCAAAATTGATGCACGTAAAAACAGCCTTTCAGCAGATCTCTTTTTTGAAAAAAAGTCATTTTTTGCTTAAAATTCAACATGTAATGCTTTACAATTCGATAAATATAGAATTAGGCATTTTCTCTTCTGCGAGAAACTTTATTAATAAGATAAACGGGAAGTGTATAATCACTGGATGCCCTATTCAAAAAAATTCTTCTATTTGACTGCGGTGTATCAATATGAATGATTGCGCCAACATAATATCAATAATACATGCCTTTGAAAATATTAGAAATGAAAACAAAACATGTGGAGAAGAATTCTGTACAACCTGTGGTGGTTATGGGCCCTACATTATACGGCATATCGATAAAGACACCCGTCTTTCAATCAAGAAAACTTTAAGTGAAATTTCGCTAAAAGACTTAGATGCCTTTGGCAAATGGAGGAATGTTCTTTGGGGAATCGATAAGCGGGGCGTCATTTCGGTAAGTATTCGTGAAGCCAAAAAGCTGAACTTGAATGATATAAGGGCCTTGGATTGGTTTCTTTTTTATTCTCGCATCTACAGATTTGGAAATGATGAGTTTTCCCAGCTTTATCATTCCATCCTTGATAAAGGAATATCTGCGGCTATTGAAAATGCTGATTATTCTCTTACCGAAACATTGCTATTGGTTCTTAAAAAATCAGCAGTAGAATATCCGAAATTACTAAAACTTGCTTTCAAAATGTCTGAAATCAATATTCAGATGCAACGAGTCCTATATAATTGCCTTCGAGAAATAGCACCTGAAGTTAGAAATTACGTTGGTAGCGGGAAGACGGTATATCCATACTCTATGTATGCCTAACAGCGATTAAAAATGGAGGAAAATGATAAGAATCTTTTGTCGAATAGAATTGCTGAAAGATAAACACGGAGACATGCGGACATTGTATTTCTTAGACTCATCTATGCCACCTTTGCATTGTGACTAACAGAGTTGATATCCACACACTTGGCAAACACAAGGAAATATTCCCTACTTTTGGAATGATTTCAGAGGGAGTAACATATGAATCTAAGAAAATTATTAAAGGCTGATTTTGAAATTGATTTTCCTATCACAGGGGGGACGGGTAATTCTATTGACAACCCTATTATTGTACACAAGAAAGAACCAAATGATTACACTTCAGTAGAATACGGAATACTGCGATGTCTCGGTGCAGGACGAGGAATCGAATGGAAGTTCGTTAAGCAAGAACTCATTTCGCTTGATGATAAACGATTTGATAAGATTTCCATCGAGATCAAAGAATTGACTGATACAGAGGTTATTACAACAATAGAGAATTATTATTTCGACATAACAGAATGTTTTTAATTTTGTTTGTTTTTTAAAAAAGAAAATTCAGCTGAATATAAGGAGCAATTTTATAATGGATGACCCCTTTCGTTTATTCCTTATCTTGTTCCATACATTGAAACATAAAGTAAACAACTCCCCGAAAAACTTAGATTGGCTCCCTAAGAAAACTCCAGAATTGCGAACTTTGTGTTTTCAGTTAGATGAAGAGTATATATCATTAAGAAGAATACTTTCTAATCATCCAAACAAAGCTTCAATCGTGCCTTCAATTTTTAAAGAACAATTGGATGAATTCGAGGAGCAATATAGGAAGAAAGTTCAAAATATTTCTGAACCAGAGAGACAAAAAGCTGATGAAATGTTTTTTTCTGATTTGGAAAAAGCTGCTAAAGAAAAAGAAAAACAGGGTCAGGGCAGTGAAGAATTTTATTCTGAAATTCTTAATAGCATGCCATCATCAATTGGATCAGACTTTAACCCAATTGTCGATAATGCTGCGTTGCTTATTATTGATTTGTTCGAGATTGTTTCTGATATTGTTGAATTTGGTGATCTTCAAGAAACCTTTTCTGATAAACATATTGGGGCCATTAACTATTTTCAAGACGTTGTTGGCATTGATTTTCCTGAAATTGCCAAAAGATGGGAGACTTCTCCTCACCTTTTCATATCCGAATCTCTCAATTTAGACATACAAAAACTTGTAGAAATGTATAATGAAGCCGTTAAATGTTATATTTTTGGTTTAAATGTGGCATCATTAGCAATGTGTCGGGCATTACTTGAATACATTCTAATAAAATATTACAGAATTGACTCGAAAGACAACAGAGGGCTTAAAAATATTATTAGAGCCGCTAGAAAACAATATATAAGTCTTAAATCGTTATCGTTAACGGAAATAAAGAATGCTGGAGATACCGCAATGCATACTTATGACAAAGGCTTAAAAATTGACAACTATTCCGTTGAAAAGCATTTAAATACCCTTCGATATTTAGTTCAATCTATTCCAAAATAAAGGACACTTTTTTATCATCAATTACAGAGTTGTCCGTATAATTGAAGAATTTGAATGTTTGGAGTGTTTTCACATAACTCAAAATGCACCCAAAATATACAGGACTAAACTGATGAAAAGCCCTATATTCAAGCTGTTTATGATTTTATTCTCTTTTTTCTTTCTCCTTCTATCCTCTACACATCTTTATGCCAACCAAGAAAGCAGACTGGCCTTGCTAATTGGAAATAGCAATTATAAATATGCTGGCAAACTTGATAATCCTATAAATGATGTAAGAGCTATAAAAAGAGTATTGGAAAAACTAGGATTTACTGTTTTGAAATATGAAGATTGTTCCCAGAATACTATGAAAAGAGCTATTGATAAGTTTGGCAGAGAACTAAAAACAAGAGATGTTGGATTGTTCTTTTATGCTGGGCACGGTGTTCAAGTGGATGGTTATAACTATCTTCTTCCAATAAACGCAAAGTTAGAGAATGAAAATGATGCTGAATATGATTGTGTAAGGGCTGGAAGAATACTTGCGAAAATGGAAAGTGCTGGAAGTAAAACAAATATAGTCATCTTAGATGCCTGTAGAGCCAATCCTTTTGAAAGAGCTTGGAGAAGAGGTGAAAAAGGAAGTGGCTTAGCATTTATGAATGCTCCATCAGGTTCATTAATAGCTTATTCGACAGCCCCAGGACAAACAGCATTAGATGGGCGAGGAAAAAATAGTCCATATACAAGAGCATTATTACAACATATAAATAAACCAAACATTACTATCATACAAATGTTTCAAAGGGTTCGTTCAACAGTTATGAAACAATCCAATAAAAAACAGATACCTTGGGAGAGCACATCATTGAGAGGTGATTTCTATTTTAGAGGAGATACGGGTATAAATGTTGTGAATAAAGAAAAGGAAAAGCCTTCTATTATCAAAACAGATAAGACTAGGCTTTTTGTTGATACAGAACCAGAAGATGCCAGAGTGCGAATAGTAAATATAAAACCAAGGTTTTATCAAGGCATAGAACTTGAACTAGGGCAGTATCTTATAGAGGCGTCAAAGAATGGCTATAAAACCAAGACAATTTTGTCAAAGTTATTAACGGATGGGACAAAAACGATATATATACAGCTTGAACCCATTGCCAAAAGTTATTCTTCTTCAGATTTTGCTGATGCTGAGAAATTATATAAGCGGGGAAATTTATATTCTAACCTCAAACAATACACGAAGGCTATCCAGGATTATACACAGGCAATTGATTTAGACCCAAATTACACATTCTGTTATCGTATACGTGGAGATGCCTATTACGAGCTAAAACAATATACAAAAGCTATTCAGGATTACACACGTTCAATTGATTTAAACCCATATGACACAGTCGCTTATTATTCACGTGGAAGTGCCTATGAAGAGCTAAACGAATACACAAAAGCTATTCAGGATTGCACAAAGGTAATTGATTTCAGGCCAAATTGGGGATACGCCTATTCTAAACGTGGAGAAACCCATTCAGGTTTCAAACAATACACAAAAGCTATCCAGGATTACACACAGGCAATTGATTTAGACCCAAAATACGCAACTGCCTATAATAATCGTGCAATTGCCTATTTGGCCCTCAAACAATACAGAAAGGCTATCCAAGATTATACAAAGGCACTTTTTTTGGACCCTAATAGGTCAGACACATATAATATGCGTGGACATACGTATGAAAACCTCAAACAATACACGAAGGCTCTCCAGGATTATAAAAAGGCAATTGATTTAGACCCTAATAACTCATCCGCCTATTATAATCGCGGATGTACATATGGAAGGCTCAAACAATACACGAAATCTATCCAGAACTTCACACAGACCATTGCTTTAAATCCTAATCAGCCGTGGGCCTATTATAATCGTGGATGGACACATGATAAGCTCCAACAATACACGAAGGCGATAAAGGATTACACGCAGACCATTCATTTAGACCCTTATAACATAAAAGCCTATAATAATCGTGCATACGACTATCATCTACTCGCTGAGTATGGTCTTGCTTGTTCCGATGCAAAAAAAGCCTGTGATTTGGGGAATTGTAAGCTCTGGCGGAAATTGAACGTAAATAACCTTTGTAATTAGTTATTGATGCTCTAGCGTCTCATAATAATATATCGAAAGATTTGCAAGACGATGAAAAAGATGCAGTATCCCTCCCAGATGAATTGAAAAAGAGATTGTAAGAAATGAAAACCTTTCATTACATTGGGGCAGTGCTAGTTGAGATACTAATGTGTTTTATGAGCTTTGGTATAATTGGCTTTATAATATTCTTAATACTTGGTCTAATAAATTCTTATGTTTATGCGATTCCCCAAATTGCTTTGATTAGAATGCTTTGCTCTTTTCTAATAAGCTTTTGTGGATTAACATTCATATTATTTATATTCTATATTGTCTTTATAGGTATCTATACAACTTCAACACATAAGTGTATCGAAAGAAATATTGGAAAAGAACGACAATCAAAATTATCATATGATTACAAACACTTTAGTATTCAATGGGCGGTAAAAGAAAGAATATACAACATAAATAGAATAAAAAAAGGGCAAAAGCCCATTTATACACAGGAAGATATTTATATATGGGAAAGAAAAGGATTGACGGTATTTATTATTATAGTACTAATTGTTTTATCAATTTTGCGTTCGTATTTTGTCCATTGGCTAATATAGGATGTTGGGTTTGCAATAGTTTTATATCTCATTTAACAGAATGCCATTTACTTCTTTGTCCTCAATGCCCAGGTATCGCATAGTGATTGATGGATTTGAGTGATTGAAACGCTTACAAATGACTTCAAACGATGTTCCAAACACTTTTCTTTGAATATATCCAAAGGTCTTTCTTAAAGAATGTGTCCCATAATTTCCTTTTATGTCGGCAGTCCATTTCTTAACAAGTGAATTCACATAAGATTTATTGAGTGATTGATTTTGTCCAATTCTACTTTTGAATAAGAAATCTTCATCATTTGGCTGGATTGCATCAAGGTATACTGCCAGAGTTCTCCGAACTTCTTTATTAATCATCACCACATTTGATTTCTTTGTTTTCTGTTCTCTAATTGTGAATGTGTCTCCAGGCTGTAAGTTCTTTACATCTTGAACTTTCAATTTCAGTAAATCCCCTATCCTGAGCCCATTATTGATACCCAGTGTAAAGAGAAGTAAATCACGGGGCTTGTCCTTCAGATTTCTCTTTATTCTCTTAATGTCTTTGATTTCACGGATAGGCTCTACAGTGATTGAACTTCCTTTCTTTGGGTGGTTTCTATTGTCTCTCATAGTGTTTTCCCCTTTCTTGTTTGAACATCAAGTATATTTGTGGTGGATGGTAAAGGTTGATACTCAAAAGGTCAAGTAAAAAGGACAATAAATAATATATGATGTAAATGGTTCATACTCTTACACTTTCCAGGTCTTTATGAACGGATGGGAGTATAAACTTTTCAACAAAAGTTGATGCTCCAGCATTAACTATTATCTAAAAGTTGATATTGAGATTGGCAAATTTGTTCTATCCTGTGAAAATAATCTAACCGGTTATAATCCGATCTGCATCTAATAGATAGGAATTGAAAATTCAAAAAAAAGATGTTTGATGTTCACCTGTAACGGCAAACACCTAACATCCATTCTTTTTCAACACTCAAAAGCCATACGGAACTTATCCCTGCAAGCACGGTAGGTGGCCATGAATCTATACTGACCAAGTTCTTTGTAAAGTTTATCTCTTAGTTCTTCACGTAGCTTTGATAGGACAAAACGTTTCTCCAAATTGTTTAATGAATCTACGAAACGCTCAAAAGCCATTTTTCCAATGACCTTTTCGTCAACAGGTAAACTTCGATCTTCGAGAATGAATTCCTTAACTTCTTCTGCAACAGCGTCAGTCCGAATGATCTCAATATCTCGCTCCCTCCTGTTGAAGGACTTGATATTTGAATCAACTGACGATCCACGCCTAGCCTCACAAATGATGCCCCAGCGTATAGAGTTGCGCAAGTATCTGGTATTTAGGGATTTTTTTTCTTTTCTCTTTTTGTTTTTTTCATTGTTGGTTACGATGGCGGACCACATATTGGTTAATCCGTTCTGAAAACTGTCTTCATTTTCAGCGTAGTAGTTCAGGTGTGACCGTATTTTTGGTTCTGCTAGTTTCTCCTCAAAAAAGTTATGCAATTCCAAATTTGTCATGTCACTTTCAACCTCCTTAGCCAATTAGGGCGAGCAAATAATCGCTCCCCTCTGGTTAGCTCCAAATAGTCCTGAAAAGACTTCCTGACCTTCTCAGACTCCTCAGCCGCTATCCTTGATGAACCTCAAACGGGTTCAATCGTGGTCGGATAGAATCTCCTCTGAATGTTAAAAGTCGAATGGTTTAATTTTTTTCTAATTTATGTTGACCAACCGGGTGTGTGAATGGAGATGGTGGAGTTGAGGTAGGGTAGAAGAACCAGAAAACCCGTCTTCACCAGTTGGATTGGACGGGTTTCCTGGTTCCAGGAGGTCGAATTTGTTGTGCATAATCATGGACGACAAACTCTATATATTAGGTTATATCTCTACCAACAGCGGTAAACGTAACAAGCTGTTTTCATTGATAAATACAAGATTTGGACATCTTAAAATGCGGTAAAAACGAGGGGTATTTCAGAAAGAATATTTCAAAAAGGAACGGAAAAATTTTACAAAAACTTTGCAATAAATTAGCGAAAAACACTGTGGAACTGAAGGTGTGGATGAGAGGTGGACGGGGAAGAGGTGTAGGGAGGAGAGGTTGATGTGTAAAATTAGGAAGAGGGGTGGTTTATTGTGGGATTTTCTTGAGTGGTTTTGTTGACAGAGGATGTCCTGAACGGTCCTTTTATAATGTGGGGGTGGTAACAGGAAATATTGATAAACAGATGTATTTATTGAATCAATATAACATCAAAAAAATAGTGTAGTGTCAATTGTGGGGTTAGCCTGGGGTTGGCACTTCTTATTCTAGGAGGCAGTTTACGAGGAAAAACCTTAACGCTTAATTAATTGGTTCAAGGGGCTTGTTTTTGCACTCATGGCTTACGGTAAACAATACTTCAGAGTCTTAAAAAAATATCCAAGGTTTGTATGAAAATATTCTGCGTTAGAGACATTTCCCCTCTTTCATAGCAACATTCAGGCCATCACAAAAGTTCATTTCACATGCTTTTTTGAGATCTGAACATGCTAATTGTGTTTTATGTTCAATAAGATAGCAAATTCCACGGTTATGATAAGCCATCGCAAAATCAGGTTTCAACTCTATGGATATATTATAATCTCTAATAGCATGGTCATATTGCTTGAGTTTTAAATATACACCCCCTCTAGAATAGTAAGAAACGGCTAGGTTCGGTTTTAATTCAATTGACTTATTGTAATCTTTTATTGCTTCTGCATATTGACCCTTTTCGAAAAAGCAGGTCGCCCGGGTGTGATAAGAATGGTAATAATCTGGATTTAATTCAATAGATTTGTTCATGTCTTTAATTGCTTTTTCATATTGTTTTAATATTCCATAAGTATAACCGCGTGAATAGTAGAGAAATGAATTATTAGGATCGGAATAAATTATATCATTTAATACATTCTTATCTAATTTCAATGCATCAAGAAAATCAGTATTATTATAAATATCAAAAGAGTCATTCAATAAACTGAAGGCTTGGAAACGGTTAAAATAAGAAACTGCATTGTTTGGGTCTAATTCTATAGATATAGTGAAGTCAATAATTGCATTAGAATATTGCTTAAGCTTCAAATAAGCTTTGCCACGCGAACGATAGGTAAGGAAATTTTTCGGATATAACTCTATGTCTTTGTCGTAATTTTGTATAGCTTGATAGTATTTGCTAAGGGATAGATAACTGTTCCCAATATCAGAGTAATGAAATGAATGCTCTGGATACAACGCCATTTCTTTCTTGAAATGTTGAATAGCAATTGAATGTTGGTCTACCTGCTGATAGGATTTACCAACGAGAGTGTAAGCCATTTCACAAAGCTCATTGTCAGGATCTAGTTTGATGAAATTTTCGAAATCTTTTACTGCTTCGATATAATGTTTTCCATTAAAATATATAACCCCTCTAACAAAATAGGCTCTTGTATAATCGGGTTCTAGTTCAATTGCTTTCGAAACAATATTCACAGCCTTTTCGTAATTACCAAGTTGATCTTCTGCTTGGTCTGTCAATGCAGCCGCATCTAGAACATCATTTACCTTACTCGAAGATAGATCGCCGTTTGGAAGTTGGGGAGGGGTTTTTAGAAAAAATACAAAATCACCTTTATCTAAACGAATGTCTTTTATTTTCCCGTACTGGGGATGCTGAGTGGGACTGTATTCGGGAACCTTATTTTTCAGGTAAAGACCAAGCTCCTCACCTGTAACATAGCCATCTGGTATGGGCTCTTTGTCTCGACCCTCTAGTAGATCGAGAAAAGCCTGTTTAAAGACGCTATGATCAGGAACAGGCTCATTACCTCGACCTGCTGTGATGAACTGCCGCACTGGAAGACCAACGCTGTCTGAGATGGCTTTAGGCACAACCCTTTCACGAAGGTTCAGAATAGACCCTGAAAAACAGCTATCGAACATGAACAAGACGTGATTGGCTTTAGCCAGTTTCGCTTCGGTGACAATGCTCTGCATGTCCACACTTGAAAGACGAAAACCCCTCGGGTCTTTCTCAGGAACAGGAGCATCCACCATCACCAAGTAGCCTAAATCCTCATCTGTGGCCATCTTCTGTGTATGGCCATGGCCAGCGTAGTAAAAAAGTAGCCTGTTTGTTTTGTCCCTGCCGTATTTATAGAAAAAATCTCCAAAGGCCAGGTTGAAGCCGTTTCGCGTCAGGTTTGTCTTGAGTGTAACCTTGAACCCATTTTCTTTTAGAGCCCTTGCAACGTCTTTTACATCTCTTATTGCACCAGGAAGTGGGTCCCAGCCGTTGGTATAGTTGCCATTGCCTATTATCAAAGCGTATGAGCCGCTGTAAAGTGGTATTGCTTTAGCATCAGGCGTTTTGGCAGTTACCTTGATGCCTCTTTGGTTTGCAAAAACTTCGCTGATAAAGAATAGATTTGCAATTAAAAGCATTGCGAGAAGTGAGTTTAAAAGGATTTTAGGATTCTTCATCTTCTTTACACCTAGTGGTCATTTCAAAATCAATTCCTGGTAAATGCCTAATGTCAATTACATCAGCCAATCAACTGTTCACTGAAGTTGCCTCCAGGTTACATTCATAACGTTTACATCGCCAGCCAGCCATCGAACTATTGTGGGAACAAACAGCGCCTCTTCTGGTCTGGTGAATGTGCCGGGCCAGCGATTCTTTGCCGTTTGATTTCTATATTGCCCATTTTGGCCCCAAAATCGGCAACACTGCCGCGCAATATCAGCTATTTACAGGTCACTCAACACAGGCATTTGGTTGGAATATCAATTGCTTAGAGTGGCTTGACAAGCCCTTTAATGGGTGACCCCATTCGACAAAAGTCCTTGTAAGTATAATGATACCGACCGATAGAGCAAGGTTAATCTGGCCATGAAAAGTTTCGGTTACATATTTGTTAATAAGGAAAAGACCTCTGATCAAAAGATACACACCATTCTTGAAATTCATGAAATGTTGGTGTTGGTTTTGATGAACGCCTTTCTAGGCTAACCAGAGGGATTTGTGGAGCAACTTTCTTTAAATATCTAATAGCTTCTTCCTCAGTGTCAAACACATCACTCCGAAATGTAGGGTATCCCGGAAGATTTCGGAATGCAAGAACACCCCATTTTTCATCAAAGCGTTCTTCTCTGAAGATAGAAAAATCCTCATCACTTATTTCGTAAAAAAGTGAAATACCGCAACCCTCACTGTCCACTATTCCTTGGTTTGTATAGAAAGGGTGTCCTTTGACGCTTTCAAATTTTTTATTGATAATATTTATGTCGGCAATACATTGTCCTATATATTTTGATACACAAACCACAAACATTCTATCGTCAAGAAATTGCTCATATATTTTCGTCATATCTCATGTCTCTGAATCTTTTTCACAGAGGCCAGCTGTTTTCTGACTATTTGGATACCGCAAGTTCATGATTTTCAAACGCTGTTTTCTATTTGGCTATACAGTTTCCGGAGTATACATAATGACTTCCGAGCGTGCCTGAGCACATCATGAGACCTTGAAAACATCGAGCGTGCACAATACATCCAACAACACTTTCAGATTGAAATATTATCCACACATTACCATAGTTCCATGCTTTTTCACCGTACTTATCACGTGGTTCACCCACAAGAGATTGTACTTCATTTTTAGTCATCCCTCTTTCTACTAATTTAGTTACGCTCATTGTTATGTTTCTAATCTTGGATGTAATGGCTATCCTTTTTGCTTCCAGTTCATTGATTTGTTTGAAGACGATATTTCTATCCTTTCTTAAGATAGTGACTTTAGTAGACGCATTCACTTGACCAAGATGCTTTTCCAATTCTACAACTTTACGTTCCAATTGTTTAAGTCTGGCTTGTTGTTCTTTTATTCTATTCTGAACGGAGGGATTTCTTTCTATTTTTGCTAATTCTTTTTTAATGCGATCTGTATCTACCTTAGCTTTTACTGTCATTAAGACTACCATGTTTTGGCCTGAAAGCTTCCAGTTCTCTTTTGCTATCTCAACTTTTAAAAGGGCAGCAGAATAGGCTGCTATCTCATCTTTAGTCAGTGCGCCGTCCTTCACTTCACTGAGGGTTTCAATATATGTTCCCGCCTTCTCTAAAGCCTTCCGTTTGGCTTCGAGAAAGCACATCCTTCTGGTATCGTTCTTGGAGTCGTTGTCACCCATGATATATTCATGGGATACATATATGGTTTCGATTTTGGCCAAACAGTTCAAAGGTGTTATCAAAGATATGATAAATGCAAAAAAGACCATCTGCTTTAAAAAACATCGATTTATCGCTTTATGATTTGCATTAGTTGCCATCGGACCTTGTTGATTTTTTTAGGCATTCGATGCGAGGCCTTTCAGATTGCATCAATTTATTCCAACCCCATGTCAAGGCTAAATGCTTCTGCAATTGTCTGATGTATATCACCAGAGTTGTAGTGTTTCTTGAAGGCGCCTCGTTTTTGGTTCATTTCTTGAGAGCGGTCTGTGATTTCAACTACCCGACCCCTCTTTAGTTTTAGTTCTAAGACGACTTTGAACGCTGTAGCCTTCTGGAAACCCATGTTGACATGAAGTTTCTGAACGAAGTCTTTTCCGAGTTTGATTCTGCCGGTGAACGGTACCACCACGCTTAGGTTTTGATATGCGCCTTGAAAACCCGTTTTTACAGGATCGATTCTTTCAATGGGGCGATAATTCCCATCTTTCGCATTGAGAGTGAATTCTCTGAGATAGAGACATTCTTCCGTGAGTTCATATGTAGCAAAGAAGCCTCGATAGCACGCCGTGGAAATCATATCGGAGGTCATACTGAATTGTTTGGGTGAAACTAGCTCGCCCGTTATACCTATGATAGAATACTCATCACCTTTGAAAAACACCTTGTCTAAAACTTGCGCAGTCATTGTTTCCCGTTTTTCCCATACCGGATATGATACGATAGATTTTTCAAAATTAAGGTTTCCGGATCAGATCCAAGATTACCGATCAAAAAAACCTTATTTATCCCACCCATTTTCAAATCCCTGTATTCACAAAAACAGCCGGATAGTTCTTTTCCATAAATAAGGAGATCGTCTTTCACACCTTAGTTCAAAAGTGTCACCCGAAACATAAATAATCGATCCAATATTCCCGAAGACATTCGTTATTTTTCTTTTATAATAGTAATTATTGTTGAAAACCGACTTACTTTCTTAAAGAACCTCCTTCTGCAGACAATGGCCAAATAGTTTTCTGGATCAAACTTTGGATCACTATCTTCTAGATTCATTTCTGTACATCCATCTCCGCGGCTTGAAAGTTCATCTAACCTCATTAAATAGCCATACTTTGTAAATTGAAAATGGTAATCAAGTACAGTAGCGGAATAATCTTTGGCTTCATCCGATTTCAGGTTTATTCTAACCCATTCTTTCCTAAACTCTATTTTGTCCTCCCGACTTTTACTTTTAAGAAAATCATAAATTATTTCCCTTTTTTCTTTATAGGGTATAAATTGCTTTCTTCTTTCATAATATGTTTCGAGAGGCTCAATTCCTTCTTCAGGAAACCCTAAACTACGTTCAAGTTCAATTTGTTTATCCCAAGTAAGGAAAACGCGGTCTCTTTCAATAACATACAATTCGGCCATATTTAATCTTTAGCACTCTAATAAGCGATCCCTTAAGGAATCTGGCTTTTCTGATTTGGCAGAGATCACAGCAATTTTTTCACGGAATGAGGACTATTTTGGAATAGAGGTTCTTTTGTTCCACCCATTTCAGTATCGCCATTAACATCTCGAAGTTTGTTGAAACACCGATGATTCAGACTTAATTGTTCTGAAATTTTTTATCTTAATCAAAATAGTCCTTTACGAACGTTCTTCTTGGGATGTTCAAATGGCAGTATTTTGACGTTTTTTGGACTGAATGTTTCTCCGCCAGGCAAAACAGACCTTATTGCTGTGGACCGAGTTCCAACAAAGTTTTTCAAACCTGATAGTTTTTTGGCTTCATTAATGACATCACCTCCTTTAACTACATAAAAGATTTTCATTAAAATGGAGGAATATCATCATCATCTTCAATAACAGGTTCGGGTGGTAATTGCCCTTCGAACCTGGAAAATGAACTCTGCGCAGTCTCCGAGTCCCTTCCACCCAGCATAACCATCTGATCGGCGACTACTTCTGTGGTGTACCTCATATTCCCCTCTCTGTCTTCCCATTTTCTTGTTTGGAGCCTCCCCTCGATATACACCTGCTTTCCCTTGAAAAGATATTTATCACATATTTCCGCTAATTTCCTAAAAGCAACAATCCGATGCCACTCAGTCTTTTCCTCTTTGGTTCCGTCTTTGCCGGTCCATCGCTCGGTAGTCGCGATGTTGAAGTTGGCCACCATGTCACCACTCGGCATGGTCCTGCTTTCTGGATCAGAGCCCAAATTACCAATTAAAATAACTTTGTTTACGCTCGCCATTGCTTTCCTCCAATATTGAAACGGATTTTAACTGATCGGCATTATCAACTATCTGTATTTCACCAGCCTGTGCCTTCCCTTACTTGATTATTCGCAAGTTCATTGAAAAGCTCTACAATGTTCTTTGGTTCAACGCTTTCGTTTTCAGGCAGAGGTGCAGGGTCTTTTTCTTTCCCCATCTCGACAACGCTTTTCAGAGTTTCCAGTTTTTTCGATCCATCAATGGGTTGGGCATTCTCATCGTAATATTCAAACCAAGGCAGGCCATAATATTCATAATGTACGGCTAAAAGAGGTAAATTCGGAGGATTCTTTCCCGTAATCGCTTTCCACATGAGAGAATTTACAATATGAACAAAACAGCGGCTTTTGTGATCCATGTCCCAATCGTCAATTGAAAAGGGGTCTTGAAAAATTCCTTGTTTCATCCGCCCGCCTGGTGCCAGTCCCATGTTCTCTTTGACACTACAAATCTTCCTGTTGTCTATAGGAAAATTACATTCATCCGAATATGGGACTGGTTTTTCTCTCGGTGGAAAGAGCCTTTCATAGGATTCTTTCTTCATTGGATACGCTATGATTTGTAAACCCCCATACTGTGCTCCCCCTGTCAATTGTTCTTCGGCGGTGTATCCTGCTCCCAACGGCATGGCAACAAACTGCCGAATTATGCCTTTCTCCACACAATAGCCATCCAACCAGGGTTGTTCCGTGGATACCATATAATCCTGCGGGTCTTTTTGTAAACGTTCATTCCAAAGATCACCTGTTAGAGCATTGATTTTGCCAGTTGCCACTTTTATTGCAAAGGGATATTCTGGGAATTGCAAAATGGAATCTTTGTATTTCTTCCCTTTACACTCAGGCATTGTCTTTTGATGTGAACGGCCGCTGAAACATGTCCAGAGCCCTTCTGACTGATACATTGGTAGCATAACGCCCCCGTGTTCGATCCAGGAATAAGGAACATTTTCTGAGTAATCATCTACATGAACCAATGGGAAATCTCGAAACCCGGGCGGCAATGGATAATCAGTCCCGTCGTCAGGGATGCGTAGTGTTTGCTGGAAGCTTATAGACATATCTGCAAAGTGATGAACTTCCGGAAAAGAAAATTGAAGTTCGTCTCCGTCTAATTCAATCATTGTTTCCTCCTTTTTACCATTTGCCATCCCGGACCTCGCGGACAATTCGCAGTACCGCGTGATCAGGCAGGTTTTTGAGGTCTCTTATCAATTGCGCAAATAACTGTGGCCTTTTCCGGATTATTTCCTGGATGTCGCTTGAAACTTTTCCGCTTAAAGCCAGTAGCACATCGGCATCTTCCCCCAGGTCTTGTGCAAGGGACAGGATCTTGAGTTCGGAAAGAGAGGTTGGTTCTCCCCTTTCAACTCTGCTGAGCAAAGAGGGTTCGATCCCGATCCTGGTTGCCACTTGCCGCAAGGAATACTGTCTGTCTTTTTCCTTGAGGGATTCTCGCCTTTTGCGAATGTATGTGCCGAACACTTTTTTCATGTACTGTGTACTCTATGGTGCACGCCTAGGGTTGTCAAGTAATAATTGCTGATATCACTCCCTATTGGGATTTTCAATTCTGATGATACTTTCTTGTGGATACTACATACAAGGATGTAGTTCTGCGATAGAAAAGGAAAACTACCTTCAGCACTGATTTACAAAACTAAGGAAATGAATGAAGTGGAAATTATGGTCATAGGGGGTTCTGTATGGATTTGCTCAGATCTGTTCAATGATGGCTTCAGCAATCTGGTTTGTTATCTTCCCAACCTGCAACGGTATTATCGGAGTCGGTCACAAGAGTTCATTTTATATGTCGAATAGAGACCTTAATCTTTTGCTTCTCGGTGTTTTAATCTTTTTATTCTAGTTCGAAGTGCACTTTTCTGTCTTTTGTGAATTTTGGACATTTCTGAAATAGAAACACCGCGTTGTGATAATGACAGTAACGCCTCGTCTTCCTCGCGTGTCCATGGTGAATAAGCTCGTGGATGATCTTCTTTAACCTTTAAATGTAGTTTTTGCACTTTAAGGAAGCGATTAGAATTCAATACCTTTGCAATCCCATTTTCAATCTCATGTTTTTTTTCGTTCTTTACTTTAACGATAAGTTCTTTTAAATCGTTTGAAAATTCCCAGGTTTTTGAAACTCCGATTCCTATACGAAAACCGTTATAGAGAACTTGCTCATTATCTTCAAGTTGTTCAGAAATGCTTTCTCTGAGTCCCTCGAACTTGTCTCTTAACTCTTCAAGATTTCCCTTTAAAATAAAATATCTACATAATAGAACATCTAAATCTCCATCAACCTCATCGTCTCCATTTCCATCAACCTGATGATCTTCCTCTTCCTCTTGTTCTTCCTCTTCAAGAAGTTCCATTTCACAGCTGTCGTCAGGTCCCCCATAATAATTTTCCCAAAACGATGACTCCAAATCGTCAAAATCTTTTCCCCAATCTTTTTCTAACTCATCCTCATAAACAGAATCATTTTTTTCTAGGCAGCTATCATAATCATCACTATCAGGCATAATCAATTCCTTCAACTTCAATTTTACTATAAACCTTTTCTTTGGAAATATCTGCCCTCCATTCCTTCAATCGTTCAAAAATCCTTTGACCTATATCATCAAGTGGGGGTGGTTGAAACCCCTTCCGAACTTCAGTATCATCCTCTTTTGTGCCAGTCTCACCTTCTTTACTAGAAGCTCCTTGAGTTTCAAGTAAAAGAGCTTCTGTTTTTGCTGCTAATTCGATCGATTCATAATGAGCACATTTTTTACCGCCAATATTCATTGAAATATTCTGTAACGTATGTCGGTCATTGTTTGAATTTGTTTCAAGTGCTCTTATGGCCAAAAACAATGCCCTTGTTGTTCTGAGACATTGATACGGCATACTATCTTCAAGAATTTCTCCTGTATTTGGGTTAATACCCCTAGCCAAATCAAGCAGTATTTCCAAAACCTCTTTTTCGTTCATAACAAATGCTCAATTTCAATATCGCTGAATTTGTCTTTTAGATATCCTGCGACCAAACCCCGATGACATTGTTCGGGAGTAGGTTCACTGCATAACAGGCAGGCATGATTTAGTTCTTCAGATGTTATCTCGTTCTCAATCTTACGTTCATTTATTAGTGCTTGGAAGCGTTTCACATATTCATCCCAATCAATTTTCTTTTTCTTGTATGCATCCAATATCTCTTTTGTTGGCGCAAAATTGGGAATGTGTATGTAATCACAATCGCAAAGCTCACTTAGAAAGAATACTAAATCATCACGTTTTGCAAAACCTGCTAATTGTGAAACATTGTTTAATCGAACATCAATTACTCTAGTTATCCCCGCATTTCGCAATTTGGAAAAAAAAGTCTGAGCATTCTTTTTGGTGAATCCAATTGTAAAAAGTATAATTTTTGACATATTTATTGTCCCCAATGTTCATTTGTTGGTTCAGCTATCTCATGGGCAATCGTTTTCCCTTGCAGTAAATATGCTTCATCTAACCTTTGTTGCTCACTACGAAAAAGATCGGGAAGGTCTAATTTGAATAGTTTCATTAACCTATTCTCACTATCTCTATGTTTCTCGGTTTTACTGTCACCCAATATATGACTAATTTCCACTCCTGAATTCAGCATATTACGACAAACTAAAATTGTTCTATGACATGTGATAGGATCTTTTTCCGCACACATTAGGACTATGCAAAACTTCTCCATTCCTTTTTGGATTCTCTTTAAACCCTCTTTAAACTTTTGGCTATTTGCCACAAGTTCATAGTCAACTTTTCCATTTAGATAACAAGATGGGTCTTCAACTCTTGCGCCGCAGTAATCTCCTAAAAACACATATGCTATGTTGTGTCCTTTTAGGAAATCTCTGAGTGAATCTTGGTTGAATTCTGGCTTAAATTGACTGTAAGGGGAAGAACGGACATCCACTAATGCATCAATTTTATATGCTCTTAAGATATTGAGAAAAGAATCAAGAGTGTGAGGTGAGTATCCTATTGTAAATAATTCATTCATTTTCGATAACTTTAGCAATTAATTTGTAATGATATCCATTAAATTGTGACGCTAAACTAATACAAAGTAAGCATTTGGCTGTATCCATTGGAATTCTTTTTATTCCATCATCAATGCGCGGAAATGGTCTAAAATACTTGTTGTCAATTTCTGGGTCAGTTATTGCTAAATCATAATTTACCCCGTTGTAACGGAATTTACCCCTACGTTTTTTTCTTTGATTTCCCCCTTCAAAGTGGTTAATAACCGTAGAAATTTCCATGACAAATGTATCAGGCTTTATGATGCACAGGGATGAGTCATACCCATTTGTGATGTATTCATTTGTGTTGATACGATCGGGTTGACAATGGGCACTTGCCCACAAATTTGGTGGGTTCTCAACGAAATGACTGAAAATAGAACTGACTCTTACTCTACCTGTTCTTTTCCATTTTTTCTTTTCAAAAAGCCAGTTTTCAGGTTGAGTTTGGTTATGAACATTCCTTTTAACTTCAATCTCGACAATATCTAAGAATTGAGGCAACCCACCACTTTCTAACATTATTTCAAGGAAATTAACTGCTCCTTCATCATGATCACTAACAGGGCGAATCCATTGACCCACGGTAAGTCCTGGATTGTGTTCTTGAATTTCCCTGCCAGCAACACAGTATTGACCATGTTTGACAGATCTCGTCAATACTACAAACTTTTTTTTATTCTTTCCGATTGGTTTTGATTCAAATCTTAAAACGAAAATTGTAATAGCAAAAAAAAGTGCGGCAATAATATCTATTAACGCCCAAATTTCTTTACCTAGATAGAGGGGAATAAGTGGGTTGAAAATTAAGGCAAACAGAATAGATATAACCCCAATAATCTTTCTACCTTTTTCGAAAGAAAAATAGGCAATATAAGCAGATGTTCCACAGACTACTAATCGCAACAGAGTGTAATATCCATAGGGGAAAAATTGTGGTATTCCCGCTAATAACATTACAATTGATATAAGGGTGGGAATTGCTGTTGGTGGAAATGCTTTTTTTACACCCATAATTTTGCCCTTGAAAATTTCAAAACAAAATGCCTCAGTTTCACTTCAATCTGAATGATTCCCAATAAGGACTCTGTCTCATGTCACCCGCGTGCTTTCATAATAGCTACCCTATCCTTCCTACCCGTCTATTTTTGAGATTGGCCAGGTTTTTAATGGCATCAATGGCCTCCAGATATCTATCCTCAAATGGTTGATCTAACTGTTTGACACATTCGTCGAATAGGCCAAGCTCTCGAAGGACCTCCGCTTTCGTAATTGATTCATTTGGGTCATTCGTGTCCAATAACTGCAATAGTCGCATAAGGTTTGCTTCTTGTTCGGGAGGCATGCAGGACTCTTCATTGGCTTGATCACGATAGGCACAATTGAATGACCACCACACTCTGATGCGTATGTACTTTTCCTGAGATTCGCTTTTCCAAAGCGCTTGATGAAGGACATCCTCGTAGTCACGTCCATGAACTGGCCACGAATCAGGTAACGACTTTCGCTCTGGGTTACTGAAGTACTGGTAGTCGCGTATAGATTCTTGTGTGGGCACATGTTCCCGCCAGAAATATCTATTGCACCCCGGACAAATCAGTAAAGCGCTACCTTCGTCGTACATCGGCCCTTCCACGAAACCGTCTGTGTAAAACTTTGCATCTAATGTATTGCAGGAACCGACAGCCCATACGGTATATTCACAGTCACAGTTTGGGCACCGTTTGATTTCAACCCGGTAAGTTGTCACACCATCTCCTCTATCGGCCAACAAATATTGGATAAAAGAATTTTCGATTCGAATCGTTCTCTGTTTTAATTCTTAGGTAGAATTCCTCGCTCCAAATATCAATGTTTTGTCGATTAATATAGTCACGTTTTTTAAAGGAAAATAGTCGGTCATTGTTGACATTTTCGATCTTCCTGTCTAATGAAATGAGAACTTCTACGTCTCGAGTCAAAATTGCCACCAAGAATGATCTGAATAAATCATCCCCCAACATCATCCATCCACTTGATATCCCAACACATTCTAACTCCTGCGACGTCGCACATGTAACCCTTTTCACCGTTTGTCCTTTGCGCCATTATCCTTCAAATATTTATATTTCAAACTCCCACCACTCCTATTTCCCCTTTTTCTCTTCTTCTTTATCTTTTTTTTCCTTTCTCTCTTTTTCTTCCTTGATCTCAGCTTCCTTTTTCTCTTTTTTCTCCTTTTCTCTTTTAACCCGACGCTCCTCTTTTTCCTTTTCCTGTTCTTTTTTTTCTAATTTTTTCTTTTTTTCAATATCGTCAAGGGTGGTTATTAAAGAGTTGCAGTCTTTTGTTAGGGCTTGCATTTTGTTAAGAAGGGTGTTTGCTCTTTCTTTCATCTGCGTTCTGGTGGTGGACCTCAGCCTCTCAAGCTTATCAGGTGTTGAGAGCAGGGCTGGGAGCTGAGTTCCTTCGAAGAGCTTGTCCACGTTTGAGATAAGTTTTAACGGTGGGAGAGGGGTAACACCTTTTGATTTCT
>Ga0233431_1002690_pt1 | contig 23840 bp, 28 predicted proteins | sample SI_118_April2016_FD_179867 | JGI IMG/M metagenome (GOLD analysis project Ga0233431, IMG submission 179867) | Seawater microbial communities from Saanich Inlet, British Columbia, Canada - SI_118_April2016_200_MG | ecosystem: Environmental > Aquatic > Marine > Inlet | place: Canada: British...
CAGCGAAAACTGCGTGCTGAGCAGGGCATGTCGTCCGCTTGATGTATAATCCATTCACCAGTTTTGTTTTCTCCTAAAGTGGACGACATAAAACGGAATCAGTGGATTGTTTCACCGGAATCCGCAGTTAAGCCAGTAGCGAGCAAAAGAATAATGTCAAGTACGTTTGGACCGTTCATAATATGCGTTCTCCTTAAATATGGAAGTGGATAAAATCGGCTTGAGAAGCCGTTATTGCTATATCTATACCATTATCACAAATCTTCTTGGTTTTGTCTGTGATAAAGGTTACATATACATTAACAGCAGATGAGCGAATTGGTTGCGCAAAAAAAGCGGATTTGGGAAGATTCCCGAATCCGCTTTGGGGTGTAGATCAAATGTGATTACGGATGAAGAACCGCATCACACGTGATTTAGGCTTGCTCTCGTTATTGGTACATTAGCCCATCTTCAAATTGATGCTCGTTAAAGGGCACCCAAGCCCAAAACAAGTTCGCAACCGCTGAAAATAATGATACAAATCCCCTCAGTTTATGAGGGGATTTGTATCTGTTTATATGGGAGGATGCTTGGTGGGGGTCAGTACCCAAGCACACGTCCACGTTTGTGCAATTTGATAGATGGTAGGAGAAAGAGAATGCCAGAGAGAAAAAGAACGATGATGTCGAGCCACAGGTTGAGTTCTCCCATCCCCAAAACAGCGTGATTCATTAAATCTTGGGCGTAGGTGAGCGGGGAGATATACGAAATTGCGCGTGCGACTGGTGACATTTGGGAGAGGGGAATGAAAACGCCGCTGATGAAGAGCAGCACCCAACGAATGAGCGTGCTAGGCATTTGAACATCGCCGGGATTGTTGGTGGGGATAGACCCGAAGATTAGCCCCATTGCTGAGAAAGTGAACGCGCCCATGATAATACCGAGAATCATGAGACCTGGCTGGGCAACTGTGGCATTCAGAAACAGGATTCCGATAACTGACGCAACGGAGGCGACCACAATCGCGAAAAATGCGCCGACTGCGATTTTTCCTAGCAGTAGCGTCATGAGCGACATCGGTGCGGCGAGCAGACGATCGTAAGTGCCCATGCGTCTTTCGGTAGGAATAATGAAGGGACCTGCGGCGGCGGCAGTGAAGAAAATGGTGAGCGCGAGCAGACGCGCCATGCCTTCACCGGCTGCCATTTCACGGCGCACGGAGAAGGAAAAGAACATGAAAAATGGCATCAGGAAGCCAAACATAATCATGCCTGGGCGCAGATAATAAACTTTGATGTCTTTGAGTGTCACTGTCCAGGCTTGGGCGAGTTCATCTGAGATGCGTGAAGTCATTTTGCTCATCGTTTGCCTCCTTTGCGGCGTTTTTTATTGGGCGAGGCAGGGGCAGGTTGCATTGTGCCAACTTCTTGCCCTGTAATTTGCAAGAAAACATCTTCGAGGCTGGGGGCTAAAGTGTTGAGGCTAAGAATGCCAAGATTTTCTTCTTCGGCAAACTTCACCAAATGGGGAAGTAGCGCGGGCGGAGAATCGTTATAGAGCCGCCATTTATCGCCAACTTTTATGACTGAGCTGACTTCTGGGAGCGCGGTGAGTTTTTGCTTTAGCCCTTCTTGATTTTCTGAGAATGCGATTTCTACAGATTGCACTTGCTGGAAAGTCTGTTTGAGTTTTTCGGGGGTATCAATCACGGCAATTTTTCCCTGATTGATAATCGCAACGCGGTCGCAGAGTTGGTTTGCTTCTTCGATTTGATGCGTGGTGATGAAAACCGTTGTTCCTTCTGTGCTGAGTTGGCGAATGATTTTTTGGATGGTGCGTGCGCTCTGAGCATCTAATCCAGGTGTTGGCTCGTCGAGGAAAAGTAATGCAGGTTTGTGGATGATCGCCATCGCAATACTCAATCTGCGTCTCATGCCTTTCGAGAAGTTTTCGGCTTTGACATCCTTTTTCTCCCATAGCCCGAAGATTTTGAGCAATTCTTCAGCGCGGGCGTTGCGATCTTCTTTGGACATCCGATAAAGGCGACCGGTGAACATCAAATTATCCCAAGCAGTTAGCTCGGTGTAGACATTCGATTCTTCTGGGACTAATCCGATCTGACCCTTGGCTGGGTATGCGTCGTGAGCATAATCGTGTCCCAAAACGCGAATTTGCCCCTCGCTGGGAGTCAGGAGGGATGTCAGCATCCGCTGCGTGGTTGATTTCCCTGCGCCATTGGGTCCGAGAAACCCGAAGATTTCTCCTTTCTCTACGGTGAAGTTGATTTTATCCACCGCGAGAAATTTGCCGTAGTATTTTGTTAGGTTTTTGACTTCGATTGCATTGGTCATAATTTATCCATTTCTAGTTATTAGCGTAGGTGGTATAAGTTGCTCGTAGGGGATTTGTAATCCCCGTTTTCTCAATAAAAGCCCGCTGGATTGCAAATCCAGCGGGAGCATCATTTAATATTAATGTACTATCTCTCATTCTGCGTGAGAAATAGCCGTTTCTGCCTTCGCCATTCCTGTTTTTGTTTTTTTCCATAAATCAATTAGAACTGGGATAAATGAGGCAGTCCACAATATATAAGCACCGCCATGTAGCAAACCGCGTGAAGACTCGATGAAAATACTCAGCCATAAGAAAATTGCCCCTAAATTCACCAGCCAGAAACTAAGCCAAGTGCCGCCTAATTCAGCTTGCTCTTCACCAACAAAAAAACGATGGAAAAAGTAAGGCACGGTCGCATATCCAAATTGCAGCAGCCAGCCATAAATCAATGCTTGTGGTGTTGTTGCTTCCAGTAATTTGGCAGGGAGAATACTTTCAATGCCAAAGATGACAAATGGAGCCATGGATAAGGGAGCGAATAGCCAAAAATAGGAAACAAGCATTTGAGCCATCCCAGCTGTCCAGGCGGGTTTATCGCCACGCAATGGCTTGATCGCGATGACAAGCAACCAGATATTGGCAGATGTGTGCAAAAGAGCGCCGATCGCGGCCAGGGTCATGCTGGCAAGCCACGGGCTGAGTACGAGACCCATCGCGCCTACAGTCATCATCCAGAAAATGGGAGTGATGGCTTTGAGATTAGACAAGGGACGCTTTGCCCATTTCGGGTATAAATCCACGAAAAACCCGATAAAAACCAGCGACATAAAACCCCAATTATTGGCATGAATATGTACTTCCCCGATATCGCCTACAATACCCAGCGGTTCTGTCCAGTATGTGAACATCCCCGTACCTACGAGAATGCCTATTAAGAAATAGAAGAGACCTGCAATGTAAAATTTGCGCCCCTCCATGACCGCCAACATTTTTTCTGATTGCGTGCGAATACCAGCCAGTTGGATAAGTAGCAGCGTTGTAGCTGTGAAAACCAACGTGCCACCAGAGATGATCGGGACCTTATTAAACAGAGGAATACCGATCAGCAGCAAGGCTATCCCTGCGTTTAGCGATAGCCAAATATCCCAACGTATTTTGGGGCGTGGCAGATTGTGCTCTTTGGCTACCAGAATTGGCATTGCTCCAAAAACAACTTGTGTGAGTATGCCCAGTGTGATGAAATGGATGCGTAGCCATACCATGCCGGTGAACCAGGGCAGTAGTTGCCAACTTGAAAATGATGCTGCTAATGCTGCCACGATAGCGATGACAAAGTATAAAAAAGTCATTATTAGATATGGGATCATATGGTGGTTCCTTTATTTTCTAGAGTTATTATGTTTATGTGCAATCATCTATTGCGTAAAAAAATTCTTTTCTGAGGTGGCGATAGAAAACAATTTCTGGAAAACAGGCTATTTTGCTATCTCGTAAATTTACAGGTGCTCTAAGGAGTTTTTTCTTCTAAATTCTCCATGCTTTGATTGATGATGCCCCAGACTTCTTTTAGGATGGGAAGTATGGACAGTGTCCAGAAGACATAGGCTGATCCGTGAACTAAACCAGAGAGCGGTTCACTCAAAAAGATACTGACCCAGAGGGCTATGCCGCCTAGGTGAACGGTGGCTAAGCTGAACCAACTCCCGCCTAGTTTGGCAGGCTGATTGGGAGTGAAGTTTTGACGGAAAAAATATGGGACTAAAGCAAAGCCAAATTGCAGCACCCAACCATAAATCAGGGCTTGTGGTGCGTTAGCTTCAACTCCTGCACCAGAAATGCCGGGTGTTTTAATCGTAATTAGGACGCCTACCAATACGGGGACAAGTATCCAGGTATATGAGGTAATCAAATGCCAGATGCCAGGTGTCCATGCTTTGCGATCCCCTTTGAGGGGGCGCACCATATTGGCGATTAGCCATACGGTAGCAGTCAGGTGAGCGACTAATCCCGGCACGGTGAACCAGAGTGAGCCTAGCCATGGCCCCATTACCAATCCAAATGCACCGAGAGTCATTAACCAAAAGATCGGTGTGATAGAGCGCGGCCATTGTAATGAACGCCCTGTGAACTTGGAGTATAGGTCAATGATCAAACCAGCAAAGACAAGTGACATCAGCCCCCAGTTGTTGGCGTGAATATGAACTTCGAGGGGGACTTTCATGTACATATATTCTCCCCATCCCAGCCACAAGCCAGTTCCTATGATAATGCCAAGCAGGAAATATGAAAGACCGCCGATATAGAATTTTCGTCCGATATGAGGATCAATCTCGTCCGCCGAGTTGGCGCTTGCTGTGCCTTTGCCGCGCATCTGATAGAGTTGTACGCTCAGCAATGTGGTAGCAGTGAAAACGAGTGTGCCGCCAATCAGGATCACGTTGGTATCTATCATTGGGATACCGACCAATAGAGTCAGAATACCAGCATTGAGCGTTGCCCATATATCCCAGCGTAATTTAGGCTTGGGTTGTTTGGTGCGGATGGCAACCAGATTTGGCATTAGTGCAAAAATTAATTCGGTGAGTATCCCCAAGGTGATGAAGTGAATTCTCAGCCAGCGTAGTCCACGAAGAAATAAGAGTATATCGAAGCTGATCAGAGCGGCGTCCAAGGCAGTTAGTATCGCTAAGCCAATGTATAGAATGATCATGAGAAAATACGGATTAGTCATTTGGGACTCCTTTGGTTAAACTACTAATAAAGTGTGTTTTATCCAATAAAGTTGTTTTTTCGTTCTGGGAGATTAGCCCTGAACCTCCTTCTTTTGAGCATTCAATAATCTGATGATGATAACCCAGGTTGCTATTCGGATAGCCATTGCGATAAGGCTAAAGATAGAAACTGTGCCGTTGTAGGTGATAAGGAGGAAGAATGTTACTGTACTGTGGCTGATGAGGGTTGCGATGGAGATGGGGAGTGCGAAGCGGGTGTTCTTCCAGATCAGAATCGTGCTGAGGAAAACGGTCAGCAAGCCCAATATGAGATTGTAAATGGGCAACCATCCGATAACGTAGTAGGGCATTTTTTGTCCAAGAAATGCAACGCGTACACCGATAAAGACTGCCATTGCTCCAATAATGAAGGAGAGAATGGTAGCGGTTTTAATTCTTTTCATTTACTACTCCTGCGAGGAATTAGAAAGGGTGTGATTTTTTTATAGGCCATATAAATATCACCATATCTTTGCGCCAGTTCTTTCTCTTCAATAAATTTGATATAAGCAAGAATTAAGGCGGAGAAGATGGAAACAATTGCGAGTGAGCTAATTGAACCGATGGCGATGCTGATCCCCACATAGAAGTTGATCAGCCCAAAAGCAAGCGGGTTTCGAGTGAAGGAATAAGGTTTTTGGACGACCAATTTTTGTGTTGCCATCAGGGGCATCGGGGTTCCTTTTCCAATTTCTTTTTGAGCTTTGAGCGTCCAGAGCAAGAAGGAAACGCCTAGAAAAATCATTATCCCGCCCAAGATGATACTGGTGGTGGGGGAGAAGAGCTTCGGCAAGCTAAGCCATGGATCCAACACAAAACCAGGGACGATAAAAAAGAGTGCTGGAAAGAAGAAAAAGAATACGAAGATCGGTGCCGCTTTCGCCATAAAACGATTTTTTGGCGAAAGCGGATTTTTCGATAATACTACAAGTTTGTCAACGAGTTTCATACTTGAAACCTTTCGGGATAATTTATTGCCCCTGTGTGACGGCTGTGGCTTTTGATTTCTTGCGTTTGGCGCGGTTCTTTTTTGCAATATAGGGAACTAGGTATAGATATCCACCACTGATAGCGAGCAGCAGCATTAAAAGAGATTGAATTTGTTCAATCTGCGGTGGTAGATGTTCGCCGGTCCCTGAAAACTTGGCAAAGACAGCCAATGGGATAAGAATGAGGGTGGGCAGGGCAAACCAACGATGAATAATGCGGGTCCACTTATTAAAGAATTTAGTCATTTTATTACTCCTTAGTTATTTGTTTCAGCTGCGTTGAGAGCTCTCTCAAGCAGACTTACTAATAGTTCTCTTTCTTCGGAGTTTAATCCGCTTAAGAGTTTTTCGAATTTTTGACGATGGAAACCGCGTGCGCTCTGATGGATTTCCTCGCCTTCTGGGGTGAGAAAAAGTTGAACAGCACGACCGTCCTTGGGATGGGGTTTGCGAGCGATTATTCCGCTTTTTTCTAGCTGACGCACGCTGATGCTCACTGTTGGTGTTGAGAGTTTCACCGCCTCAGCCATCTCTTGGATGCCGCAATCCGGATTCGTAGCAACAAACTCGATCAATGCCATATGCGATGGGGAGGTAATCAGATTCTCTGGTTGAGGCGCTCCGGGTCCCAAGCGGCGTAAACGGCTTGATAGTTTTAGAAATCTTTGCGCAGTCTCTCTAAGATTATTTTCCATCGGTTACCTTTCCTTCTTGCTATTTCTTTTCTACGGCTTTTTTCAAAATGTCCAGAAATTCATCAAGGGGTACACGGTGAACACGTGCGGCTGTCTGGACACTGATCATTTTGGCGATAAAAGCGCGTAGCGAATAACCTCCAACGCGCTTTACGCCAAAGACTTCCATAACTTCCGCAATATCGCCATATTCCTTAAGAATTTCAGATACACGAGTATCTTTTGTAATTTCCAATGTAGTCTCTCCTTTCAGTTGAATATATTTAGTTTGATAAACTAAATATATCGCTGATGTTGGAGACTGTCAATGATTATTGGATGAGTGTTTTTTAATGAAACACTCCCATGCCAATGATCATGGCATGGGAGTGAACTTTTCCTATAGGAGCAAAAAGAAATTACTCAGTGAGTATGTCTTGAAGATGTTCCTGATATAGTCCTAAAAGAGCGGGTGTTTTTCTTGGCAGTCGTTCTTACAAGGCTATGAGTTCTTTGCTTGTCGCTTTTCAACTAGTGTGCCAATTGTTAGAAGCAGCGCAACAGGGATGATAATCCGAACGAGTGCTAACGTGACGATAAAAATTGTGGGTTGCATAGTATTCTCCTGATTATTATTCGATGATTTCTCAGAAGGAATTTTATAAAGAGCCTTTAGAGATGACAAAGCGTCACTTATAGTGTACGTAGACGCAGTGAATATGTCAATCTGTTGAATGCCCCATCTTTCGGTTGGGGCGTATTGCCCATCAAATAAAAATATCCCCACACCCGAAGGAAAAGTGTGAGGATATTTTTAGAGAAAAAACTCTAGAAATAAGGAGCCTATCCTAGCTTTAGAACCACCGTATCTTCAACGGCGCAAGTCTCCACGCATTCCAAGCATTGGACGCACTCTAAATTACGCATATTGTCAGGAATGGCAGGGATGTCTACTGGGCACTCTGTCTCGCAGCGACCGCAGTCGGTGCAGTTGTTTTTGTCGATCGTCACGCGTAATGGCGCGAACTTATTTGTGATTGCCAGGAATGCGCCCAGCGGGCAGAGATATTTACACCAAAAGCGTTTGATAAGCATCGATGTAATGATGAAGGCGATCAAAACGCTGACGAGCAAAGGTTCGCCCAGCTCAAAGCTGAAGAGCGCACGGGCGGGACAAATATCTCGAAGTGGGGGATAAACTGTCCAGACGCTGGCGATGAGTACGACTAATAAGACCAAATATTTAAGATAGCGTGCCCATTTATCGACTTTGGGAGGCAGTTCCATTGGAAATTTCGCTTTGCTCTGCTTCCCACGTATATGACGCTTGCCTCCGCCGCTCAAGCGACGCGCCCATCCCGCAAGCATATCCTGCAAGGTGCCGATTGGACACATCCATCCGCAGAAGGCGCGTCCGGCGAGTAGTGAGACACCGATGACCCCGATCAACACAGCGAAGTTGAGCAGGTTGGTTGTCTTCATGGTATGACCAGTAGCGATATAGCGGAAAAAGGTCTCGATGCCGCCCATTGGGCAGAAAGCATCAAATGCGCCGCCTGTGGATTCTCGTCCAGGCATAACGTGCCGTAGGCCGAGTAAGTAGGTAGCGAAGAGAAATATATATTGAATGGTGTGACGAACTTTAGTGATGGAGCTACGTTCTTTAGTCTTTGTTTTTGCCATGAGAGTATTAAGTTTCATCGCTTGCGGCGGAGTTTACGCTCCACCGCAAGTTGAGGAGATGCTAAAACCGGGCAAATGTTAATGAGCCGGTGTCAAGCCGAGGGCAAGGGCGATCACGGTACAGATCACGAGGGTGGTGATGATAATGGTAGGGTAACTGTATTTGTCTACTTTCATGCAGATTCTCCTATCATCCTAATTGTTTGTTTTGCCATTCTTCGATCAATTTTGTAGCACCAGGCGTGAGCATATAGATCAGCAATCCCGTACTCATCAGGGGGGCGACGAGGAACATGGAGAAACGACCTTGAATAACCACATCTGTGATGCCAACGGGGAAGCCGCCAAACATGGACATGGCTGCTGCAAAAACACCGAGGGGAATTATCCACGGTTTGCCTTTGAGGAGTGCGTAAATGAAGAATGCCCAAACAATTGCGCCTAACCAGTTTACCAATTGAGACATGGCATACATCGAAGCGATAAAGCCTTTTTCTTCGGTCTGGTAGCGGGAGATGGCGCCAACACCGTCAATATAGGTGAGAACATAAGCCAGCCCACTGATGAAGGCGAAGATGATGATTTTATTGTCCACGCCGCCGACAAGGAGCATCCCGAACCATAATACAAGGGCAATGAAGAAAACCCAGATAGTGGGGATAGGCAAGCCGATGCTGGCAGGGGGAATCATGGGGAAGAAGCCAGAAAGGAGTTGTACGGTAGCGGCGACTGCGCCGATGCTCCAAGCCCAATCGGCTTTTTTTGTGAAGCCATAAAGTACGGCGACCCAGAGCGCACCTGCTGAAACGCCTACCCAACTGAGCATGGCAAAGACAATTTGTACGGTAATGGCTTCGTCGGGGCGTTCACCTGCGATCTTGCCATCGATGTTGACTTGATAGATACTGGCAAGCAGGAAGAGAATTAGCAATCCGGTTAGGATGCCGACTACGGAGAGAATGGCACCGAGTTTGTAGTTATCTTTTAGATTTTTCATGTATAGCTCCTGAGTAGAGGGAGAATAAAAAGCGCAGCCTACCCCCTTATTGTGGATAGACTGCGCTTTGATCAGATATTTCTTGAGAAATTATTCTAGTTCAGCGAGGTCTTCATTTGTGATTAGTCGCTCTTGGAAATAAGGCACCATCGTGAAGATTAGAACGCCGATTGCGAGAATGGAACCGTAGAAATAATCCAATGTTTTGGTGCGCAGAAATTGGGTGGGGACGTTGATCATCAGAATGGTGATCGAGGGGACGACAGCCATCCACCAGCCTTTGCGTTTGCCCATTGCAATGAGAGGAATGGACATGAAAAGGAAGATTGTGGCAACCCAGTTGACTTCGCCAGCCCAGCGGAAGAGCCAGAAGGTCCAGTCTTCAGGATAGAAGGGGTAGGTGACGCGAGTTGCCATTGTGCGCTGTGCGCCAATGCCGATGGTAAAAGCGTGGGTGGTGAGCATACCAATGAAGGTCAATGCGCCGGCCTGCGTCCACTTGGTGGATATTTCTCCTTTGCGGAGGAAGATGAAAGCCCAGTAGCCAGTTAGACCGATGAAGGCAATAACCATTGGCAAGGGGAAGCCAGGAACCCAGCTAACGTAGGGGAGAAACATGAAGAAACCGCCAATTGATGGCAGCGCAAAAAGGCTTAGCGCGAGAGGAAAACTCCACTCGGTACCTTTTTTGATCTCTTGTGAGATAACAATCAAGGCTGCGCCAGCGGCGAAGATCACTGCTTGCCAGACTGAGTAGAAAAAGTCAAAAAGTGGTAGGCCGCTGGAGAAAAGGGGGAAGCCTTCTTCGATATGGGCGTTAAGGTGAAAAAGTACCCGTGAAAGGGATGTTTGCACCATGAAGGGGATGATATAGGCCATGACCAAACCGATCACAATTGCCAACCAAGACATGATAGTACGATTCTTTTGAGAAGTTTCTTTCATTTTATGCCTCCTAAAGCATAGAGATATGGGGAAATAATTTTATAGAGAATTTCATTGTGCATATTATCCCAATTGTCATCTAAAGGCTTTGCTTTAACGCAAATTGTAAAGAAAAGAAGCACAGCTTATTAGGCTGTGCTTCTTCTCAAACTTTCTTAGTAGGTACTAATTTTATTCGTAAACTTTAACCGAGATGAAACCATCAATGGCATCAGCATTGTCCAGTGTGAACATTGCTCTGGCATTCCAGTACTCGATATAGTCAGCAGCTTCTTCAGGTGTAGCTTCACCCGCAGCCATCTTCTTGCCCATTGCTATACGTCCAGGGGTTGGGATTGGCAGAATGATGACGAGGTTGTATTTTACGCCCACTTTTGCACCTGTATCAAGGCGTGTGAAAACCCATTCTCGCTGTGGAGGCATTTGTTTGGTCGGCTCTTCATCGTAGACCATTTTGTTTTGGCGGACAAAGATATCGTCTGTTTTCCCGAACTCCGCACCAATAAAGCCGGTATGGGGGGAAGCGCCAGTTACAAAGGTAACCACATCGCCAAAGACACCGACAAACCATTCATCTTCAGCACCGGGGGCGTCTACAGCTATTTGGCCACGCACCGGAACCTCTCCATCAGGATAGAGAACTTCAAGGGCTTTACGGGTCATTTCCCATGCGCCCGTTATTGCGCCGCATGAGTGACCGGCTACTTTGACAGCTTCTTCGTAATAATAAGGAACTGGCACTTGTGATTGTCCAAAAATGCTGAAATAGGGATCAATCATCATAATCGGGGGTACTTCGGTAATATAGTCCTGATCCCATGCAAAGTCATCTGGGGATGCGGGGGCAATAGCAGAAGCGGTTGTTGCAGTACCTTCATCGTAAACGGTGACGGTGAAGAAACCATCGAGGGTGTCTGCATTGTCCAAGACAAATGTTGCTCTGTCGTTCCAGTATTCATAATAGTCAGCAGCTTCTTCGGGAGTAGCTTCACCGGAAGCCATCTTCTTGCCCATTGCTTGTCGTTCAGGCGTCGCGACTGGTGTGATCACTGCAAGATTGAAGATAACGCCTACTTTCGCACCAGTATCTGTGCGTGAGAAGATCCATTCCATCTTTGGAGGCATTGTTCCAGTTGGCTCATCTGGGTAAGTCATTTTGTTTTGACGAATAAAAACATCATCCGTTTGCCCAAATTCTGCACCAATAAAGCCAGTTTTAGGAGCAGCACCAGTAATATAAGTAATCACTTCGCCAAAGACACCAACAAACCATTCATCTTCGGCCCCAGGGGCTTCTACCTGGATTTGTCCACGTACTGGAATTTCTCCACCGGGATAAAGCACTTCAAGGGCTTTGCGGGTAATAGTCCACGCACCTGTTACTGCACCACATGAGTGGCCTGCTAATTTGACAGCATTCTCATAAGTATAGGGAACTGCTACTTGTGATTGCCCAAAAATCTGAAAATATGGGTCGATCATCATGATTGGTGGAACTTCAGTAATATAATCCTGATCCCATGCAAATCCTTCTTCTTCAACTACCGGGGCTTCTTCAGCAACAGGTGCTTCTTCGGCGGCGGGAGCTTCCTCAGCAGCAGGTGCTTCCTCGGCAACAGGTTCCTCGACTGGTGCTGGTTCCTCAGGGGCTGCGGTAGGCGCACATGCCGATAAGGACATGGCTGCAATAATTAATATTGCAAAAACAAAATACAGTTTCTTAATCATCTTACTTCTCCTTAATACTGAATAGGTTTAAGGCTCTCTGAAAACCACAACCATTTATGATGACACCCAGAGAACCAAGTTGAGAACTCTCTTCTTAACAGTGTAACCAGAATAAGTGACGGTGTCATTGACTTTAGTTTATTTTTGCACAAATAAAAAACTTCCGAAATCTGTTAGATTTTGGAAGTTTTTAAGACTGTATTTCTTTTTTACTCGTTAGATAAAGCGATCTCCTGCAATTTATCATAATCTATGATCAGAATTTTCTCTCTCTTGAGTTCAATGAGATTGTCTTCTACAAAGGCACGGAAAGCGCGGTTGATCACTACGGGGACTGTCCCAATTCGAGCGGCAATTGCGGCTTGGGTAGCCCATTTTTTGCGGTGAATCGTATTGCCATCAGCTTCATCTATCAAGAAGCGTGCCAGACGACTTTCAACAGAGCGGAGAGATAAATCAGTCACCAAATTCATAGCGTATAAAACACGATGAGCAAGGTTTTCGATAATTGATTTTGCTAGACAAGGATGTTTATCTACTAGATTGAGTAATTCTTTCCGTTGAACAATGAGCACTTTTGATGGTTCCAAGGCTTCCACAGAAACTATATTCACCCCTCCCGTTAGAACACCAACTTCATTAAATGCCTCACCCGGCCCGACAAATCGTATAACTTGTTCTCTGCCGGATGCAGATATTTTCACCGCTCGCAGCCACCCACTTTTAACAATATATAACCCAATACATGGCTCACCTTCCATAAAAGTGTATTGGCCAGTTTCATATTTTTTTTGAATTGTAGCTACAGAGATATGTTTCAGGGCAGCAGCATCTAGCTCTGAAAAATAAGAGATTTTAGATAATAAATTAATTACTTCTTCTCTACTCATTATTCTCTTCCTTTTTATATTGTGAGCTATGATAAATGCTTATACTCTAAGCGTCTTTGATATATAGCAATATACAGTTGGAATCAAAAAGGTTCGCTGCACAGCGCAGCGAACCTTTCTAAATCTATATAGGTACTGAGTATATACTACTCGCCCGTGATAAGTTTTTGTGTCTTTGGTAGGCAGAGGATAACAAGCAAAATAGTACTCATGATTGGGGCAGGCAGGAACATTGAAAAGCGATTGACTTCAAGCATGTTGTGGATACCCATTGGATAGCCGCCAATCATAGACATAGTTGCAGCGAAGATGCCAACGGGAATCGCCCATGATTTACCCTTGAGTGCTGCAAAAATAAAGATTGCCCAACCCGCAGCTCCCCACCAATTAACCTGCTGAAAGATCACAAACATCCCATTCCAGAAGGAATCTGCACCAGCAACAAATTCTGCTGGGAACTGATAAGTTGACTGAAATTTGGAAATCGGAGCTACGCCATCAATAAAGGTCAACACATAAGCCAACCCAGCTGTGAAAGTTAACCCAATTAATTTTTTATGTACGCCGCCAATAAAGAGCATTCCAAACCACATTACTGCCGCGAGCAGGAAGACCCAAATTGTGGGAACGGGCAATCCGCTATCCCCAGCAGGGATCATTGGGAAGAATCCAGCAAGCAGAAGAATCGTGGCAGCAATAGCTCCCCAGAACCACGCCCAATCTTGCTCCTTTAAGAAGCCCCATAAAACAGCAGCTGAGAGTGCCCCAGCAGCTGTGCCCAGCCAGCCTAATAACGCATAAACAAAACGGACTGTGTTGCTCTCTTCCCATTGCCCTGCACCGAAATGGGTATGGATGACTGTGTTATAAGTGCTGGCAATAAAGTACAGGGCTAATACCCCTGCCAACATCCCAACGATAGATAGAAGTGCGCCGAGTTTGTAATTGTTTTTCATATTCTTACTCTCCTTAAGATAAGTTATAGCTTTCAATGCTGTTGAAAATCAGCATGTTAATGTGAAGGATGACACAAATATAACACGACTAATTCTATAAAGATTTACCTTAAGGCAAATAAAAAAAGGAGATGTTGCTATTTGCAACATCTCCTTTTGCTTGTATATAGCGTAGCTTATTCTACTTCTTCGTCATAGAGTGCTGCTTTGAAAGCGGGCAACAGCAATAAGACGACCAATATGATGCCCTGCAAGCCAGCCATCCAATAAGTGGAGGTGAAGATCGAAGCAGCAGCAGTTTCTTTGGGAACCAGCGATGCAACGAGCGGGCGTGCATAATGAGCGGGGAATGCGCCGATGATCATCATTAGACCAGTCATCAGAGCCAAATACCAGCCTGATTCTTTGCGCTGGGAAAGTTTCCAGATAGCAAGTCCAGCCAAGACAACGACGAGGAACATGATCGGTCCTGTGCGGCGCAGTACGGAATTAGCAGGTTCTAAAAGTGCGTTGGCAGGGCTTTTCAGGATTACGCGCAAAGCGTGGGGGAAAAGCATGAAGCCTTGGGAGCCGAGCATCCCCAAAAGGGTGAATACCCAGAACATGGCATTTTTGGTTTTCTTATCATTTTCTTTCAGGAAAATGAATACCCAAAAAACAAGTAAGCTCAGGAAGAAAGTGATATAAGCAGGGGGGAACTTCTTGAGATTTTCCAACCAGCCCAAACCAATATAACCATTAACCATCGCGGGGATGGAGAGCAGAGCCATAGCCGTGGGCCAAGCCCATTTTTTTCCAGCATAGAGTGCAGCCGAAATAGCAAGCAAGGCTAAACCTACGAGCATTTCAATGCCGCTATAAACCGAGCCTACATAAAAACGGCTTAGATGTCCAGCAGTCAGGTTGGTAGCTTGTTTTGATTGCTTCATGATCAGTTGATCCATCGTTGTATCAAAAAGCCCCGGGGCTACAAAAACGATGAATAATCCCATCAGCAAGGCAAGTATCGCCATGATCGTCCAATTACTCTTTTTTACTTCTGTCATTACAAATCTCCTATATTAGGTGAAGGTTATGGAATTGTGTGTCCCGTAAAGCTTATCAGAACGTCACAAAAAACGCACGTTCGATAATTATATAAACAATGTGATATTTGTCCTTGATCTTTGTCAAGGTGCATTAACAGAATCAAAAAGAGACGGCGCATTTGCGCCGTCTCTTTGGTAGATTTTATTTATCAGAAGATTATTCTTCAGAAAGAAATTGACTCTTAATGAAAGGAATTAACAAGATGATGACGAGCAATACGCCCAAAGTCCCGCCGAGGAAATAAACGGAAGTGAAAATCGAGGGAATTCCTGCACCAACTACAGCAGCACCTGGAGCAAAAACATCTGTTCCTGCGAGGGAGAAAGAAGCTTTAGGGCGAGCAAAGTGAACGGAATAAGAAGCTACTGCCATTGCAGCACCAGCTAAAAGACTCGACCACCAGCCTTTTTCTGAATTCATCGCAATATAATAAATAGAGATGAAAACAGTAATCAAAACCATCACCATAATGGGCTGTTGTGATAAACGTAAAATACCGATGCTAGGATCAAGAATAGCTTCGGTTTTACCACCCTGATAATAGCCACGTAGACCATGCTCAGAGAAAGCAAAAGCCTGAACACCGACCATACCGAGGAAAGTAAGCGGAGCAAATAAAGCCCACATTTCTTTACCTTTCTTTTCGAGCAAAATGATTGCCCAGAAAGCGAGTAAGCCAACGATAAAAGCAGTGAAGGAAGGTGCGTAAACTTTCTTACGAATCATATAACTAGCAAAGCTGCTAACGTAAAAACTACCGATAGGCAATACGGCAAGGCTCACCAAAGCGATGGGGAAAGCCCATGTTTTATTTTTTAAGAATCCATAAACAACGGCAACGAGCAAAATAATACCAGCAAAAATTGTGGCACCAAGCCAACCAAAGCTGACCGTGCTACGCAGAGAAACGACAGGATTCATTGGGGCGGTAGCACCCTCTGTCATCCCTTTCAGGAACATATTGGTATTCGCGGTAACGAGACCAGGGTTAATAAAAATTAAAAATAAGCCGACTGCCGCTACAATAGCAGCTTGGATCTTGCGTGTTGCTTCATTCATTATTCATTCTCCTAAATTAGACGAAAAACAGTTGAGTGTCCCTTATTCAGCACAAATACTTGTTAAAGTATCATCTTTTTATTATAAAATGACTTTGTAAAAGAATAAATTCGGATGAATTTTTAAGAAAAAAAGAGACGAATGTCATCTTCTCCTTTTTGGGGGGATAAAACCGCTCCGCGCGTGAATTCAACTTGTGTGCTGATAATCAACATCGTCGCTGGCGTAGACGTTAATCTGATCACGCCGCGCACCAAGCTCGGGATTCAGCACCCAAGCCCAAAACACGCGCGAATCGGCACTTCATCCCAGAATCAAAAAGAGACGAATGTTTGCACATCCGTCTCTTTGAAAATTAGATTATCTAATTTTCTACCACTCGTCGCCTTCTGCAAGGAAGAATTTCTTGAAAACGGGAAGCATCAAGACAACGAAGAGCAACAAGGAAAGCATACCGCCTTGTAACCATTCCATTGAGTTACGAACAACAAAGCCTTGAACGCTGACAAAAGCAGTTGCCAAAGCAGTGCTGGTAGCAATATACCAACCGGCTTTTTTCTTCATTGCCATCATGGGGATTGCGATGATCAATAGTACAGAAGAAACGTAGAGCATAAAGCCACCAAGCAATAGAGCTAAGGTTTGAGGGCTGTTGGTTTGAGCAGCAAGAGGCTCAAAGGTGAGCCAATCAAGGTGGTCAAGATTGGTGATGAAGTGTGCCAATGGGGACGTGATTGGGGGAGGGTTGGGGTTGCCAACAATCAGACCTTCTGCGTTTTTCATGAAATTGCCGGGGATGTGGATAAAGTAGCGCACACCGTGTTGAGCATTCATAAAAACCATACCGGAAATAACACCCATCAATGTGAAAGGCACAAATTTCTGGAATTTATGTTTGATTGTATCTTGGTCAGCAAAAAGGATGACGTAGTAGATAGCCAAACTAATAAAGAGAATTGGCATCGCTGTGGGCATGCCTGAAATTGTTGCTGTAGGAACGCCTTTCTCAGGGTATTCAGCTAAAACAAGCACGAACCAAGGAATTACCATGGTCATACCTGCAACAGCGGGAGCAGCAAAGAGTCCCAAGACGGTTGCGCGTGCCCAATGTGCGCCTTGCAAAAGTTTCTTTGAAAGAAGCAATGCAAATGAGCCAGCAAATACGAAGAGTACGATCCACGCAGAGTAGGTTGTTGTGAGAACAGGGACTGCTGGATAGAAATCTGCATCGTAAGGGATAAGACGCGTAAAGGCTTGGTCAAGGGAAATCTTGAGCGTTGTCATCGCCTGTGTTGGGGCAAATGCCATCAGATAGATGCCGCCCAAAATTGCTACACCCATCATTATCATACGTTGGGTTTTGGTTGTTTCTTTAATCATTTTCAAATCTCCTTATAAAGAATTTGTTTGATATAATCATTGCTACGTTAATATGCTACATTAAAATAACATGAGACACTTGAGTAGTCTTTATAAATGTATAAATTGGACAGAAGTCAAATGTCATAAAAAATTCAAACTTTTATCTTTTTTAGAGAAGATCAGGAAGAAAATATGCCCGAAACATTTGCTGAAAAACTCGCCAAAGATGATGTTTTCTCTCATCTAAGTACACGCGATCACGAAGAGTTGGCGCGCTTGGCTTTTCAAACAAGCTATCATAAGGGGCAATATATTTCTATGCAGGACGATACTTGGAATCGCGCCCTCTATATTAAATCAGGTAAACTGGGCTGGGTAATGCTCTCCCCTGACGGAAAACGCCAAGTTGTCTTTCGAATGGGGGCTGGGCGCGTTGTTTGGGGACATACTCTTTTTGATGGAGAACCCATGCCAGCTGCCTTAGAAGTAATGGAAGATTGCGAAGTCTGTATGTGGGAAGGGGATGCGATCATGCCCATTCTCTCTCGCAATGTAGATGCTGTCTGGGCAATTACCCGAACGCTGGTCGTTACCATGCGAAAAGTACGTGATGTTGTCTATGGTTTTGCATTTCATCCTGTAGCCGGTCGGTTGGCAAATCTATTGCTCAATCACTATAAAGATATTGAGGGTCAAGCTGCTCCTCGTGATTTAACTTTGGATGAGATGGCACACACCGTCGGTACCACGCGAGAGTTGGTTAGCAAAACGCTTCATCAATTTGCTGGGGAAGGGATGATAGAAATTAGCCGAGTAGAAATCACCTTTACAGATAGGGGAAAATTAGAAGAACTGATTGATGAGTAAATCTGCCCCTTAATAAATTCAATTGCCCAAGACACTCGTTTTTTTGTCTACCCCAGTATCTTTTTCTCCTGTAATGAAAAAATGAAAAAGACGACTTCTTCTCGAGACAAAAACCGAGTGTCTGATACTCAAGAGCTACACTTATGAATAAATTTGCCCAAGAACTTGCTCAAGACTCGATCTTCGCTAGCCTCCCGCCCACCGAACTTGAAGAACTTGCTCATCTTGCCATTCCACGTAACTATAAGAAAAAAGAGTGGATTGTGCACCGGGGTGATATTTGGCCGCATCTTTTATGGGTAGAGAGCGGTAAAATTCTTGGTTTAAAAGAATCAGGAGAGGGGCGCAGTCTTATTGCCACCACTATTTTGCCTCAGGAAAACTTTTGGGGTTTGGCTTTTTTTCAAGAAGATATGCCCATGCCCGTTGCCTTGGTTGCAGACGAAGATACTAAAATTCGTTTGTGGTCGCGTCAGCAATTTCTCCCTTATTTACTCAAAAATGGAAAAATGTCTTGGGAATTTTCCCGCCAAATGGTCTTGCGGATGCAGCAAGCCAGTGAAATTCTAGAAAGCCTCGCTTTTCAACAGGTGCCAGGACGATTGGCAAATCTGCTTCTCGAACGCTATAGCGGGAGTGGCGATTCCCCCGTTGCGCGGGATTTAACCCTCGACCAGATGGCTGCGCATATCGGCTCAACGCGTGAGATGGTTTGCCGTGCCCTCTATAAATTTTCGGATGATGGGATAATCGAAATCACCCGCACAGATTTTCTCATCTCAAGCGAATCACGGCTTGGAGATATTGCCCACCGAGACTGACGTGTTTGGGGATTGATACCGTTATTAAAGAAAAAGCCGCGCTTCAAAAGCGCGGCTTTTAGATTCTTTTACTTGCTCAGCGAACTATTCAGCTTCGTACTTTTTGAGCAGGCGTTCTTTGAAGAGAGGAATGAGTGCCAAAACTACACAGCTTAGCCCTAATAAGCCATTCAACCAATAGTCGACGGTGGTGTAGCGGACGACACCTGTTGCAAAGCCGGCAAACATAGCAAATGCCCCGCCGATGAGCATCAGATACCAACCAGATTCCTTGCGGGTTCCTAGTTGGTAGATAGCTGCAGATAAGAACCACCATGCCATCCAAAGGCCAATAAAACCAACAAAGGTTATTGCAATGCCTTCAGCAAACATTGGGCGTTTGGGGTGTCCGTAAAGCACACGGAAGGCTGCATGTCCATTGGCGAAACTATAGGAAGCTGTAACACCCATTGCCAAGAAGACAAGGAAATCAACGATTTTCTGTTGCTTATCGCCTTTGTCCATCAGGAGAATGGCGAAAAAGGGAATTAAGCCGATGAACATGATAATAGTCGCTGGCGGGAAGCCGCCATATTTGGTTCCGACAAAGTTCATCCACGGCACAATCATATACGCTCCACCAATCGAGGGGAACGAGAGTGCTAATAAGGCGGCGCCGCGGGCCCAAGCTTCGCCATTATAGAGAGGTTTTGCTATAATCAAAAGAGCGATACCTGCAAGGACGCTCATTGTGCCCCAGAAGGGGAAGAAGAAGCTGACCAACCAGGTAGTGAGGGTCAGCAGATGCCATTTGGCATTTCCGTCAGCTTTGAATTGCTCAATGCGCTCAAGTTGTAGGTCAAGAATAGGGTTGACCATATTGAACGCTGAGAATGGGACAAAGGCAATCATGAGGATTGCGGCGATAAGGACGATCCAGATTACAGTTTTTGACTTTTCTAACATTTTTTGCTTCTCCTTGAGAAAGTAACATGAATAAGTAGGCTTATATTATCGGATTGTGCTTTTATTCACCTTGATATTTATCAAGAACCTTGCAATTTGATTGTTCTTCTCGCTAGAGTCGAGTAAAATCCATATCCGATTCAAAATCTGGGGATGGAGAAATTGCATAATGAACGATTTAATTAAAAAACTTGCCAATGCCGAATTCTTTGGCAAATTCCCCGAGGGTGATCGCGCCGCACTTGCCGAGCTTGCTCTTCCCCGCCGCTTGCAGGCCGGAGAATATCCTTGTTTTCAAGGGGATCTATGGCCCAATGTATTATTTCTTGCTGAAGGAAGTTTAGACTGGGTTATGGTCTCTGTTGGTGGAAAGGAACATATTTTGTTCTCCCTAAGCCCAAATGACGTTTTTTGGGGACATTCTATTTTCGATGACAAACCAATGCCTGCCTCACTTAAGGCTACTGAAAATTCGACCGTATATCGCTGGGAACGTGAGGCAATTTTGCCTATTCTATATCGCCACCCGGAAACGCTCTGGGAAGTCGCTGGCATGTTAACGGGCACGATGCGCAAAGCCAGAGAAATTATTTACGGGCTAGCCTTTCAGCCTGTAGCTGGACGCTTGGCGACATTGCTCCTGGATCGTTTCGCTGACCCCGAAGACATCTCTGTTGAACGTGATCTGACACTAAACGCAATCGCATCAAGAGTTGCTTCTTCCCCCGAAGTTGTTTGTCGTGTATTACACCAATTCCAGGCAGAGGGAGTTCTGGAGGTAACGCGCGCCACCATTACTTTGCATGATCGTTCTGCCTTAGAAGATATGATGGAACCGGAATAACGCCTCGAACGTGACCTTGAGCTTGCTTCCGTTAAAAAACACATCCCTGCAAAGGGATGTGTTTTCGTTTAATTATTTAACCTCTGCTTCTTTTGACTTTGGCCTTGTGTGTCCACCAAGGCGAGGCAATTCCAGGTTGTGCTCAGTTGGAAAGAAGATTCTAGTACTCCGGCGCCCAATCATCTCCCCAGGTTTCCTTCCATAAGAAAGGCCGCGTGGAGTTGGACTTAACGGTGCCGCCTTGCCAAAGATCCCATTTTGGATTAGTGTGACGCGAAAAGAATTCATTCAATCGAGTGCTGAGTTTATCCACTACTTCGGCATAGTTTGGGTCTTGGGCCAGGTTTACCCGCTCATCCGGATCATTGACAAGATCGTATAGCTCATCTTTGAAATTATATTCCGTGTTTTGAATGCGCATCATAAATAGCCATTGAGATGTGCGAATTGCCCGGGTTTCCTCTTGCTCCATAAAGACTTCATCACGAAAATCTACTTCTTCAGCGTTTAGTAGTGGGCTTAGGTTAATGCCTGAAATTTTCTCGGGAAAATCAAGTTTACAGCCCGCAATATCAAGGATGGTTGCGAAAATATCTGATGTTCCAACCAGGTCGTCCACATGTCTACCTGGCTCTTTAAAATCGGGATGGCTGATAATGAGGGGGATGTTGCTTGTAGCACGATGCATATTTGAAGGCCAGGTATCTTCGCCATGCCCCCAAAAACCATGTTGGCCATTCGACAGGCCGTAATCGGCGGTATAGATGACCAGAGTATCATCCAACACGCCTTTCTCTTCTAATTTTGCTAACACTTTCCCGACACTATCATCTACCATGCTCACATGCGAATAGTATTGCCGCATATAGAATAGGTTATTGGGCATTTCAGGGAGTTCTTTATAAAAATCATAATCATAATCCGGCATCTTCTCTTTGCGCACCAAGACCCAATCGATGAGTTCCGGGGATACTCCCTCACGCGGAACGGAGTCCATGGGCAGGTCATTATACAGGTGCGAGTAACGATGTTCTGGTTCGCTCTTGTACATCTCTCCGTATGGTGCGTTATAGGTCAGGAAGAGGAAAAAGGGCTCATCCTTATCAGCCTGTTGGTCAATATATTCGACAGATTTTTTCGTGAAGTAGTCGACGGAATGTTCAGGTGCCGTATGGCGCTGACCGTTGTCGATCATTGGGACGTCATAGAACGATTCCATCGTCCCTTTTTCCATCGCGACCCAGTGTTTGAATCCGTTTTGGGGCTTATCTGCAAAACCAAGATGATATTTCCCGATCAGGGCGGTGTTATAACCTGCCTCAGTGAGCTTTTCTGGCAGTGTTTCAAATTCGGCGATGGCATTGTAATTTTCGGGCCATTGGTCCATTATCTCATCATCAAGCCAGGTGTGAATTCCGTGCTGTGAAGGTATCAGCCCGGTGAGCATGGATGCCCGGCAAGGGGAGCACATGGAATTGGGGGAGAAAGCATTGCGAAACAGCACTCCCTTGGAAGCCAATTCGTCGAGCTGGGGTGAGAAGATTTCATCGTTTCCATAGCAGCCCATCATATTTGCAGGCTGGTTGTCAACGAAGATCAACAGGATATTTGGCTTTCGAGAACTCATATTTATACCTCTCTAGGATATAAAAAATAAAAATGTCAATGTCCTCGCTCTTAATTGACTTTGGAATTGTTGAAAATGGTAACGGTTGCGTAAGCGGATGGCGTTTTTGACTCTCAACATTTTTGGGTAAATCACTCAGGCTGACTTTTCGCGCCGCTTTGCCCATGGCGCAGCCATTCCGCTTACGCGAGGTTAGCCCGCTTAGATAGCGTTGATACAATTGTAATCAGACCTCGGGTTTAGTTGCCAAGCTAATATGAACCGGTACTAATTGATGAAGGCCATCAATCTGCTTGATCTCACTCATTTTCTTGAACACATCTAACTTGAATTTTTTAAGTCCATCAGTACCTGTTTTCTGTTCTATTTCTTCTAATTTCCCACGCGCTGCATGCGACCATAGTGTAGACCAGAATTCTTTTTCAGTTTCGTAATGAGTTCAGCTGTTTCTGAATAAATTTGAATGTCATCAAAGCCCGCATCATTCATAATTGCTTTAAGTCCTTCTGGTGTATCGAACACTGGCTCGGGGTCAGTATCTAATTCAGTTGCTTGTGTTTCTTCGTGTTCAGGCGGAAGATAAGTATTGACAATTTTGAAATACCAACTCCATTCATCGTAAAATAACTTATCAAAAGTTGACACGCATATTTGGCCAGCAGGTTTTAGTACTCGGCGGAACTCTGCCATTGCTTTGTGAAGTTGAGGAAAGAAAAAAATTGCAAAACCACATAGCACATAGTCAAATGTCTCATCAGGAAATTGCAGGTTCTCAGCATCCATAAGACGCACTTCGATTTTTGACGAGTTCTTCTTACGCACAAGGTCTTTGTTTATTTCCTGCACCATCTTTTTTGATAAATCAATTCCTATTACATTGCCTTGTAAACCGACTGATTCAGCCGCAGGGTAAAGTAATGCGCCTCTACCAGTTGCAACATCAAGAACTTTAGACCCACTAGGAATTCGGGAAATTTCAACTAAACGGCGTCCGAAATGAGAAAAAATTGAGGACCAACTTGACCATATGTTGGTGCGGCTCCATCAAATATTCCTGAAACTTGTTGTTTTACTTGTTCTGCATCAGATGACTCGTTTTGGCTCATTTTGGTCTTCCTTCAATTAATAACTTGTTGAGATAAGAGGACTCCGATGGCGTAAGCTGTCCCGCCGACTTTGTGAACGCAACCCAATTTTACTCTGAAAAAACTAAGCAAAAACCGCGTCGCATACCCAGAGCCGAAGGCGGGTCAGCTTAACCCAAGAAGAAGGGGCAT
>Ga0233431_1002692_pt1 | contig 23839 bp, 24 predicted proteins | sample SI_118_April2016_FD_179867 | JGI IMG/M metagenome (GOLD analysis project Ga0233431, IMG submission 179867) | Seawater microbial communities from Saanich Inlet, British Columbia, Canada - SI_118_April2016_200_MG | ecosystem: Environmental > Aquatic > Marine > Inlet | place: Canada: British...
ATAATAGTAACAGATGCTTCAGATGATTTAAGCATGACTCCTCTTGATCTGGCAGTCACAGATGCTTCAGATGATATAAGCCTGACTCCTCTTGATCTGGCAGTCACAGATACTTCAGATGATATAAGCGTGACTCCTCTTGGTCTGGCAATCACAGATGCTTCAGATGATTTAAGCATGACTCCTCTTGATCTGGCAGTCACAGATGTTCAGGATCAAACCAATGATTCATTAACACTAATTGAACATCCTATTGAATCAGATTCTTCATCGGATTCCGTTAACCAAATATCCGATTCGACCTCTGATCAAATTTCACCAGAAACACAAACAACTCAAACTGAAACCGAAAAGCCGGAATATCCTATAGTTGAAACAAAAAATATTGAAAATGAAAAAGACATTATTGATGCCATTATTTCATTTATCCAGTGGGAATCAGATATAGAAGAACCATTGGATGAAGAATTTATTGCAACATTTGATCTTCCTAAAAAAGAAAGCCTGATTGAAACAGAATTAAATTATGGTTCCTTGTCTAAAGTTCAATTATTAATTGAAAATGAAGAATATAATCTTGCTTTAGAATATATCAATAAACTGCCTGAAAATCCGAATACAGAAGATATAGATATCGCTTTTAACATATCGGAATATCGATTGTTCCTCTTGATAAAATGTTATTATCAATTGGCGGATTTTGAAAAAGTTAAAATAACAGGGCGAGGTTATATTCAAAATTTTGGTAACGGAGCTAGTTTTTATCAAACCTACTACTATTTTTCTTCTGCACTTTTTGAGTTAAATGAACCGATTGAATTTACTTCTTTGATTACAGATGATTTTTTTACTGAACTTTCCAATAGAGAAAGTCACAACTTAAGACGAATATTGATCCAGAATGCTATAAATAATAACGACGCTATTTTCGCCTTTGATTTTTTAGTTGATGTCGATAACAATTTAATCACTAATTATGAAGAGTGGTTGAATCAGATTATTGATAAAATTGAACAGGTACAAGATATCAATGACATTCTGGAGCGTGATATCCATTACTCAATCAAGTCATTGCTATACTTAAAGAAAATACAATTATTAATTCGAGACGGGTTATACCAAAAAGCCGAAGATTTTCTACAGGTACTATTTTCAGAAGAAGATTTGGATAAGGGTACTTATAATCAATTAGAAGAACTGAGAGATTATGTAACAGTTGCATTAAATACCGAACCACAAAAAATTGGTGTCATTTTACCACTGGGTCATAAAAAATTACTCGGACGACTATCACAGGAAGTCATGGATGGACTGGAACTTGCTAGCCAGGAGCTAAATATTGCTGATAATCCTATTGAATTGGTTTTTAAAGATTCTTTTATCAAATATGGTCCTAATGACTCTTTCCGAGTAAAGAAAAATAAAAATCGTACCCGAATAGAAACCTGTATTCGGGAGCTCGTGGAAGAAGATAAGGTTATCGCCATTATTGGACCAATAACAAGAAATTCTTCAATAGTCGCCGGTGAAGTAGCTGAAAAATATAAAATACCGGTTATCTCCCTTTCCCAGACAGAAAATATTGGTGAAAATTTACCGTTTTTATTCCGATACTATCGAAAACAAACACAGGAGGCAGCAGCTATAGCCAAATATGCCACAGATTATTTGAATGCAAAACGATTTGTTATATTTTATCCAGCTGAAAAAACAGAAAAACAGATTAAGATTGTTGCAGCCTTTGAAAAAGTGGTTAAAGAGCGTGGCGGTGATATTGTGGGATCAGTGAGAATTCATAATAAACAGGTGGATTTTCAGAAGGGTTTTTTGAGTTTTACCGGCGGATTAAAACCACTGTCAGATGAAGAAAAAGAAGAGATGGAAAAAACCCGGGAACGGTTTCAAGCTGACATCGACTTTGATGCCGTTTTTATCCAGGGCTCTCCCGAAACATTGATGAATATTTCTTCGTTCCTGCGCCTATATGGTGCAAACCACGCCTGGGTTTTATCCGGTAGTAATATCAATATTCGCAAAAACAAACTGCTAAAATATACCAGAAAACTACGTTTTGTAGACGCTTTTCCGGTTAGCAGTACTTCAACATTTTTACGAACTTTTTATGAATCCCATTGGCGGAACTTTAATTTCAGAAGGTCATACCAACCACCAACTGCCTATACAATATTCGCATACGAGGCCATTGAATTACTTTCCAAGTTATTGAATGACCCCAGTTTTCATAACCGTGAGTCCTTAAGAAATGCAGTTCAGATTTTAAATGATTTCCCTGTACTCACAGGTAAAGTTACCACTGGAGAAAATGGGGATCTAATCAAAGATTTGAAAATTCTTAAAATAGAAAGAAACAATACTGTCGAAGTCTTCCCGACCATTTTCAACTAAAGTTTACTATCTTGTTGATTATATGCTTTTGGCACACCGGTTATAAACAGTCCCATTCCAATCGTCTTTATAAAATATAGTTTTTGATATTCAGTAACAAGTTGTTACCTGTATCCTGATTTCAGAGGAACTGATCCGACATCAATATACTTCGACTTCGCTCAGCATACAGATAAGGACAAGCAAATTTAAAATTGCTATAGTGTCGTGGATCAATTTGAATACCCCTTTTTAATCTATCTGGATATCGATATAGATAAAATGAGGGCGACATGGTCTTGATGCTACACGTACCCTTATTTTATCAGGCTTAGTGCAATTAAGTGATAAAAATCGATTAATTTGATGCAGTACCCGGATTATTAGGCCAAAGAATGAAGTTTGCTATTAATAAGCAGATCTTTTCATTCACATCAACGAAAACTGATAGCCTATTTATGGGATCTGGGAAGGAATTATTGATTAGGATGAGGATTTGGAAGCAATAAAACGGCAAGAAGGTTAATTGCTTGCTGGTTTATTTTATTGCGCCGCTTGGGGTTTAATACCCCGCCCCTTGGGGTGTTCTGTCATCGCGAACGAATGTGAGAGATCTTGTCCTAAAAGAAAGATTTTTCCCTGCGGTCGAAATAACATGCAGTCATTCTACAGTTAATGAGGATACCCCGTCCGTTTGCGGCGGGGTAGTTCATTCATTTTTCTAATATGTTATTTAGATGTGGATTCAATATCCTTTAAGTATTTATATAGTGGAGAATCTGTATCCAGAACCAGACGGGAATTTTTCCCGATCAGGTTTTTGTAGTTATCCAGGGTCATATAAAATGCATAAAAGTTTGCATCTTTTGAATAAGCTTCTCCTGAGATTCGTGCAGCTTCTCCATCAGCATCACCTCGGATTTTTTGGGTTTTCCGAAAGGCAACGGATTGAATTTCCTTCAATTGTTTATCCATATTACCCAGAATTTCAGCCTTTTCAGCCTCACCTTCAGATCTTCTTCGGGCTGCGATTCTTTTTCGTTCAGATATCATTCTGTCATAAACGGTGTTTCTAACATTAACTGTGTAATTGACACGTTTTACCAATACATCAATTAAATCGATACCAAAATCTTTAATCGTGGTAGCAACAGTTGCCTGCACCAGTTTTGAAAACTGATCTCGTCCGACCTTAATCCTGACGTCTTCTTTAATTTTCAATTCCTCAGACATCGTATATTTTTCATCCCAATCTGAACTTCGGATAATTTCCAGCAAAACATTTTTAGTGACAAAATCACGGACAGCACCATTGATTAAATCGCTAATTACATAATTAGCCCGATTATAATTCTGCATTCTTTGTAAAAACAGCAGTGGATTATCAATCTTCCATCTAGCTGTCGTATCCAACCAAATATACTTTTTATCTTTAGTAGGGATTTCATTGGGCTCTCCATCCCATTTGATAATTCTTTTTTCAAATTCGTGAACTTTTTGAAAAAAAGGAATTTTAAAATACAGTCCAGCTTCGTTAAAAGCACCACGTACCGGCTCTCCAAACTGAGTGATTACAGCCTGTTTGCCTTCATCGATAACAAAAATCGAATTATAAAAGACAAATGCACCAACCACCACTAAAAGTGTTAATAGGGTCTTCATTATTATTCTCCTGATTATTTATTAATTAGTCTGTCTGATGGCGTTACTTCCACCAAGATTTAATATTGGTAACATGCCATTTTTCTTTTGATCCATTATGATCACTTCTTTAACAGTTGGTAATACTTCTTTTAAAGCTTCAATATACATCCTGGTTTTTGTTACTTCCTTATATTTCCTATATTGTTCGTAAATCGAATTATATCTGGCAATGTTACCTTTAGCATTATTGACTCTTTCGATTGCATAACCCTGTGCTTCTTCCAGCATCTGCTTGGCAACCCCTTCTGCTTTTGGTATTTTCTCATTTCTTTCTTTTTGAGCTTCATTACCCAATCGGACTTTATCTTGTTCTGCCTGGTTAACTTCGTTAAAAGAGGGTCTCACCGGATCAGGTGGATTCAAATCCTGTAATTGCACAGTTACTACTTTAATACCTGACTTGTATTCATCCAGATGTCTCTGGATTTCTTCAAAAGAAGAATCTGCTAGTTCAGCCCGATTATTTAAGGTATAATTGAAATCACGATTACCAACCAAACGTCTGATGACCGCTTCAGATTGGTCACGAACTGCAGCAACCGGATCCTGGACGTTAAAAAGGTAGTCTTCAGCTTTGGAAATACGATATTGAACCACCCAATTTAGCTGGATAACGTTATTGTCTGAAGTAATCATCAAAGACTCCAAATCAGAAAAATTGGATTTTTTATTATAGGCGCTGGTAGCATTTTGGCGAGTTCCAAACTCTTCCTTCCGGATAGATTCCACATTAACTTTGATAACTTTTTCTACGAAAGGAATTAAAAAATGCAAACCCGGACTAGTGGTGTTACTATATTTACCAAATTTTAAAACAACACCCAGTTCACTTTGTCCAATTTGATAAAAGGACTGCATTAGGACTAAAGCAACAATCGCTACAATTGCTATAACACTCAAAAAGCCTTTTTTAGGGGCCTGTGGGCTACTACCGCTACTTCCAGTTGGAGGCGTTGGTCCACCTGATTTATTACCAAAAAGCTTTTTTAAACCTTGCTGAATCATATCTTCTAATTCAGTTGGTTTTTTACCCCGGTTGTCCCATGGGTTTTGATTATCTGACATTAAAGTTCTCCTTATTTTACGTTACCAAATACAACAGCCTGCTATGATACAGACAAATATGATCTAATAAATAGTACAAACATAAAAAAATTATAAATAATATAAGAAAATCATAGTACATTAAATTAAATTAACCAAGGCATGAAGCAATATAAAGCAACTTAAATTAATAAATTAAGAATTTTCCTTAAAAAGATCGATAATTCTTTTTTCGACGTTTCTGATATTTTCGTACAGCATTAACATGAGATCGGTAATTATCTGAGAATTTATGTTTCCCATTCCCTTTTGCCACAAAATAAAGATACTTTGTTTTAGCTGGATTGACCGCTGCCAATAACGAATCCAGCCCTGGATTAGCAATTGGTGTCGGTGGTAATCCAAAATTAGTATAAGTATTATAAGGATTGCTTTCCCTGAGTTGACGTTTTGTCAAGTTACCATCAAAATTCGTAATTCCATAAATAACGGTAGGGTCCGTCTGTAGCTTCATATTTTGACGTAAACGATTATGAAATACTGACGATATCAAAGTTCTCTCATCAGTGGAGCCGGTTTCTTTCTCAATGATGGATGCCAGAATAATGGCCTCATAGTAGGTCAAATTAACGCCTCTCGCTTGTGCGGCAAAGTCTCTGGGAATTCGTTTTAGAAATGTATTTACCAGTGTTTGAATAATTATCTTTTCCGAAGCCCTTTTTGATACCTTATAGGTATCCGGAAACAAAAACCCTTCCAGCATTTTAATATCATCCGGTAAATTAAAGCTTTTCACAAATTGTGACTCATTTATAACGTCCTGATATTTCCCACTGTTGATATATCCGGCCCTTTTAAATAGCTGGAAAATTTCGGTCATTCGCAACCCTTCAGGAATAGTAACCTGAAGCATCACTGTTCGACCTTTACTTAACAAATTGATCAATTGATAAAGCGATATTTTAGGTTCTATGTTATAGTTTCCGATTTTGATCGATTTCCCTTTACCGAATAAAACAGCTGTCCATTTAAAAAGATGTTTGCTTCTTATAACTCGGGCTTGCTCTAAATTTTGACTAATTTTATTTAAACTTTCCCCTTTTTCAATTTCGAAAACAATTGCCTCAGTATAGGATTTTGGATATGAGAAAAATATTTCAATAGAAAGCCATGTTGTGGTAATTATTGCCAGGATAAAAATAGTCAACGCCACATGTATTTTTTTAAAGTTCATTCTAATTCTTATTTATTTTTGGATATTGTACGCTTCCGCCAATTTTGAGTTTGATTTGGCCATTCGCATTTTGAAAAGATTTCAAAATTTGCATAACCAATGGATCGACTTTATTTTTATATTCAGAGGATAACGAACCTGAAGCCTGAATATCAAGACCTGAACGATAGATGGTTTTTGAGTTGATAAAAATAGTACCAGTTATCTTACTTACGATATCACCGTAAGTTGATGCTTTAATTGTTAATCGATTGTTTTGCAGCTCCCCATTCATGGAAAATAATTTCAGACTAAGGGTTGGTAATTTGACAATATTTTTGAATTTCGTATCGTTAAAACTAATGTTAAATTGCTGTGATTCAACCGTTATTTCTGCAGAAAGGATCTCTTTTAATACAAAAGAGGAATGAATGTCCATATAAACTGGTGCGGGTAAAATCCTTGTGTTAAAAACCAGCGGAATTTGTCTGATATTGATTTGAGCAACATCGACAATAATACGTGTAGGGAAAAACTGTAGTTTACCACTAACCAATCCATTATAGATTTCTGCTTTGAACGGAATTCCAAGATTCATTAAAAAACTGAATGGGTTGACATCAATATCGATGTACTGGGCATCCATGATTTCATTTTTTTTCAGTTTATCAGTTATCAATACTTTGGCAATATCAACACCCGACCATCGAGGTACTACATCTTTAAATTTAATTTCAAATTGATTTGTCGTTTTCTGAATTACTATCTGGTTCAGCCATAATGTCAATTTTTCAGGTGGTATGTTCAACCAGATTGACAGGCAAAAAAAGTAAATCGTTAAAAAGATGACAAATATTGCCAGAAAAATCTTTTTAATCATGGTATTTTTTTTTATTCACTGGAAAGTGACATATTTATTTTAAATAGTTTATCACTTTTATATGTAGGGCTTAAATCAAAAGAATCAATTAATATAACAGGTGAACTGTGTTCTATTCTATAGATCAGGTTTACCAATTCATTTAGATTTAAATCTGTTAAGGTAAGTACTAATTTCTGACCGGTTCGAGGTCTATCACCGACACTGATTCGAGATTTAATTTTCAGTTTTGTCCGATTCAGAATATGATTCATACGCTTACTTAAAGATTGCACTTTTCTTTGGGATAAACGTTCGTAATATCTAAGTTCCTGCCCTAGTAAATTTACGGATTTTATATTTTGCTCAAGTTTGGTATTGTGTTTTGAAAGATCTTCCTGGTAATCCTGAATCGTCACAATGATCAGTCTGTACAACAGCATAGGAAGCAGAACGCAAATGGTGATTACCATCAGAATCTTTTCTCTTTTACTAAGTTCTAAATATCTATTCAGTAGATTTAGCACAAAAACCTTGTTGTTTTTCTCAGGTTAATAAATATTTTGTTCATGCAAATTAGGAGTTTTTTTCAAGATCGTCTACTATCTTTTTATCCATAGGAATTTCGTGAATATTTTTCTGGTAAAAAGTCTGTTAATCAGACGATCATTGAGTTATTTTAAAATTACTTAATATTTATAAAATGAAATACGCCTTCAATTGTAAATCAAAATGTAACAGTTGAATTTATTTTATATCTTTGATAATGTCGGAACGATTAATATACGATTTTATTAAAAAACTTCAGGTTATTGTTATGGCGAATGTAAGTATTTATGTACATCCAGTTAAGGTGACAGTTTATACCAATGAATATACCAAAAAACTGGATGAAGCCCCACCAAAAGAAACAGTAAGGATTAACCCATCAACCTGCGTTTATAAAAAATGGGATACAACACGGTATGAAATGCCGAGTATGCCAACAGCTCATGGGTTATAATTTTTAATTTGTGCCCATTTTGGGTCAGAGACTATTTTTTGGATAATTTTTTCAGCAACCATAAATTTTGATTGCTGAGGGAGTTGCAAAACATCCGTCGCATTGATTAATGATACGATGTTGGTGTCTCCATCAAAACCAGCTCCCGGCTCTAAAATATTATTAGCCACGATCAAATCAAGCTGTTTGTCCAACAGCTTTTTTCTAGCATACGCTTCCAAATTTTCACTTTCCGCCGCGAAACCAACCAAATACTGATTCTTTGATTTTTGTTTGCCTAGTGTTTTTAATATGTCTCTATTTTGAATTAAATTTAGTTTTAAATTAACGCGTTTTTTATTTTTACCAGGGTCCGGTTTTTCAATTTTATAATCACTGACAGCGGCTGATTTTATAATTAAGCTATTTTGCGGTGCATTTGCCATTACAGCTTCAAACATTTCATCAGCAGATTGTACTGAAATAAAATTAATACCCTCAGGAGGCATCAAGGCGACAGGACCTGAAACCAGTGTCACTTTAGCTCCCTGAGATAGGCAATACTCCGCAATAGCAAATCCCATTTTTCCGGAAGAATAATTGGATATATAACGAACCGCGTCAATTTTTTCACGGGTCGGCCCCGCCGTTACCAAAACCTTTATACCATTCAATAATCCATTATTGCTATTTGATTGGAATTCGGGATTTTTGACTAGGAACTTAACGATAGATTCCGGTTCTGCCATTTTCCCCAACCCAACAGTTTGGCATGCAAGAAGTCCAGAGGTAGGTGGTATTATAGAAATTCCCCTTGCTTTTAATTTTTCGATATTTTCCTGAACAATAGCTTTATTCCACATATTTGTATTCATGGCTGGAGCCAAATATAAAGGGGAATTATTGGCTAAAACAGAGGTGGATAAAAAATCATCTGCCAACCCACAAGCAATTTTGGCGATAATATTAGCAGTCGCCGGCGCGATAATAAAACAATCTGCCTGTTCCGGTACCTTAATATGACCGATATTTTCCTGAAAATCATCATTGAACATGTCATAAAATACCGGCCGACCGGTGATAGTTTGAAAAGTCAAAGGCTGAACAAACTTAGTGGCGGCTGTTGTCATAACAGTAGTTACCGATACTCCAGCTTTAATCAATAAACGGGCTAAAGATACAGATTTATAACTGGCAATACCTCCAGATACTCCCAGCACAACTTTTTTCCCCTGTAAATTCAAACTCACACTCCAGTAGTAAATATTATTAAATCAACTGATTCCAGGATAGATCTTCATCTCATATGAACAGATTTAAATTGTCACTAAAAAACAATTCTTACAAAAAAACAAATTTAATTAACATCTTGATTTATTAAAGTTATAATACTCTAATTGATTCTAAAATGAAATTCAAAAAAATTCTGGAAGTATTTGACTTGTTTAATATTTGTTGTTAACCTTTTTGATTTTGGAAAAAATGAATCCTGATATTTTTCCAGTTGAAAAACAATAAAATTAATATTGTTTCATATTTCTTTTTTTATATAGAAAGCTGATATGACATAAAAGAATCAGCATGTTCACATACTGATTTAAATCTATTTATTATTGTTTAGTAGTACTCAATTTATTTTTAAGGTAGAATCATGAATCTTACGGTTCAGACCCGTGAAAGTACCGGCAAAGAAAGCAATAAAAAACTTAGAGTTCAAGGTATTGCTCCTGGTATTATTTACGGTAAAGAAAGCCAACTGGTTTCAATGAATGCTGAAAAAGCCCATCGATTCATAAAATCGATGCAGGGTGCCAAACAGCTCTTTGAATTAACAGTTGAGGCCGAGGGTAAGTCTTCTAACAAAACAGTTGTTATCCAAGACTTCCAAACCAGCATTATTGGCAACCGGCTCATTCACGTTGATTTTTTAGAAGTTAACGAGAATACCCGATTGACTGCTGAAATTCCAATTACAGTAACTGATAACTGTATCGCAGTAAAAGAAGGTGCAGTATTGCAGATTATCCGTAGAACAGTTCCCGTGACTTGTTTGGCCTCAAAAATTCCGGAAACGATTCTGGTGGACGTCGAAAATCTTGAATTTGGTAGTAGTATCCACGTCCTGGATTTAGATTATCCGGAAGGTGTTAAGCCCATCGTTAAAGACCGAAATTTTACCGTGATTACAGTCGCAGGTCAAATGGCGGAAGAGGTAGATGAAGTAGATGAAGTAGATGCCGAACTTGAAGGTGCAGAAGTAGTTGAAGGTGAAGAAGCTGCTGCAGATGACAAAAAAGCAGATGAAGAATAAGCAGCAGATTAACCTATGAAATTGATTGTGGGTCTCGGAAACCCCGGAACCAAATACCAAAATACGCTTCATAATGTTGGTTTTGCTGCAGTGGATTTTTTATGTCGCAGTCGATCACTATCAGACTGGGCGACTAAATTTAAAGGACTGTATCAAAGGGAACGTATTGGTAGTCATCAATTCATTTTATTAAAGCCGCAGACCTATATGAATTTAAGTGGTGAATCGGTTTTAGCCTGCATGCAATTCTTCAAGCTTGATTTAGAAGATGTTTTAGTGATTTCTGATGATGTCGACCGACCTGCCGGAAAATTAAGATACCGGGAAAATGGCGGTCATGGAGGTCACAACGGTTTAAGAAGTATTATGCAACTATGTGGCGGTAATCAATTCCATCGGATTAAGATCGGAATTGGCAGACCTGAAGGTAAAATAGGTGTCGCAGATTATGTTCTGGGGAATCCACCGGAAACGGTTAAGATATCTGTTATTAATGCCATTGAAAAAGTCGATGAATATTTGATCCAGTTTATCCAGAGTCAACCGGTTCAAATTGACCCTCAATACGCTTAAACATTTTAATAAAAATTATTCGGATTTTCCGAATTTCTCACAAAATAGCGCTATTATTTTGTGATTCCTTGCCTGAAAATTCAGGCTGTAACTCGAAAGGATGTTGCTATGACATTAAGAAATTATGAAATTATTCTTGTGGCAGATGCAAAATTAACGGATGAAGAAGCTGGAGCATCAATTGATAAGTTTAAGAAACTAATCACTGATGCTGGTGGAAACGTTAAATTTGAAAGCCCCTGGGGTAGACGCCGCTTAGCTTATGAGATCAAAAAAGTTAAGTATGGCATTTATCACCTGTTTTTTGCTGAAGCAAATGGTGAAATCATCGAAAATCTCGAAAGACAAGTCGTCTTTGACGATAATATTCTCAAGTTTTTCGATTGTTCAATAGCGGATTTGGAAAAAGCGTATAATGACTTTGAAGCGCTTAAAGAAAATCCACAGAAAAATTCAACACTAGTTTCAGAAGCCTTGGGAGCATAAAATGGGTAAAAAGAAAAGAAGAAGTCCAAATACAGAAGGTATTCAAAAGCGACCATGCGCAATTCTTCATTCAGGTATTGAAGAGGTCAACTATAAAGATGTTGAACTGCTAAAATTATTTGTTACTGAAAAAGGGAAAATTATTCCCAGAAGAATATCAGGATTAAGTGCCAAATCACAAAAAAAGTTGACTGCAGCTGTTAAAAGAGCTCGTAACAGTGCACTACTTTCCTTTTCTGAAGGATATGTACCTCAGGATGAACCTATGGAAAAAGGGAAAAAGTCATGAAAATAATATTAACACGAGATGTTGAAAAACTCGGATCATTGGGAGATGAGCTAGAGGTAAAACCAGGCTACGCCCGAAATTTTTTAATTCCACAAGGGAAAGCTGTTCCTGTCACACGTGATAACATCAAAACAATTACTCATAAAAGAGCCTTGTTGGATAAACAGAGAGCCGATGCTATTTCAAAGTCAAAAGAACTGGCCAAGAAAATAGAATCAGCTGAAGTTGAATTTAAAATGAAATCTGGTGATAGCGGGAAGCTATTTGGTTCCGTAACACTGAAACATATTTATGAAGCTTTAGACGAAAAAGGTATCGAACTGGATCGAAAAAAGCTGACTTTAGCCAGCCCAATCAAAAATTTGGGTAAGCATGAAATTTTGGTTAAGTTGCACACAGAAGTAAATGCAACATTAGTCGTTGTTGTTACTCCAGAATCTATCGAAGTGACACCTTCTGAAAATGAAGGTGAAGCTGTTGAAGGCGAAGTAGCAAATGCTGAAGAAAGTACTGAAGTTTCTGAAGAAACAGAATCCAAAGCAGAATAAATAGATATTTTCAACTGGTCATTTTCTGATCAGTTGAAAACCCCACCACCGTACCACTCCCCATCTTTACCGATTTATTTATAAAAATCACTCCAATTATATTATTGATGCTGGACATTTGAGTGTTATGAAATCAAGTGACATCTATTACTGATAGTGCCACCATACCAAAGTTCGTTTTTAAACCCATCTTTAGCGATTAAATAATCACTTTATCTCATAATATATTATCATGGCAGAATTTACATACCAGGATATGTTTCAGTTGGGTGAGGATACAACTGAATATCGATTTTTATCGAATAATGGCATCTCCACTATTGAAATTGAAGGCAAAACCTATTTGAAAGTCGCTCCTGAAAGCTTAACCTTGTTAACACAAGAGGCAATGAAAGATGTCTCACATTTATTAAGGAAATCTCATTTGGAGATGTTAAAAAAAATCCTTGATGATGAGGAAGCTTCAGGAAATGATAAATATGTCGCTAATAATTTGCTGGAAAATGCTGTTATCGCAGCTGAAATGGTTTTACCTAGTTGTCAGGACACAGGAACTGCGGTTGTAATGGGAAAAAAAGGAGAACGAGTAATTACAGGTACCCATGATACGAAGGCAATCAGTGAAGGTGTTTTTCAAGCCTATTCTGAAAACAATTTGAGATATTCCCAAGTTGCACCTTTAAGTATGTATGAGGAAAAAAATACAGGTACGAATCTACCGGCTCAAATTGATATTTATGCAACAGAAGGAGAGACGTATAAATTTGCATTTGTGGCCAAAGGCGGTGGTTCTGCGAATAAAACCTATTTATACCAGGAAACTAAGGCTTTATTAAATCCTGAGAAGCTACTCTGTTTTCTAAGAGAAAAAACGGCCAGTCTCGGAACAGCTGCATGTCCACCTTATCATTTAGCCATTGTCATTGGTGGTACTTCTGCCGAAATGAATCTAAAAACAGTAAAATTAGCCTCAATGAAGTACTATGATAATTTACCAACCACAGGAAATGATTCAGGCCGAGCTTTCAGAGATATCGAACTGGAAAAAGAGGTCTTTAAAATGACTCGAGGATTAGGTTTAGGGGCTCAATTCGGTGGTAAATATTTTTGTCATGATGTTAGGGTCATTCGACTTTCCCGTCATGGCGCTTCCTGTCCCATCGGCATCGGAGTCAGTTGTAGCGCCGATCGAAATATCCTTGGAAAAATCACAAAGGAAGGAATTTTTCTGGAAAAACTTGAAACAAATCCAGCTCAATTCTTACCTGAGACATCAGAACTGTCCGGCGATACCGTGGTCCATTTGGATCTGGATATGGGAATGGACAAACTTAGAGAAACATTATCAAAATACCCGATTAAAACGCGCTTTATGTTAAGTGGAAAAATAGTTGTTGCCCGTGATATTGCTCATGCAAAACTCAATGAACGGTTACAGCAGGACGGTGCTTTACCGGATTATTTTAAAAATCATATCGTATATTATGCCGGTCCCGCTAAAACACCAGAAGGCTATGCTTCAGGATCTTTTGGACCTACCACAGCCGGCCGTATGGATTCTTACGTCTCCATTTTTCAAAAAGCAGGCGGATCAATGGTTATGTTGGCCAAAGGAAACAGGTCACAAGAAGTCACAGATGCTTGTAGCACCTACGGGGGTTTTTATTTAGGGTCAATCGGCGGGGCTGCTGCCATTTTAGCAAAAGATTGCATTACGCATGTTGACTTGATTGAATATCCTGAGTTGGGTATGGAAGCTATCTACTTAATTACTGTTAAAGATTTTCCAGCTTTTTTAATTGTTGATGATAAAGGTAATGATTTTTTCAAATCTCTATAATTTTTTATCCAGTCGAGCTGATTAAGTCAGCTCAGCTGGATTTGGTAAAAAGTCCCTTCTCTTACCCAGCACTTTCATGATACTTTATGTTATATCTTAGCTAGCTTAAGATTCAAAACAATCCCTACTATTTTGGCTTGATTCATGCTTTGATTCTGATAATCATTCTTGCAATTACACAAGAATTCTAATTGTTGTAAGCGGGTCCTAGAGGTCTGCTTACACGACATCAGCAACTGGATTTACTCGGATAAATATTCATGAAAACGATTATCACATTTCTGATCTTACTGGTTTTACTGGGCAGTAGCCAATTGATTGGAGGTCCAAATTTGAAATCCCAACCACCTAAGGAATGTCGTTCAGCTGGGTATACATGTGTATTAAAAAAATCTGCTGGCGGCTATTTTTGGTGTCAAAAAACAATCCGTGAGCGAAATCAACGCGCAAGACAAAAAATTAGAGTAACCAAACGCATTCGATGTATCAATCGTTTCCCCGTGGAAGAAGAATAAAAGAGGATAATTATGGCTGAAGGAGTTGATCCTTTTGAAGCCGCTATGGCTTCAATAGACGGAGATGGCGCAGACCAACCTGCAGAAAGTAAAACCCCGGTTGAAGCAACAGAAAAACCGGCAGCAGATCCATTTGATGCAGCATTAGGTGCCTTAGACAGTGAAGAAACAGGGACAACTGAAGCATTGGAAGGTGATGACCCTTTTGAGGCGGCTTTACAGGTTGCAAAAACTGAACATAGTGTCGCTGCGGCTCAAAAAACATCAGACAAAGATGGTGAACATCTGGATTTAGGTTTTTTATTGGATATCAAGTTGGAAGTTACTTTTGAAGTGGGTCGGGCTAAGATGTTTATCAGCGATTTGTTATCCCTAGGTCAGGGATCTGTCATTGAATTGCACCGACTCGTAGGGGAAGAACTGGAGATATTTGTAAACGGCCATCTATTCGCCGTTGGAGAAGTTGTTGTCGTAAACGAAAAATTTGGCGGTCGCATCACTAAAATTATCAGACCGGAAGAACGCATTCAAAGACTCGGAACAAACTATATAATGTAATCACATTTATATATTAAAAAATTGTGGAAGGTTTCTTATCCCGCCTGGATCCAAATATTATTATGGATCAATCCATCCAACTCGCTAAACATGCTGAATTTAAAACTGCCCCGGATCCTATGGTGGGATCTATTTTAGTCACCTCTGACGGTACAGTTTTATCACAAGGTTACTATCTTCAGGCTGGAAAACCACATGCTGAAGTTATTACTTTAAAACATCTGTTTGCGATTCCGGAAAATGCTATCTTATTTATCCCACTTGAACCTTGCTCGTTTCAGAAAACAGGACAATCATGTACAGATTTAATGATTAAAAAAAAAATTAAATATGTTTGTATCGGCTGCCGGAAAATTAATTGAACCTAAAAGAATATACTTCTTAGAAAAATCAGGTGTTGAAATTATCATTGCCGATACTATCGTTCCCGATATTGAATGGGCGCTTAGAGCACTATACAGACAGGGCATCTGTTCGGCTCTATTAGAAGGTGGAGCAACTTTAACGGCCTCATTTCTGAAATCTAAACAAGTCGATCAGGTTTATCTATTCCTGCCAGGTAAAATTATTGAGAATCTGCAAGCACCAAGCTGGACAGGAGACCTTCAGATTTCAAAATTGACAGAAATACCCACCATCCAATTTGAAAATATTGAAAAAGTCGGAGATAATATCCTCGTAATCGGTTCTTTTAAGTCTTATTCCTGATGATTAAAAAAGCTTTCACTGAACCAAACTCTGAAAAAAGGCGCTTCAGATTTTATCTCAGAAATCCGAAAATAAATCCTTATAGGTTTAATTTGCCCTGAAAATGAAATCTCTCGGAGTATATTACTTGTAAAAAGGGAGTTTTCGGGATATTTAGGGTATATGCAGGGATAAATTCCCCCTATGGATATAATAATTATAGCAAATGTCATTCTTATTCATAACAATAACCCGGCTCTAAGTAAGATGCTCGTTAAGAGATCTTTCAGGCTCAGAATGACAGATGGAAAAAACCAGCTCAAAGCCGGACAATCATCATATCGCTGGTTTTATTGAATGTCTAAGACTATTAATCAACTGGAATTGTGAATGATATTTGTTATTGACATTGGAAACACCGATATAAAATTAGGAATTTATCAGGAAAATCTGTTACTTTACAAATGGCGGATTAGTACAGATATGCAAAAAAATGGTATTGCATATTTAAAACAGTTTGAGGCTATTTTTGCTTCGGAAAACATAAACCCTGTCTTTTTCAACCAAGTGATTGTATCCAGTGTTGTTCCACAACTATTGCCAGTTATCGACTATGTGATCAAAAAATTGACAAATATTGATTGTCTTATTGTTGACCATAATAGTTTTTCGAAAATGCCAATCAATGTTGATCATCCTGAACAGGTAGGTACCGATCGATTGATAAATGCTTTTTCAGGCTATAACCTTTATCAGTCAGGTTTAATCGTTATTGATTGTGGAACCGCAACTACTTTTGATGTCATTGATGATCAGGGAATATTCCAAGGAGGGGTCATCACAACCGGACTACTGCTATTTCAACAGGCACTTACAACAAGAACCAGCAAATTACCGGGGATCAAATTAGAGCCTCCAAAAAATGTAATTGGTAAAAATACACTACAAAGCATGCAGTCTGGCATTATATTTGGATATGCAGGAATGGTGGACTCTATCATTGATCGAATCCATCAAGAATTAGAATCACCTGTAAAGGTAATAGCAACAGGGGGTTTGGCAAGATTGATACACCCCGTTTCGGAAAGAATTGAAAAAGTAATTGATGACTTAACGCTTAGAGGGTTGTATCTTATTTCCCAAAACATAGGAAAAAAAGACCATTAGTCGGTCCCCCCAAAACAAATAAACAGTTATTGACAGGAAAATCATGGCAGAAGAAGAAAATTTAGATCTTGATGATGATATGGACTTGGGGGACGATTCCGATGATATGGATTCAGGAGATGATTTTGCCGGTGAATTAGATGACATGATGGGTGATGATGAACTCGGTGGTGATTCGGATGATGGAGATGGAGAGTTAGATTCCTTCTTTGAAGATCTGTCATCTATCGAAGAAATGGATGATGGAGATGATGAGGCTCCGGAACCTGCTCCAGAACCTGTGGCGGCTGCAAAACCAGCTGAACCGATTCAACCTGTAACACCAATGTCCAAAACCGGAAAAAAAGGCGGTAAACTTAAGTGGATTTTAGTTGTTTTATTACTGCTGGGATCCGGCGGATTTGGTTATTATTGGTTTCAAATGAGGGAAGTACCACCACCAATTGTTGAAGACATGGAAGCCCCGATGATTCAACCAATGCTCCAGGAAGAACCCGTCATAAGACCAAAAATTGAACCGATCATTCGTGTGGAGCCAAAACAACCGGTTGCACAACAGCCAACGATGGCAGTCGAAACCCAAAAGCCAGTTTCTACTTCATCTGGAATAAGGTACTATGTACAAGTTGCTACCTGTTCTTTTGAAAAATGCAAAGAAGATTATATGTCAAAACTCCGTCAACTCGGCGAGCCCGTATTTTTGAAAAAAAATGCTGAAAAATATGATTTTATTGAACTGATTTCCAGTGATGTATACTCTTATCGGAAAGCAAAAGATTTTGTGGATCAGATTAATCGAACTAATAAAGGGGCCGGCAAAGCATCTATTGTATATCAGTCCAATGGACATCGGATAACAATGGGAACTTTCACCGTTTTGGAAAGAGCCAAGAGTGTCAAGTTTTACCTGAAAAAACATATTAACTCGAAAGAACTATCCTTTAATCTAGAACATGTTCGTAAGGATTATCAAACCATTAAGGTTTGTGCAGGACCATATAATTCCAGAAAAACGGTAAAAAAAGTTTTGACTGATTTTAACCAAATGAATGCCTTCCCCGGCGCATTTGTAATCGCTTTAAAATGATTCACACCAAATTACAAAATTCAAAAAAGAAAGACCGTTAATCATCTTTTTTGAATTTTGCTTAATCCTTACGTGTTTTATTTCAACGGGTATATTATTTATGAACCTTTCCCGTTTTCTGCAACTGATTTTCATTAGCTTTTTAATATTTTCAAGCAGTGGTCCCGCTTCTTGTCGGACAAATATAACCATCACTCTCTTTCCCTCAGAAACCATTTTTTTACATAAAATTAAAAATACTATATTAATATTGCAGGCACTAAATGATGAAAATCGTAACAACCTTCAGGAAGCAAACGCAAAATGGCAAAAAATTACAAACCATGGCCAGAAAAAAGAAGAACATCTATTTATCAACCAACTACTGATTGAGCAACGATTACCGAACCATGCTTATCCAAAAACCGAGCATTCGGTTTTAGCCATTTCAGGCTATTTATCCTGGAACAGAGAGCTGATAGAGGCATTAAAAGCCTTGCAAATTGAAAATAAAACCAATGATATTTTATTGGAAGAAATCCGATTAAATTTATTTTTGGGAAACTATCAACAGGTGGAAAAGAATTTGGTCCAATTTTCTCCAAAAACGAAAGAAGAAAAATTAATCCATCAAATATTAGAATATTGGTATTTAATGTTGACAGGCGATATTGAAAGCGCTGTACAGATTTCACAATCCATAGAAACTGAATATTTATATTCTCCCCAGTTTAATTTTCAGTCTGATAGCTTTAATTATAAAACCGAAGTTAAAATAGAACTTTATCAAAAAGCCTTAACCCGGTTTCCTTCAAATGAAATTATATTTGAAGCCTTAATTAAAAAACTGGTTCAGGCCGGGAAATATTGTGATATTCAATATTTATTAAATTTACAGGCCAGTATATATCATTTGAAAACAGAACCCAAATATTTAAAAAACACGATGGATAAATGTTTAAACCAAAACAGTGTTGAAGTTAAAGAAGATTATACATTTTTAAGTTGGCAGGCGGCCCAGGCTTTGAAAAAAGCACAATATAGTAATTTAAAACAGTATGCTGAAGCATTGATCCAATTCTATCCTGAATATTTGGATGGGCAATTGTTTTTGGTAGAGTATTATCAAAAAACAGGACAGGTTGAACAAAAACGGAAATTACTAAAAACGATAAAACTGCCAAACCTAAATCATTTGAATTAAAACGTCAGTGGTAATACTATTATAAACCCTTGCAGGTTTTTACCAGAAGAAACAACATCCAGTTTTCCGCCAATTTCCCTAATAGCATTTCTGACCTGTAACACACTCGTGCCGGAATTAATTAAATTAACATCATTTTTTTTCAGAAATGAAGACCATGTATCTTCCCACTGAATTTTCAAAGGTTGAGAATTTTCGATCTTTATTTTTAAATCCGATAATTCAATTCCATATTTGTCCTCTGATTTCTCACAGGAGATCAGAATTGTAATATTGGATGAGGTTTGACTGTTTCTAACTTCATCAACTAACCCATTTAAAGCCTTATTAATGGTAGTCAGGTATAGTGCGCTTTTTTCCGGTACATTTTTATCAATTAAAAGGCGAAGCAGATGCTGTTCAGCCTGATCCTGCATTTTGATCGAGGAAACCTTCTCCCGAAAAAATTCCCTGATGTCAACTGGTTCCTGGTTAATCATTTCCTGATTCCCCGCATCCAAACAAAATTCTTCAACAGAATTAAAGGAGTCCAAAACAAATGAAGCTGTTTTCATACACTCTTTTAAGGTATCCCGGGTATCCTCATCATCAATTTCCGTGATAATTTCAGAAAGATTATCAACGACATCCGATACCGGTGATTTTAAATTATGCATGACATTCGCAATGGCATTATAGTTATCATTGTTAACATCGAGTTCTTCTTTCTGATAGGATATCAGATCATTAGATAATTCACCCTGAAAAGATAATTGTTCCAACAATAGTTTGTTTTCTTCCTGCTCATCCTCAATCAGATTCATGCGTGATTTAAGTTCTTCCAGTTCATTGCTTAAATCTTTTAAAATCTGATCTGATTCTGTATAGATCGTTGGTCTTTTTATTTTATCCTGGGTAACCAATTGGTCTCCAATATTTGAAATTGAAAAATTAATCCTCAGTTTCCTCTACTTCTGTGGTATCCGGAGTTTGAATTGAAAAATAAGATTTAATGGAATCCGGATTAAAGCGCATCATTAAAGAAAGAAACAAGATACACAAGAAAATGGACTTAATCGGTCGAACTAAACAATGAATTAAAATCCTACCAATCGCAAAATTGGGTTCCTGTAATATTTTAAATACAATGTTAATCATTTCCAATTGGGTTTCAATCATTTTTTCACCCATGGCAGGTTGCTGGGTGTCAAAAGATTTAATTAATGCCGTCACTTCTGGATGATTCATTAAATACCAGTTCATGAAAATAAAAACAGGTATTGAGATCAGTATTGTTATCTTAAAAATGGCAATTAATACAGGAAACAAAGATGTTTTAAGCAATTGAATACTGGAAAGCAGATTACGTTTAACATCAATTAATTTTGTTTCATTACCAAGAATCAAAAAGAAACCGCTAAAGATTAGTTTTATGTATGGTATGAACCCTACCACTAGAATCGCGATGCTAATAGGTATAAAAATAATTAGAAAAGGAATTCCTCCTGCAGCTTGTGTTCCGATAGCTAAAACCGATATGGCCAGTTTCATAAAAATCATAATACCAATGACAATCAGTGCGAAAAACTGGACAACCGAAATAATAACAGATGACGCAAAAAAACGTTGAAAGAAAATTTGCAGGGTTGCAATTGGAAATATTTTTTTGTGAATAAAAATCGTTGGTAAGGTTAAAAAAATAATAACATCCAAAAAGCATCCATGAAGTGTTTCAACAAAAACAACAAATTGGGGATCATCAGTAAATGGTTCCAATAGTAAAAAAGGAAGATAAGCCAGTGCAGACAAGCTGATTACACTTAAGAAATGGCTACGATATAACAGAAATGTTTTCTTAAAAATCGTTTTAAATTTTATTGGAAGGCCTAAATCATCCAGGCGTAATGCGTTCATATGGAAAACTCCTTATTCCACAGTCAGATTATCGTCATTAGTAAACAGATATTTGAACTGATTTTTTCTTACTAAAAAGTACAGCTTTAAAAATAAATATTATATGTTTTGTAATCCAAAATGACTATTATTACAATGTTTCATCGTTATCATTAACCCTTTGCTCAGTCAAACAGGATTCTTAGTTAACACGACTTATTGTAATAACCAACTACTGATTCTTCAACAATTTATTGAACCATTTCAATGTTAAAATTCAAATAAAAACATATTAATAGAGTGACATAAAAAGCGCCATTTTATACCTTGACATCACCTTATAATATCTATCACTTGCTTTTAATTGATTTTATCAGTTTACAAATATGATTATTAAATCCGCTGAATATGTAAAAAGTCTACCAGATATAAAGCAATTAGACATAGCCCCTTTACCGGGAATTGCCTTCGTTGGACGCTCAAATGTTGGTAAATCCAGCTTGATTAATCATTTATTGAATCGTAAAAATCTGGTAAAAACCAGTTCAACACCGGGTAAAACACAATTGATTAATTTTTTTATTATCAATAGTGAGTTTTATTTCATTGATTTACCTGGTTATGGATTCGCAAATGTTCCTGTAAAAGTCAAACAAAGTTGGATGGATATGATTCAGAACTTCCTGTTCTCATACTCCAACTTAAAAACTATTATACAGCTGGTTGATATCAGACATAAACCGAGTAATGACGATATTACTTTTCAAAAAATGTTGCGAGCCGGTAACTTAGACTATTTAGTAGTTGCCAATAAGGTAGACAAAGTTAAAAAAAATCAAATCCCAAAAACCCTAAAAACAATTCAGCAGACTTTATCTATAGCTCAAAAACCAATGCTCCATTCCTCACTCAAAAAAGTCGGTAAAACTGAAATATGGAGTATTTTAAATAAAAAGCTTACCACTAAAACAAGTGATCATTAAGGTTGAATATTGTTTTCTGACGCTTCTAATTCATTTATTGTAGAAGTAGGGATGCTCTCAAATTCCTTGATTAAACTTTCAATATCCGGTTTGTGAACATCACAGTATTCGTCCGGTAACTCACCCTGGTTAAATTTCAGTTTCTTCACTTGAGCAGCCGGGCAATAAGGTGTTGCTAGTTTATGCGAGACACCGCATATATTTGCTTCGTAATCGGATTCAAAATGGATATCACAATATTCACTCGGACCTGTATCTCTTTTTAAAGCATACCAACTTTTTGCAGGGCACCAGGGTCTTGCCAACTTTCCTGAATGATCACAAATCAGAAATTCATCATACTCAATATTCATTGGAAAGTTCTTTTGAATATCAGCCTTTTTTCGTTTACTCATCAGACTTTTCCACAACCTGGCTGGTGTTCCCCCACCTACTTCCCCATCCATGGTTGTATTGTCATCATTTCCAATCCAAAAACCGGTTACCAGATCAGGTGTATAACCAATGTACCAGGCATCCCGAAAATCATCACTAGTTCCGGTTTTACCTGCGGAGGGTGTTCCGATATCAGCAGCGCGTCCCGTTCCTGATTCAACCACTTTCGTCAACATATGATTGAGCTGATATGCCAATGACTCACTCAAAACTCTGGTTTCAGTTGATTGGGTAAATGATTCAAGAATTTTTCCTTTTTTATCCGTCACCTTTAATACAAAAACAGGCGCTACACGAATACCTTTATTTGGAAAAGTTGTATATGCATCCACCAATTGCAATAGCGTCGTTTCCAGGCAACCTAACGCCAAACACAGTCCTCTATTTGTTGGAACATCAATACCAAAACGACTGGCAACATTTGCCAAATTGGAAATTCCTGTTTCATTTAATATTTTAACACTGACAACATTATTAGATACTTTTAAAGCATGACTAACTGTAATCGTCCCAATATGTTCATTATTAAAATTGCTGGGTTCGTAAAATTGATTTAATTCAATTGGAATATCTGCTGAAGTTTCATCATTTTCATTAACGGTAACAACCGATACGTCAGAATCAAAAGAATTCGGATATCGGGTTGGCTCATCAATAAATACATCTATTGGACTCATCCCTTTAGAAAGCGCGGCAGCATATACGATGGGTTTAAAACTGGATCCAGGCGGTCTTTTTGCTTGTGTGGCCCGGTTAAATTCACTCTTGTAAAAATCGACACCCCCAACCAATGCTTTAACAAAACCTGTGGCCGGTTCTATACTGACACCAGCTACTTCTGCATAACTTTGTTCCTGTTGCATTCGGATTGATATTTCTTTTTCCATAGAATCCTGAAGTCCACGATCCAAAGTTGTATATATTCTTAAGCCGCCACCATAGACAATTTCATGTTCATATCGTTTTTTTAATTCCAGTAATATATGATTCACAAAAAAGGGGGCTGATTGTAAATTGGATTCTTTATTTCGTCGAATGTACAGTGATTCATTAACGGCCTGTTGATATTGTATTGAGGAAATCCACCCAAGCTGCCGCATTCTCTTTAAAACTAGAAC
>Ga0233431_1002694_pt1 | contig 23824 bp, 22 predicted proteins | sample SI_118_April2016_FD_179867 | JGI IMG/M metagenome (GOLD analysis project Ga0233431, IMG submission 179867) | Seawater microbial communities from Saanich Inlet, British Columbia, Canada - SI_118_April2016_200_MG | ecosystem: Environmental > Aquatic > Marine > Inlet | place: Canada: British...
TAAGGATTCTGTTGTTCCTGTGTTTACGGTTATTGAGAACCAGACTGTAGAGATTGGGAGTGATTTTGCGTACGATATTAATGCTACGGATGTTAATGATGTGGGCTGCTTTGCTGTGAATGAGTCTGGCTTTAGTGTTAATTGTTCTGGTTATTTGAGTAATGCAACTGCACTATCTCTTGGAACTTATTGGTTACTTATTACAATAAATGATAGTTACGGTAATGAGAATACAAATACTATGTCTGTTACGGTTGAGGATTCTGTTGCTCCTGTAATTACTGTGATTGAGAATCAAACTGTTGAATATAATGTTGGTTTAGGTTATGATTTAAATGCTACCGATGCGCAGGGTGTGAGCTGTTTTTCAGTGAATGATTCTGATTTTAGTATTAATTGTTCTGGTTATTTGAGTAATGCTACTTTGTTGGGTGTTGGTTTGTATTGGTTGAATGTTACGGTGAATGATACGTCTGGAAATAATGTTTATGGTGCTATGTGGGTTAATGTGAGCGATACTACTGCTCCTGTGTTTACTGCTATTGATAACCAAACTGTTGAAGTTGGTTCTATGTTTAGTTATGATGTTAATGCAACGGATGCAAATGCTGTGAGTTGCTTTGCCGTTGATGATGATAATTTTAGTATTAATTGTTCTGGTTACTTGAGTAATGCTACTGGTCTTGTTACTGGTGTTTATAATCTGAATTTAAGTGTGAACGATACTTCAAGTAATGATGCGTATGGTGTTATGTGGGTTAATGTGACTGACACGGTTTCTCCTTTGGTTAGTGTTATTTATCCTTCGAACAATACAAAGTATTTGGTTAATATTACGCAATTGAACTATACTATTTCTGATTTAGGTACTTTAGACAGTTGTTGGTATTATAATGGATCTGTTAATTCTTCTGCGATGAGTGCGGGTCAGAACTTTACTAATGTATCTAATATGCAAGGTTGGAATAATTTAACTTTGTATTGTAATGATAGTTTGAATAATGAAGGTGATGGTTCTGTTAGGTTCTTAATGGATACTGTTGCGCCAAATGTGACTCTGAATAGTCCCGTAGATAGTTATTATAATGGTACTGTGCCTAGAGTTAATTTAACATTTAATTGTTCTGTAGAAGATAATTATCTACTTTCTAATGTTAGTTTCTATATCACGAATGCTCTTAATACTAGTTTTGCATTGAATAATGAGACGACAGTTGGTGGTGTGCTCAATGAATCGATTTGGAACTTGACTTTAACGCATGGTAATTATACTTGGGCTTGTTTTGTTGAAGATTTTGCAGGTAATAGTAATTGGTCGGAGAATAGAAGCATCATGATTAATTTTACTGATGTTGATAATGATGATATTAAAGATGATGTGGATAATCTGATTGGTACTGAAATTAATGTTAATGCAACTGGTGTTGATGATTTGAACATTACTGTGGATGGCAATGCAACTAATGGTACTTATGGTGGATTAAGAGATGTTGTGTTTTATGATGATTCTGATGCTGTGATTAATTTTACGCATAATTTCACTAATTCTACTCTTGACTTGAGAGATGTTACTTTGATTATTACCGATACTTATGTGATAATTAATATGTCTGGGCAGTTGCAGACAAATAAAACTATTTACATAACTGATAATAGTTTCATTAGTTTATGTGTGAAGGATGAAGAGGTTGCTGCAATAGGTGCTATGAGTTCTGGTTGTGCTGGTTCAAATGAAACTGATTTTACAGATTGTTTGGGTGGTAATTTAACTACGGGTAATATTACTTGCACTGATTTGGGTTCTACACTTATGATTGAAGGATTAGAGAATAGTGCTGTTAGAGGTACTCAAGCTTCTCCTTCGTCACCTGCTGCTTCTGTTTCTGGCGGTGTTAGTGGCGGTAGTGGGAAGTCTCATAGAAGTCTAGTTTGTGGGGATGGTCTGTGTAGTGATTATGTGAATGAGAGTTGCTTGAATTGTCCGCATGATTGTGGTGTGTGTGGTCTTGATGAATTAGATTCTGATGATTTGGTTGCTGTAGTTGATGGTTCTCAATCGGACTCGCAAGATTTAGAGTCTGGAGATGTTGATGTGTATGATGACTCATTAGATATTAAGACTGATGATGGGTTGATTGCAATTAGTATTATCGATGCTGGAAAATCGTTTTTTGGTTGGTTCTTGTTGTTGTTCTTGTTATCTCTTTTAGCTTTGTTAACTTTGTTAGGTTATTTATTGCGTCATCATCATCGTGTTGCTAAGTTGATTGGTGTTGTTAGGGCATTTGTTGGGAAGTATTATGTTCTTAATACTTCTTCAAAGGCTGATAGTTATGTTGTCGGGAGAAAAAGTGTTAGAGCAAAGACAAATAGAAAGAAAGTTGTAAAAAAGCCAAAGCGTAAGTCTACTCGAAAAAAGACTAAGAAAAAAACTTCTAAGAGAAAATAGTTATGAAACGTATTTTTCTATTGTGCCTTCTTGTCTAACTCTTTGTACATCTTCTTCAAAGTCGGGTCTCAATGTTACGACGGTGTCTGGTAATGCGCCTAGTGTGTCAATGAGTGTGACGTATTCTTGCATTTGATGGTAGAATATTAATCCATCTATTTCTCTACCATCGTTGAAATGACCTCTGGCTTCAAAGTGTTTTGGATGGACATTTGAGAATAACCACATTCCTTGTGGTCTATAGTCGCTTAAATCATTTAGTGCTATCGCTTCCGCCATTTGCCATCTATATCCGCATATGTCAAGTATATCTGGATGAGATTTTGAGTAGAAATGATGTTCTAGTAGTGGCAAGTCTGTGTTTGCGAGTGCTTTTTCTATTATCGCTCTTAGTCCATTCTTCGTGTGTTCTAATATTCCTTCTCTTTGTTGACCTGTAAGTCTTCTAACTATTCTTTCAGTAAGATCTGGATAATAAATAATTGACTCTGGCGTGAAGTGGTCTAGATCTTCAAATCTTTGAACTGTACTTTCTCTACAGAAATGAACAAGTGTTCTTGTGATGTTTGGGAACCATCTAATATGTTTTTTTGCATAGAAGACTTCATGCCAATATGCATTTATTCCCCTTTTTCCTTTTCTTAGTTGTCCGCATTTACCTGTTGGTTGCCTTCCGATCTCAATAACGCCTATGTGTAGTTGATCTTCTCCTTCTGTGATTGGTACACCTAAAGAACAACCTGGTAGGCTAAATAACTGCGCCCCATCTCCTGTAGTAGCTTCTCTATGTGGTATTGTAATCCCCCTAGCTCGCTGTTATTATTTGTGGATGGGGGTCATATATATATTTATTTATGGGTGTTAATTATTATAACCTCTACTTTGGGACGAATTCTGCGATAAGGTTATTAATCTAGGCTTGTTTTTCTGCTATTATGAGATTTGTTAGAGTGTCAGATTCTGTAGATGATATCGTAGACCCTGAGTTTAGAAAAAAGTTACTTGAGATTGCTGCTAGAGAACACGCTAAAGCGCATAAAAAAACTGAGCATTTTGATATGTTTGTTGAAGAAAATAGAGATAAAGCTGGTTTGGGTAAGGAAGTAGATGAGGGTGTTGACAGATCGAAAGATTTTGAAAGCAAACATAGTGATAAGTATGGTGATGTTGGTGAAGCGTTAGGCAATAATGTGAGAGTTTGTTGTGGGTGTGGTTGGCATAAAACTGCTGGTGAATTGATTGGTGAAGAAGAAAAAAGTGAATATACTAGTTCAAAAGAAGCTGTAGGGTATTCTAGTTCTGAGGAAACTACATATGATGGGGGGAAGGTTGACTATCAGAAGTAGTTTTTATTGCTTCTAATTCTAATGCACGTCTGTATAAATCGCTCGAGTCGGGCTCTAATTAGGATCTTTTTGTTTTTTTAGCACTGTTTAGAGACAAAATAAATAGCTTTAAATATGTGTTATTTGTTGTGCATTTAATGACTTTCCGAAACTATTTTGGTCGAGCATTATCTGCATTAGCTTTGTTAGCTTTGTTAGGTGTGGCTGGTTGTAAATGTTCTAATGATGATGAACCTAGAAGTGTTGTTTCTCCCGTAGTTACATCTGCTGGTGCGCAAGTTGTTGCTGAGCCGGAACCAAAACCTGAACCAGTGATTGTTCCTCCAATTCCTATTGATTTGGATGCGATTGTTTTTGATTCTGGTATTAATGTACTTGCAAAAAAGTATGATCCTAAAAATTCAAAAACCGTTGCGGTGATTCTTGAATCTCATTCAAGAGATTCTGAAGGTGGGGTGTATGAAGATCCTAATAACTTACAAGCTAAATTGTACAATACTGGTTTGCAATTGGTAAGTGCGGGTTTTGACAAAGTATATGCAGAAAGTTTAGCGCCTTATATGGATCTGCGACATATGTTAACTGCGTTATCTCTTGATGATCCTTCTTTAGATTTTAGATCTATTATTTATTCTTCTTCTGATGATCGTGAAGATCTTGTGAGGGGGTTATTTGGAAAAGGTGTGGATACATCGTTGTTGTTAGCTTTGACAAAACCTGAAGACTTGGATTTTTTAGGTGCCGAATCCGAAGAATCTGTGAGAAAACAAATACATTATGCTAAATTACTGACTGCATTGGCTAGCGCAACTGCGATTTTTCCTGGAGAAAACGAGTCTCAATTTGATGAGTTGACTAGATTGTATGAGCAAGCAAAGAAAAAAGGCGATGTGGTTCTACCTGATGGTGCAACTATGCGAGATTTGGTTTTATATTTTAGAGAATTTAATAATTATGTTGATTATGTTAGGGATGAATTTGATTGGTGGATTTCTGGAAGAAGTAAAGAGATGATTGATTATATGTTAGAGTCGAGTGATAATGGTATTTTATTTTCAGGACAAAATCATGCGCCTAGTGCTATTGAATATTTAGAAAGTCAAGGTGTAAATTATTTAGTTCTTTGTACAGATTGTACTTTAGAAAGTGTTGAAGATACTCTTCGACAAACTAAAGATGTTGTTTTAAGTTTTCAACAATATAAAAGAGATGTTGAGTGATTATAGGTGTGTATCTAAACTTCTACCAGTTCCAATTTCGTCGTCTCTAACTGGTCTATAGCTTTGATCGCCGTTTGAAGATTCAATTCTTACGTAAGAATTTCTATATTGTCTCATAAAGGCTCGGTCTTCAAATCTTTCGAATACATCAAGCACTCTATGTGCTGCTTCTTTAATTCCTTGCCCAATATAAGTTAAGTATTTCATAATTGTCACTAATTGGTAGTGGTATTTAAACATTTCTGTTTATCCATTGTTATTTTCTGAGAAACCTTTTTATATCATTGCTTGACGATTTTATAAATGGATGACTTGTATGTAGAGATCATGGGGTCTAGAGCGGGTTATGAGCTTCTTGATACCACTTTAGGTATTGTTACCGAAAGATTAGCTGGTGATTTGCCAGAAGCTGAACTGTTGAAGCGATATGAACCTAGGAATGATTGGTTTTCTCGTGAAGAATCGAGGCGAGGCGTACATGGTGTTCCTCATGAAGCTCGAGTTCTTGTTTTGGCTGAAACATTAAGTAGACTTGAGGTGCTTGCAGGATTATCATTAGATCAAGATGTTGTTAGATGGTCTGCTGTTACTCATGATTTGCGAAGACATGAAGAAGGTTTTGATTATCAACATGGTGAGCGTTCTGCTAGGTGGGTGATGGATACTGACTTTGGTACAAATGGTACTGATAAGGAAGCAATTGCTTATTGTAATCTATGGCATGTGCCACATGATTGTCAAGCTCCTTATATTCCTCCAGAGCTTAAAGTCTTAAAAGATTCTGATGCAGTCGATAGGTTTAGAGCACAAGAAATAATTTTGACAGCAGAAGGTTTTCCTAAACCTCCTACTATGGACGATGTTTTTGATCAGAGTTTTCTTAGAACAAGTTATGCACATTTGTTAGTTCCTATCGGGAGATTTTTTTATAGACTAAGTGCATATGTAAAAGCGAAGTCAAGATCTAATGATGAGCTAAGTGGTTTTGATTCTGTGTTAGAAGCTGGACAAGTTTTAGGATTAGTTAGATGATTTTTTTAGAGTATAAGTCAATATTTTTTCTAGTGTAGCAACTACTGCATATTTTTGATAGTTGAATCTCTGTAGAGTTCAAACTACTTCTTATGGTAAATGAAAAAAAGAAAAAAAAGATGATGAAAAAACCATGACATAAATGGAGTATAAGAATTATTGGAAACTGCGCGCTTAATATCTCGCCGAAGCTCGATGCGTACACGCCAGTCCCATCAAACGGATCTTCTTTCCGTATTCTACGATGTCTCTTTTTGAGTCAGGCTTCGTGCTTAGATGCATTCAGCACTTATCCCTTAATGCGTAGCTGCTGGGCCTACCTTGTCAGATAACCCATTGACCAGTGGCATCGAGTCTCCGTTCCTCTCGTACTAGGAGATCCTTACTCTCAGACATCAACAATTCCAGTAGATATTAAACAAACTGCCTCACAGCGTTCTGAACCCAGCTCACGATCCCTTTTAATGGGTGAACACCCCCACCCTTGGCCGCTTCTGCACGGCCAGGATAGGAAGAGCCGACATCGATGTAGCAAGCCGCGCCGTCGATATGAGCTCTCGGGCGCGACAACTCTGTTATCCCCGGAGTAACTTTTCAGTCAGCCCCGACCCCCAACAAGGAGGTACGGGGGTTCGCTAGACCCGACTTTCGTCCTTGGATTTAGGTTTATTGTAAATCCAATCAGACCAGCTTTTGCTCTTGCACTCTACTCTGGATTTCTGACCCAGATGAGCTGATCTTAGGGCGCTATTGATATCTTTTCAACAGCGTGCCACCCCAGCCAAACTGTCCACCTGCAGATGTCCAAAACCAAAGTTTTGTTAGTGGCGCATATTTCATAGGATGGTGTTACATGTTCGTCTACACTTAATCTGGCGATCAAGCTTTAACAACTCCCATCTACGCTATACAATGAAACACACGTCACAACCACAAGCTACAGTAAAGTTTCACGGGGTCTTCACTTCCCACTGGAATTCTCCGGCTTTTGCACCGGAAAAGAGTGTTCAGGGGCTTCTATTTGGGGACAGCGGTGATCTCGTTACACCATTCATGCAAGTCGTCAATCAAACGACAAGGTATTACGCTACCTTAAGAGAGTTATAGTTACCCCCGCCGTTTACCTGTCCTTAGCTCCCTTGAAAAGGAGTTTGAGATACAGGCACTGGGCAGATGTCGCCTTCTGTACGCACCATTACTGGCTAGCAGAAAGCTAAGTTTTTGTTAAACAGTCGGACCACCTTTGCCATTGAACCCTGCAATCGCATCCATACGAATACAAATGCAGGGACCCCTTAAACCGAAGTCACAGGGCTAATTTGCCGAATTCCCTCAAATAGATTAAACCCTCACACCTTAGGTTACTCGCCCAGGGGCACCTGTGCCGGTTCTGGGTATAGATTATCTTGATTTTTCATGATTGTCTTTTCACGGACACCAGAAATCAGCTGAATACTCCATGGGAGTACTATTCTCAAGTTTAATCGAGTTCTCATCATTACGATACTTCCTCGATTTATCTTGATTAATACAAACGACGGTTCGTATCAACCTATTCCGATGTGTCAACAATAATGCTTGTGTTGCCACACATACAAGATAAGTACAGGAATATTAACCTGTTTCCCTTTCCCGATAACTCAACTTAAGAGCTCGGTTAGGACTAACTAACCCTTGACTGAACTGCATTGTCAAGGAACCCTTGCCCCTTCGGCGGTAGTGATTCTCACACTACTCTGTTCCTACTCTCACCAGGATTCTCATTTCTTATCGGTCCACAATTCCTTTCAGAATCGCTTCTACCCAATAAGAACGCCTGCCTACCTTACATCTTTTAGATGAAATGTGGTATCGGTAATCAATTTAGCCCCGTCCATTTTCGAGGCACACACTCTTGACAAGTAAGCTGTTACGCACTTTTTAAAGGGTGGCTGCTTCTAAGCCAACCTCCTCGCTGTCTGGGAGCATGCACACTCTTCACCCGTTAACACTTAATTGATATTTAGGGACCTTAACCACACTCTGGGTTGTTCCCCTCTCGCATTATGGGCTTACCCCACAACGCCGTCTCCTCCGGTCTAAAACAACACAACATTTAGAGTTGGACAAGGAACCGAGGAATTTCTTCCCCTAAATCCCCAATCCGTAGCTTTACAATTGTGATCGTCTCGCGGAAGGCTTGACTACGGCCAACTTCGGCAGGAACCAGCTATCACCGTTCTCGATTGGCTTTTCACCCCTAGCCCCAGGTTAGAAGAGCACTTGCACGTAGCACCTCTGCAGGCCTCCACGACATGTTACTGCCGCTTCACCTTACCCAGGGTTAGATCGAACGGCTTCGGGTCGTATCCATGTGACTCCAGGCACTTTCATACCTTGTCCCTCGTAAACTGTGGACCAATTGCTTTCGCTGCGGGTACTTCTTGACGAATTACCCTTGCCACATAAATACACTCCCTGGCTCGTTATTCAAAACGGACGACAGAACTCCTAAGAGCCCTGTCTCTCCATAGCTATTAGGTTTCAGGGTCTTTTAACTCCCCGCTAGGGGTTCTTTTCAACTTTCCCTCACGGTACTTGTTTGCTATCGGACTTGCGATGTGTTTAATATTGGAGGTTGTTGGCCCCCAAGTTCCTACCTAGTATCCAGTAGATAGTACTCAAGAAATTGTCACATTCCTTCTCGTTTTCTCGTACGGGACTGTCACCCTCTGAGGTATCTCATTCCAGAGAACTTCTGATCAACGAGTTAGGAAAAAAGACACTCTTACAACACCACATTTCCAACACATTACTGCGCCGGATTCAGTTTGTATTTCACTGTTTTCAGTCGCCCTTACTAACAGCATCTCATTTGATTTCTTTTCCTGCAGGTACTAAGACGTTTCAATTCCCTGCGTTCCCCAACCTTTCGGTTTCAAGAAGAAGTCTTATTCAGGAATCTTTGGTTCAACGTGTACGTGCCACTCGCCAAAGCATATAGTAGCTTGTCACTCCCTTCCTCGGCATCGCAAGCCAAGTCATCCACCTAATAGCGTAATTTACTCCATTTATGCATGGCATCATCAACATGAATTTGAAGGACAAATCATATCTCGTCCACCCATTCCCAACGTCCGTTTAGGAATGAGTCCACTTTCGTGGGTAATATTTGATGTGAGTGTGAATCAATGAATAAAAGGATGGACCCGACGGGACTTTCGGACCTCACCATAAATTATGATGCGATTTTCGAACCCGTGGCCCCCGCCTTGCAAGGGCGATGCTCTACCAGACTGAGCTACAGGCCCATCGTGTGAAAGTGAAAAAAAATATTGGTGAAAACGTATTGAATAAAGTGATAAAAAAAATAAGGAGGTGATCCAGCCGCAGGTTCCCCTACGGCTACCTTGTGACGACTTAACCCATCTCACTGAGCTTAGGTTCGATTTAATCAATGAAGACTAAAGCTCACCTAAACCCTGCTCGAGTGGTTTGACGGGCGGTGTGTACAAGGAGCAGGGACATATTCACTGGGCGCTGATAACACCCAATTACTAGGGATTCCAACGTCATGAGGGTGAGTTACAACCCTCAATCTGGACTTGGATAGGGTTTAGAGGATTAGCTTCTCCTTTCGGAGTGGCATCCCATTGTCCCTACCATTGTTGCGCGCGTGTAGCCCAGCAGATTCGGGCCATACAGACCTACCGTAGCCTGTACCTTCCTCCTTGTTTCCAAGGCAGTCTCCACAATGTGCACGGTCACCCTGAAGGGCCCGTTAGCAATTGTGGACGCAGGTCTCGCTCGTTACCGGACTTAACCGGACACCTTACGGCACGAGCTGACGGCGGCCATGCAGCACCTCTCGGCTCGTCAAGTAAAACCTTCAATCTGACTTTCATTCTGCCGTCGCTGCTGGTGAGATTCTCTGTGTGGAGTTAGATTAAACCGCACGCCGCACCCCTTGTAGTGCTCCCCCGCCAATTCCTTTAAGTTTCAGTCTTGCGACCGTACTTCCCAGGCGGCGAGCTTAACGCCTTCGCTCCGATACTGCACATTCACGTAGAATGTGCAACACCTAGCTCGCAGAGTTTACTGCCAGGACTACTCGGGTATCTAATCCGGTTCGCTCCCCTGGCCTTCGTCCCTCACTGTCGAATCCATTCTAGTTAGCCGCCTTCGCCACAGGTAGTCTAATAGGGATTATAGCATTTTACCGCTCCCCCTACCATACTGCTAACTCCTCCTGGTCCCAAGTCTCGCAGTGTCTTCTGCATGCCGTTGAGTTAAGCCCAACGATTTCACAAAAGATTTACGTGACCAGCTACGAACGCTTTAGGCCCAATAAATACGATTCCCACTCGTGGCGCTGGTGTTACCGCGGCTGCTGGCACCAGTCTTGCCCACCACTTATTCGCCAAGATTTTTACTCTTGGCAAAAGCCCATGTAGAACATGAGCACTTAGAGTTCCCTTATCACACTTTCGTGCATTGTAAAGGTTTCGCGCCTGCTGCACCCCGTAGGGCTAGGATCAGTATCTCAGTATCCTTCTCGGGGCTCCCTCTCTCAAGGCCCCTACGGATCTCGGGCTTGGTGGTCCTTTACACCACCAACAACCTAATCCGCCGCCGGCCCATCCATTGGCATTGCTTTTAAGGAATAAATCGTTCCAGAATATATTCCCCATTTGGGTTTAAACTCAGTTTCCCGAGACTATCCCAAACCAAAGGGCAGGTTACCGACGTGTTACTGAGCATTTTGCCGGTTCATCCGAAGACTCCCATAACATGCATGGCTTAATCGAACTCTAATAGCAGCAATCTCCCGCAGGATCAACGGGAATTTTATTTTCGTACGCTCGCTTATTTAGAAACTTAAATCAATAGGAATTGACTTAATTACAAGGTTAATTGATCTTTATTCAACCAATTACGTTTTCACCAATACTTAATCTTGATCATTAAGTATTATTTGCCTAGAATTCCCTTAAACTCGGAATTCGCGGTGTTGATTAGACTTTCAAGGGCAATCTGTTCAAAAAACTTCCCCTTTAAATAACTTTCCAAAGGGTTAGAATTTTATGATCTTTATGAAGCTCGTTTTCTTTTCTCTTTTCGGATTCTCTTCCGTTGCCATTTCCATCTCATCTGGCCTTTCTTTTTCCAACGTCTTGAACTTCTTTTCATTTGTAAGTGCTGGTCGATACAGGGTATTTATTAATGTTTCTCTTTCTAGTGCTTATTTCCTGCCTTTTCCGCCCATCCACTTAGGTCTTCTGGACCATAAGCTTGGTTCTGGTTTTTGAACTGCGATGGCTGATGTTGATGCTGGTTCAACTCTTTCTCCAGCTTTTAATCTTTCAATTGCATCACCATATGGTGCAGTGCCTGTGGCTTGGAACGGACCCTGTGGTAGGTCTGGAACTTCGCTTTCTCCGCTAACTAGTTCTTGAGCTGCTTCTCTTACTCTTTTTGGTACTGGTAGTCCTGTTATTGTGTCGCCAGTTCTTGAATCTTCGAATGCTTCTTCGTCTGGTATGATTGGTATTCCTGCATTTGGATTGTTCATAGGTACTTCTTCAAATGGTAATTGTGCTACTGTATGCTCTGCAGGTTCGTATCTTTCAAACAATGGTTCTTCCCCTACTATGCATGCACCGTCATCTTTTAGTATGATGTCTATTGCTGGTTCGTCAAGTGTGTGTTGATATACTGTTGATAACGCTTTTACCATTTCTACTCTTGCGTCAATTTCTGCAACAAGTGGTTCAAGATGATCTTGATATCTTTCCATTAATGCATCTGCAACAGTTTGGTTTCCGTTTCTTAGTAATGTTTCGTACACATTTGCAATTGGATCAACAAGTATTGAGTCAACACCAATTTGTGACTTGCTCAAGTTTAAGTTTTCTTTTTGAGTCTTTATGTGTAAATATTTTCTCTTTAATGAGATCGCTTTCTCTGCGTCGTCGATTGAACCGTTTGTAGTTAGCTCGTCAACTCTTTCGCTAAGTTCTTGTAGTTTGTTCTCAACTTTCCTGCCGTTTTTTCTGTAAAACTTTCGTGCTTTTTCTTCGTTAGTTCTTAGTAGGTGTTCATAAGTGTCTAGTGCGAAAAGTGATGCGTATCTTTTCGTAAGTGCGTCTTTTCTTTTTGCTTGTCTTCTTGTTTCGTTTCCTTCTATTGTTAGAAGTGCGTCAAGTTCTTTGTCAACTTCTGCAATTGCGTCATCAATTTCTGTTCTGTTTACTTGGCGGTATGATTCTGCTCTCTTACTTCCTTTTGCAACAAGTGCTGCATATTGATCGAGATATTGATTTGTTTCTTGTACTGGTGCTTGATGATGTGAATCTGAAGCTCGCGCTTCTAGATTTAATGGTCTTATTGATGCATCATGTGCAATTGCGTGTTGGTGTAACATTTTAGTAGATTCCTCCTAATTACTAGTATTATAAACATTTGAGGACCTATATAAAGGTTTCTGTTTTAACCACTGGCAGGTGATTAATAAAAAAATAAGTAAAAAAAGATAGAATTAGAATCCTCTGCTTTTTTTGTGACATTCAGAACAACGTACTTCTTTACCTTCTGTAGGTTGGAACGGTACTTTACATTCTTGGCCGCAATCACAGCAAACTGCATCGTGCATTTCTCTTGGTCCGTTGTTGAACCTTCCTTGGCCTGAGCCTCGTCTGTCGTTTCCGCCTCTTCCTTGTGGTCTGAAACCACCATTTCTATTATCCATTTTTTTCCTCGGTTTATTTTATCATAATAGTTGTTTTGTCTATTATGTTGGCTGCTATTTGTTCTTTGTTGTATATATGTCTTTGTTTATTTAGTTAAAAGAATAGAATGCCCCGAACGGATATATGCTCGGTACGGTTAATTAAGGTCTAAAATCAAAGAATATTAGTTATTTCCGTCTCGTTTTTCGAGTCCTTGCTCTATAACTCTTTCTTGGCTTACGTATTGTTCTAGTTCTTACAACTCTCTTAACAGTACGCGTTTTTTTTGGTCTTGTGAGTTTCCTCCATACATGATTTGGTAAATCATTTGCATAAAGTTTTTTGCCACATTTTTTACAAAACCAATTACACCATTTTTTATCATATCTAGCTTGATGCTTACAGAATGCTGATCTTATGTAACATTTGATTGAATATATTAGTCCCATTTTACCTCATCGTATACTTTTTGACAATACCGTGCTTCTCTAACAAGTATTTTCTAACTTTTTGACGATTCATATGGCCTTGTCTTCCTTTTGTCCATCTCCTGACATTTCTACCTTTAACCGGAAACGTATGATGGCTTGCTGCAATAACTACTCTAAATAAGTCGTCTTTGGTCGGTTTACGTCGGTGAGTTTTCTTGAATTTATTTAACAGCATACTGTATTTTCTATTTGCTTTAGCTATGTTCTTTTTAGAAATTCCTGGCGTTCTTCTGCTGCGCCTACCAGTGCGTCTTCTTGTCCTAATGGGTTTGCTTAATCTGAATAATCTTTTTAGCCAGTTTAATATTCCCATTTTACTTTCTTCACATCAATTCCTTTGCTGCTTGTGAAAGTCTCTTTTTCTCATGAGTATTTGTATAGAATTAATAAAAAACCCTGGGAAAACGCAGTGACTTGCGCCATAATGCGTTAACCGTAGGGATATCATGCCCCGAACGGGATTCGAACCCGTGTCCACGGCACGAAAGGCCGTAATGATTGACCGGACTACACCATCGGGGCGTATAAAATGTATGATGGGCCTGGGGGGATTTGAACCCCTGACCTCTGGCTGACTTAAATCCATGCCTTTGATTGTGATTTTGGAAGACATGCGGTCTTATAAGACCAGCGCTCTAACCAGACTGAGCTACAGGCCCAATGAGGGCAAGAATTTCTACACTACTTTTAAAGGTTTCGATGCGGGATTTTTATTTCTATTTTACTTTAGAATACAGATACACATCTTCATACTTACCTAGATGCGATATTGCTTTGCGAAGTTTGCCTTCCTTGACATAACCGCACTTCTTTGCAACTTTAACACTTCCTTTATTTCCCAGTTGCATTACGATTTCTATTCGTTTTACATCCATTTTGAATGCAATTTTCTCAAGTAATTTTGTTGCTTTGGTTGCAACTCCTTTGCCCCAATATGCTTCATCAACAAAATATCCAATCTCTCCAATGAATGTTCTGTGTTGATTAATTTTAATTCCACATCCGCCAATTAATTTTCCATCATAAGTTATTGCATAATTGTGTTCTAGATTCTTCTTACGTTTTTCAAAACCTTTCTTCAACCATTCTTTTTCTGCTTCTATGTTCTTGGGTTTTGCCCCGAAAAATACAAAGTTAGGGTTGCTTAGTATTTCGAAGAATCGTTTGGCATCTGACAGCCTTTGTAATCTTAATTCTACTTTTGCCATGCCCTTGTTAACGCCGTTTAAGCTTAAATATCTTTTGTTTTATTCTTATCGGAATAATTATTTCAAGAATACTTATATACTTCTAGCCTTGACTGGAGACTATTAAACTTACTAAAGTTTAGAGGTGTAATAGCATGAAAAAAGGCAAATATTTGTTTAGTAGTGAGAGTGTAAGTCCGGGACATCCCGATAAAATGTGTGATAAGATCAGTGATGCAATTCTAGATGCTGTGTTTAAAGAAGATCCTAATGCGAGAGTTGCAGTTGAGTGTTTTACTAAAACTGGGTTTGTAGTTGTGGGTGGAGAATTAACAACAAATACTTATGTTGATATTCAGCATGTAACTAGAGAAACAATAAAAGAAATTGGTTTTGATAATCCTAATTATGGTTTTGATGGTAGTACTTGTGGAGTTCTTGTAGCTTTATCTGAGCAAAGTCCTGACATAAGTCAAGGGGTTACAGAGGGTGAAGGTGACTTTAAAGAGCAAGGTGCTGGAGATCAAGGGTTAATGTTTGGTTATGCAACAAACGAAACAAAAAATTTTATGCCTCTGCCAATTGATTTGGCTCACAAGTTAATGGCTAAATATGATGATGTTCGAAGAACTAAAGAGATACAAAAGCTTCGACCTGATGCAAAAAGCCAAGTGACTATTGAATATGAAGACGGTAAACCTGTAAGAGCACACACCGTTGTTATTGCTGCACAGCACGACGAAGATGCTGATCTGGAGCAACTTCGAGCGGAGATAAAAGAAAAAGTTATCAAGCCTGTTTGTGGAGATTATCTTGATGATGAAACAAGATTGTTCATTAATGGAACTGGTAAGTTTGTTCTTGGTGGTCCGGTTGCAGATGCTGGATTAACAGGGAGAAAAATTATTGTTGATACTTATGGTGGAATGGGCGCGCATGGTGGTGGCTGTTTCTCTGGTAAAGACCCTTCCAAGGTAGATAGGAGTGGTGCATATCTTGCAAGATATGTTGCTAAAAACATTGTTGCTGCAGAACTTGCAGAAAGATGTGAAGTGCAACTTGCATATTGTATTGGTGTTGCTGAACCTGTTAGTGTTTTAGTCAATACTTTTGGTACTAATAAAATTCCTGAAGAAAAGATTGAGCAATTAGTTAAAGAAAATTTCCCACTAAAACCTGCGGATATAATTTCTCATCTGAAACTTAAAAGACCGATCTACAAAAAGACCGCAGCGTTTGGTCATTTTGGAAGAGACGATCCTGATTTTACTTGGGAAGCAACTGACAAAGCGGATGTGCTTAAGCAATCTGCGGGAAATTAGGCGTTATAGCGCCTCTTTCTTCTTTTTTCTTATGTTTTTATTTATTAATAAGCTTTATAAATAACTTCAATTCTGATGGTGTTATGAGTATTAGCTATCACAACTACATAAAACAACATAGCTAAATTAGTTCTACTTAGATTCATTTACCCTGCTTGGAGGACCTATAATGGAATACGTCAAGGATTTAATCTGGAAACCTGGAATAACTGTGAAAGAGTTAGTTGATAATTTTAAGACAATTGGCTATCAAAGTATTGAGCTTAGCAAAGCAAGTAATGTTATTGTTAAGATGAAAAAAGAAGGTGCAAAAATCTTTCTAACTTTTACTTCTAATATGGTTACATCTGGTTTGAGAGGTTTTTTTGCGCAAATAATCAAATTAGGTATTGCTGATATAATTGTAACTACTGTTGGTGGTTTGGAAGAAGATATCATGAAAGCAAAGGGCGAAAAGTTTGCAATTGGAACATTTGATTCTGATGATGTTGAACTTCATGAACAAGGTATCAACCGCGTAGGTAATTTGTTAATAAAAAATGAAAGTTACATGAATTTTGAAGATAAGATTCTTCCTATCCTTGCGAAGCTTTACGAGAAACAAAAACGTTGGGCCGTATCTGAAATGTTGCGCGAGATTGGTTTGATGCTTGATGACGAAAATTCAATACTTTGTCAAGCTGCTAAGAACAATATTCCTATTTTTTGTCCCGCGATAACTGATGGCGCATTTGGATTTCATCTTTATTTATTTCAACAGAAACATTCTGATTTCATTGTTGATGTTGTAAAAGATTTCGGGAATATACTATTCACTACATCTCACGACGATAAGAAAGGTGTTATTGCTCTTGGCGGTAGTATATCTAAGCATCATGCCATACTTTGTACTCTGTTGAACGGCGGTGCCGAGTATGCGGTTTATATGACCACTGCTCATAAAACTTCTGGATCTATGTCTGGCGCAACAACGGATGAGGCCAAGTCTTGGGGTAAAGTGAAGGATGATAGTGATATTGCTACTGTAAACGGAGATGTAACTATTATGTTTCCTTTGGCAATGATGAAAGCGATGGAAGAATTGCATGCAGATGGGTTACTAAAAAAATGAAGACTCCTAGATTTTTATTATCAAAAAGCAAAGTACTTGAACAGTACAAGATTGTTGAAAGTGTTGCAGATATTGTTTCATATAGTTCTAAAACAAATCCTCTTGTGACTGGAATGTTAGAGAAGAACACTGATTGTTTATTTAGTATTCATATGTGTGATGAACTTAAACACATTAAAGATTTGTCGCGAGTACTTTTCTTAGCACAAGGTTGGGACAATACTCTTATTGAAGATTTGTTGCAGGAAGGGATCTTTAGATTTGCTGTTGATAATGAGGCGGACTTAGATACTTTGCTTAATTATCTTAAAAATTCTGATAAAAAAATAGAGTTGATGTTACGGATAAAGTTAAAGGAAAATACATTAAGAACTGAGCGTTACTTTGTCTTTGGTATGTTTTCTGAAACTGTGAATGCGAGAATTTCTGAACTAAAGAATAACAATAATATATCTTCTTTAGGTGTGCATTTTCATCGTAAAACTCAGAATATGGCTGAGTGGAATCTTGTGTATGAAGTATCTAACATGCTTAATGAATCTACATTAGATGCTATTGATAGTTTAAACATTGGTGGTGGTTTACCTTCAGAATATGCTAACACTAATCTGGATGTTATGCCTTCAATCATTAAACGAATAACTGAACTAAAAAACTGGTTAAATGAAAAAAATATTAACTTGATGGTTGAACCAGGTAGATTTATTTCTGCTCCTGCAGGAAAGTTAGTTACAGCTGTTACTGCTGTTTATGAAAATAATGTTATTGTTAATGCGTCGGTTTATAATTCTGATATGGATGCAATACTTGTTCCTGTTAAACTTTTAATCGAAGGTGAGTTGTCTAGAGGTGAAGGTCAACCTTATGTTGTAAAAGGATGCACTCCTTGTTCCATGGATCTATTTAGATATAGAGTTTATCTTAACGAGATTAAGGTTGGTCAAGAGCTGGTCTTTTTGAATGCAGGTGCATATAATTTTGGATCTGACTTTTGTGATTTAGAAAGAATTGAAACGGAGATTGTAGAATGAATATAATCAAAGCTCCTTTTAGTGGTGGCGGACTTGGACACGGTAATGGTGCGAATAAAGCACCTGATGTTGTAGTCGATAAACTTAAAGATATTTTTTCTAATGAAGATAAAATTGAGTGTGAGTTTGAAGTTGAGGATCTTGTTCTTGATGAGAATAATATTGAAGAAAGTCACAATATCATTTTTAATAAGATAAAATCAATTTCAGAAAAAGCGATTATTGTTGGTGGCGATCATTCTATAACTTACCCTGCTGTAAAAGGCTTTTCCAAGAACGTTAAAGATTTCAAATTAATGGTCTTTGATGCACATCCCGATCTAATGGATAACTTCGTGCCTCCTTCTCAGGAAGATTATTTGAGAGTTCTTATCGAGGAGAAGATTGTGGCTGCCAAAGATGTGATTATTATCGGAGTTAGAAACTGGGATGAAAAAGAAATCGCATATTTAGAAGAAAAGAACATTCAACATTTTACTTGCAAACAAATATTTGAAGACGGGATTAAGAATATCATGTCGACTATAATTGCGGGGTGTAACAAACCCATTTATTTGTCTATTGATATTGATTGTGTTGATCCTGTTGAAGCGATTGGCACCGGTTATACTGAACATGGTGGTTTGTCTTCTAGAGAATTAATCTATGCCTTGCAACAACTGAAATTAACTGGAAAAATAACTATGTGCGATCTTGTTGAGATAAATCCCGATAAAGACATTAAAGATATTACTTCTATGTTAGGTGCTAAGATTATTGCTGAGCTTTGTGATTTCTAAAGTTTTGTTTTGTTGTGTAATAAATTACCTAGTACTTGGTATGCGTCAACTAGAACTTCTTCTTTGAATAGGATAATCATTTCTGCACCGACGGTGTGAAACGATTGAATAGAAATATTTTTGAATGCAAGTGCTCTTGTAAGTCTATAATAGATTCCAGGAATATCTTTAGTTATTTTCTCCCAATTAACAGTAACGTATGCTAAATTATCGCACTCAGATGTTATTGTATGTTTTTTTATAGCTTCTCTAACATATTCCTTATTTTTTTGATTTGTAAATATGACAATTTCATATGTGCCTTCAACAAATGATATGAACTCGCCTTTTTGTCTCTTAATTGAATCAAACAAGTGATCTAAAATTTTTTTAACTCTTGATGATTTCTCAATCGCAACTTCATAAATTTGTGACTTTGTGGATATTTCGAGATTTTTTGGGAATTTCCATTGATAAATAGGATTTCCTGATGTTTCAGATACATAACGCCTCAGAGCCATACCTATTGCTGAAGCTTTCACATCCTTGCCCATTTCTTTCATAATTGTTGGCTGAAGCTTTAAAGCAAGGGCAGATATGTTTACTAGCTCTTGTTGAAGAATATCCGCTAAGACAGGATTATTTTCCATTTCCTTCTTTACTAGATGCTGAACGGTAACCATGACTAAACTAAGAATTATATTCTTTAAATAATTTTCTAAATATTTGTTAAATATTTAACATTAAGTTAATATATCTTATTGCTATACATCTGTCTTATGAGGATTGCGATGGCGTTGGATGAGACTATTGGGCCCGGCTTTCTAGCGAATGCCTCTGCTTGTATTGCTTCAGGTCTATTTAATCAGGAGAAAGATATTCTCGGGCCTGGTATAGATGCGGACTATTTCACTTACATTCCTATTACTAAGATCCCAATTCTCATTGTTAAGAAACACAATAAAGATTGGAGAGAGTTACTAAAGCGTGCGAAAAAAAATGATATGAAGTATATGGTATTTACACGAGAAGGGCAGTCCACAACAAGTTATGATGAATATGTTGAGCGTGTTAAAGGGAAGGCAATTGAAGATGTTGGTGTGATTGGCATTGGTGTTCTAGGAGATGACAGTGCAGTACAGAAGTTTTGTGGAGATCTTCCGCTCCTAAAGTGAATATTTATTTCTAAATACTCATAATTGAATCAGAACTGCCGCAGTAAAAAAATAAGTTAGAATTACTATCATTTAACTTCATGTTTTTTCTAGCTTTGTAAAGTTGTTTTCTTGCTTTAACAATTCTATGTGAACATTTTACTTCATACAAATCTAGTACTTCACCTTTTCTCGCAAGTAAATCAACCTCTCCTAGGCTGCATTTTCTACCTATGATTCGATAGTTTAGAATAATGTTATCGTACCGATGTTTTATCTCTTCATAGAGTTTCATTAAGTATCGGTCATGTTTTGATAGCTTAAGTTTAATCACCTACCGCAAGCTAACTACTTTTGCTCTATAGAAATACGCTCTTACTACATAATGTTAAGTGTATAATATATTTAAATCTTTCTTTGAGAATTACTAACTTTCTTCTTAGCTCTCTTAATTTGAGATTTATACTTATATGGCTTGTGAGGTTCTAATCTGATTACTTTGATGTGAAGATCACTCTCGTCAAGAAATTTTTTCAACTTATCAAGAAAATAAGTTTGATCATAACCTAAACAAATAATATCGGGATTAATTCTTTTAATTGGACCCATGTTAATACGTTTATTACCTAATATCGCTTCATCAACATAACTTAGTTTAGAAATCTTTTCTAATCGAGTGTTTTCACTTTCGTGTAACTCTCTTTTCTTTAGTATAATGACATTTACATCTCGGGCAACCAATGCTATGAGATAATCCCCATTCTTTTTAGCTTGCTTTAGAAAACTTTTATGTCCTTTGTGGAGAAGATCAAATGTACCAAATACCATTACTTTTTTCATTCTTTCAAAATAAATACCTTATCATTAGGTCTCACTATACGTTTGACTTTAACTGCCACACTCTTACCTTTCTTAGCCGATTCAACGGTTTCTTTATTTATTTGCATTGACTCAACTTTTTGTTCATACACGCCTGTGGTAGGACCTTGTATCATCATATTATCTCCAACAGTTAACTCTGAACTTTCTAATTTTATCTCTGCTGCGTCAACTTTTTGATAAAAGTTTTTTACAAATCCGACATAAATCTTAGTTTTTGTCGCTTTGCTACCGTATGCATCAGTATGATCCTCAGATGTCGGGATGCCAAGATAAAATCCAGGTGATAGATCTCTGTTGTATACTGTTTTCAGTTCCTTCAACAATGAATCGCGAAGCAAATCATCAAATGCTCCTTCAGATATGGCATCTATTGCACGTCGATAGACTGAGGTTACCACTTTAACATATTCTGGGCTTCTATTACGTCCTTCGATCTTAAGACAACATATGCCTGTTTTAATAATTTTTTCTAAGAATGGTAGAGAACACAAATCTTTTGGAGATAAAATGAATTTATTATCAACCTTTAACTCATCTCCGGTTTCAATATCTTTTACTTGATACTGTCTTCTACATGGTTGTATGCATGCCCCTCTGTTGGCGGATTTGTTAAATAAATCTTGACTAATATAACATCTTCCGGATACTGAGATGCAACGAGCACCGTGAATAAACATTTCAACTTCTACTTTACTGTTTGTGACAATATCTTTAACTTGATTTAATGTACATTCTCTTGCAAGAATTACTCTTTTGATACCCCATTTTTCATAATGATCTGCAGCTGTAGAGTTAGATACTGAAGCTTGCGTACTTAGATGAGTTTCTAATTTCATCTCTAATGCTAATGACACTACCGCCAGATCCCATGCAATAATTGCATCTATCTTTGCGTCTTTGGCATACTTTAGTACTTGTTTAACTTTGTCTAACTCATCTTCGTAAACTATTGTGTTAACTGTAAGAAACGCTCTAACATTTGTAGAATGACATCTTTCAACAACTTTTTTTAACTCTGATAATTCGAAATTTTTAGCCGCAGCTCTCATATTTAATGTCTTAACACCAAAGTAAACTGCATTGCATCCACCTTCTATGGCTGCTTCTAACATAGTGAAATCTGCTACTGGACTTAATAGTTCTGGCTTGTTCATACCAGAAGAAATGAAGTTAATGATTTAAATATCTATTCCAGAGACTGTTATCTTATCATTCTTCTCAATGCCTAACTCTTCAGCCAGACCGCCCTTGATCTCTAAAACATACTTTACAGGCCTTTTGGACTCATATGTGGGGCAATCTTTCACTTCACAGGGTTCTGCATGTTCTATGTTAACTACCTCTAATTCTTCGTTTATGAAGATAATATCTAGAGGTACATATGTATCCTTCATCCAAAATGATTTTGTGCTTTTATCAGGAAATACAAAGAACATTCCGCCTTGTTCAGAGATTTGAGTTCTGTACTTTAATCCTTGATATCTTTCACGATCTTCATCTGCAATCTCAACTTGAAAAGTATGTTCTTCTTCTCCGGTATCAACCACTACATAGTTTCCAGTTATTGCGGTACAAGAACTAAGTACTAAAACCATTATAATTAATGTGAGAGATAAATCAAATACTGCGCTTCTTTCTATACTCATAGTACTTCCTCCAAGTTGATTATGCTTTTACCTACTCTGATTGTATCATCAAAACCTATTCTTGGACACATGCTATTTACATAACATTCAACTTTTGGAAAATTTTCAATCTCGCTGAAGTCTAAAGTGTCCATCACAAAATAATAGAATGTTTTATCGGGATATTTTTTCTCAAGTTTTTTAGCTTCGCTATAGTGTTCTTGACCTTTCTTCATGCTAACAAGTACGCCTATTTTATTTGATGTTAAAAATTTCAACATTGCGCCTTTTTGTTTCTTTACAACTCTTTCAACATCTGATTTGCTTATTTCTGTTACTTTGCAACTTATTGGGTCTGCACATATAACTTTAGTATCATGTTTGAGTAATATTGCTATAGGGTGGAACTTACCTTGTCCTAGGTATAAGAATGTATCAACTTTATCCTTAGGAACAATACAACCGAGAATCTGTCCGCTACTTACTACATTAACTTTTTCTTTTTTAAGATATTCTAGAACTGGTTTAATCATGCCTAGATGTTGTATGGTAGTATAGACTGCTACTTTTCCTTCTAATTTAGATAATACTTTTTCTACAATCTTGATTAAATCAACATCAACTTTTGCATGTAAAAATAATTGCTTCATACTCTAAAATCTATAACCTGGCTTTTTAAAACTTTCTTAGATAATCTAATTAAATCAAAGAATAAAACAAAGAAACACTCTAACTGAATAATTGTAACTTAAATCTCAAGTCGTCTGGAGCAAATGGTTTGATCATGTAATCGCAAACTCCTTCATTCATCACTCTTTCTCTAACTTCTCTGCTATGCAAGGCACTCAAGACAATAATAGGTATGTCTTTTGTTTCTTTCAGTTTCTTTAGTTCTTTAATAACTTCAAAACCATCCATGCCTGGCATCATTAAATCCAATACAATTGTATCTGGATTATCTTCTTTTGCTCTCTTCACAGCTTCTATACCATTGCGTGCTAGAATGGGTTTGTAAGAACCCTGCACACTCATCTCTAACAATCTAAGAATATTCTCTTCATCATCCACCAATAAAACTTTCTTTGGCATATGTTGCGCCTCCCCCACCTACTTAACACTATATATGGTATGAGACTATAAATAGGTTACTTATGTAGTATAGAGAATAGTATATTGACCTACACTAAATTGTGGCGCCTTTTCATATGTTTATAGACTTCTCCAGAGACGCTTCTTATTGCGCTAGCTCTTCTTGATGCCCAACTACCATAATGACTTGTTCTTCTTGGCTTATCTACAATTCCAACCATTGTGTATGCATGTCTTTTACCTCTTTTGTCTTTAGCATACAAAATACCAAAGTCACCAACACATCTTGCAGTAGTTCCAGTTTTGTTGTAAACTAAAGTTCCGTTCGGTATTTCTGGAACTCCGTTATAAATTCTATCTCTTCCTGGTAAAGCCATAACTCTTCTTAGTTCTCTAGAACTAGGCAACTGATTTTTCCAT
>Ga0233431_1002695_pt1 | contig 23816 bp, 23 predicted proteins | sample SI_118_April2016_FD_179867 | JGI IMG/M metagenome (GOLD analysis project Ga0233431, IMG submission 179867) | Seawater microbial communities from Saanich Inlet, British Columbia, Canada - SI_118_April2016_200_MG | ecosystem: Environmental > Aquatic > Marine > Inlet | place: Canada: British...
GCTGTGATATTTAGTGCCTTGTTCTGCTCATCCCAGGCTTTTGATACGTTCCACACGATTTATAACTTCAGTGATTCGAATCCCATATCTTCCATTCTCAACGACCACCTCCCCCTTGGCAATCAATTTGCCATTGGCCAATATTTCCAGGGGTTCTCCTTCAGTGTTTGACAGAATAATGGATGCCCCTGCTTCAAGCGTACCCACTTTCTGGATCTTCATCTTGGTTCTTCCTAATTCAACGCTTACCTCTATGGGGATATCAAGGATAAGAGCAATATTGTTTGAAGCAACGTCTCTATCCGGCACATCATCTAGGGCATCGGGTTGTTGTTCACCCCCTGAAACACCTCCGGAAACATCATCATCTGCAGATTCGGCCTTAGCTCCGATTCCAGGGGATTTGTCAACAGTCAGACCATCACCGGTCTCAAATGGCTCTTTGGCTTCAAGCACTTCATCTTCAGTGCTCCCTGCATCCTCCTGAACCCGGGCCGCTACGCTTTCGTCAATTTTAGCACATATTTGCAAGAAAACGTCATGCTCATAAAATCTAAAAATGAAGTGTTCATATCTGGCCATATTCAGGTTTTCAACCTTGAAATCATTTCCAAATATAATAGTTGGGGTAGAAATAGCGCAAGTGAGTCCTGAATCACAAAAACCCGCCTTCAAATTCCCCCCCACAATATTACACATCTCCCCAACCACATCTTTGATCTCATCCTCATCCGTTATCTCTTCCAACGGCTTATCGCTCATTTTTGCTGTTATAATCCGGGCGAGTGTCTCACCGGCAAGGATCTGTGTGCTTCCCATCACATCGCCGGCGAAATCCACCGTACCCATAATTTGAAGGCCTTCTATACTCGACTCAGGGGTTGAATCAGAGGCTTCCAGTTTCATCTCAAACATCTTATCAAACATTTCGATCAATGTATCGCCGGCAGTCGAGATTATATCCAGTTTCTTAAATTTGTTGACATCAATGGGCGTAAGCCTCTGAAGTGCCTCAGTTGAGGCATCTTCACCAGCCTTAACACACACTTCCACCAAAAAGAAGTGCTCCTGGTGATGAAAAACATGCTTTTCGTATCTTGCCATATTCAGGGTGTTGATATCAAAACTGCTGCCCATTGTAATTGAAGGAGCAGATATAATGCATGATAATCCGCCATCATTGAAACCTGACTTCAGGTTTCCGCCCACGATATTGCATGCCTCGAGAATTACATCTTTAATCTCATCTTCACCCTCTATTTCATCGATCTCCATGCCGAGCATTTCCGCTGTCATTATACGGGCAAATACCTGACTCACCGTTACCCGGAAATTACCCACCACGTCTCCGGTGAAGCTGAGCATTCCAGCGATCAGATTGCCACCCGCCTCACCCTGCTCAGCGCCGTCATCAGCGAGGCTTATTTCCATATCGAGCATCGTATCAAAGAGCTCTGTTACGGATTCAACAATACGGCCTTTAATATCAAATACATCTATGTCAGCCATATGATTTCCCTTTTTGTATCTCAGAGACCGCCAAATCGTTAATTTCCTTTTTCAACGGGCTAAACCTATGTTTTTGTCCCTTAAACCCTGAACCTTTCAACGTCTACGTTTCATAGTTATATTAGGAAAGAGTGCTTTGTCAAGCATATGGGCCGCAGCTCAGCCTCGATTCTTGAGAACAACAGAAGCGATGGGCGGATATTCCGGGCCAACCCGCCAGGCAAAATTTTCCCAGTTATCGCTTATGGCCCGGTCTTTTCAAAAAAATAATCAGTTGATTTTGTAGAGATATTGGGATAGGGTGGAACTGGTATAAACATTGCAAGTTGGTGAGGGCGACCCTGTATCATCGACGGGCGCCATCAAGATCTTGGGATGTGGGAGGCTATAGGGACGCTTGAGGATCTTGCTGAGCTTATCCCTACTGCGGGGAAAAAAATATTGGGCAAAGCATGCTAAAATTTGATATCTTAAAATATATTTATAGTTTTTTTGTTATATTACTTCTACTGCTCTTCTGTGAAAGCGCATTGGCCGTATCCTTACGATATAAGTTGTCGATGCTTGGTTATAGTGACAAAGAGATCGCTCACATTATTTCTAAAAAACGGACCATCAGGAAGATAGATCGTAACTATAAGATGGCGATGCTTGGTTATTCAACGGCAAAACCTGCCTCAGCCTCTTTTTATAAAAAAAAGCAGAAGAGGGTTTCCAGGAAGATTATTCTAGCACCGCTTGTGCCCCACAAATCGCCTTCTGTCCGACCGCCGGATCTTCGTGTATATATGAAAAACGGTTTATTGGCTGAGGCAAGGCCTTATCTTACGATTATCAAAGATGCCGCCTCAAAAAATGAACTTGTTAAGAGCCTTATTCTGGCGGTGATCAAGGTGGAATCCGGTTTTGATTCGCAGGCGATTTCGCAAAAAGGAGCAATGGGTTTAATGCAGCTGATGCCCGGCACTGCCAGTGATCTTGGCGTGACAAATCCGCTCGACCCTAAACAAAACATATTTGGCGGCGCCAAATACCTCTCTGATTGCCTGAAAACCTTCAAGGATTTAAATCTGGCTTTAGCTGCGTATAATGCCGGTCCCAGCAGAGTAGCAAAGCTGAAAAGGGTCCCCATGATAAAAGAGACTCAGAAATATGTAAAAGACGTAATCTATTATAAAAAGCTGTATGATCATCTGTTAATACAGATCTAGGGCGGCAAGCCGCAGTTTAAAGTTTTTTGTTTTTCGTGACAGAAAACAAGAAAGTCGCTATTGGTATCAGTTGTCAGTTATCAGTAAAAGCATACCCATAATATCTTGAAAGTGTTTGTGCTAATCTGCGCATAATCGTGAAGACCTCTTCCATACTTCCAAATCCTCAAATTTCAAAATAACCTCCAGTGCTGACAACTGATAACTGACAACTAACAACAGACTCCCACAAAAAAATCTTTATAAGTGATCACACCGTTCATCTGCCCCGTGAAGAACTATATTTTTCCCCTGGTAGGCAAAATTTTCCTGCACCAGGAAAGAGTGGGCGCAACAATAACCTATTTAAATAATTGAAATTCTCAGGTAGATGCCGCCTGGCACACAATCTGCAGTGGTTGATACAAAAGGCTCATCCAGATGGAAGTGTCTTTGACTTCCCCACACGGGGGCGGTAACAAAACAGCCAAGGAGGACAACCGATGATTCAAGTAATAATTGTAGCGGCTGGAGCGATAATTTGCCTTTTCTTGACAGGGAACACAGTAGGTGAAATATCGGAAGTCGCTAATCTTAAGAGTTGTCTATTGGTTCTTGGCGGGACCATGATGTGTGCCTTTCTGACCTTTCCCGTTAAAACCTTCAGGGGGCTTGTCAAAAGCCTTGTGGGGGTCTTTCAAGACGAAGAACCGAATCACAAAGACCTCCTGTTTCAAATAGAAAGCCTTGCGCATGTCAGATGGTTTTATGGCATCAAGGAACTGGAGGAAGATGGTAAGAAAACGGGAAATCCTTTCCTGCGCAGAGGCATAGAACTCGTTGTTGATGACTATGATCGCTATGAAATCCGAAACATCATGGAGAAGGACTACGAGCTCTATTTTTCTAATAAAGCGTCCCATATCCACATACTACGCACACTGGCAAAGCTCGCGCCAGCCTTAGGCTTCATCGGTACAATCATTGGGCTTATCAGCGTCTTGAATAACATAGGGACCCCGGCGGAAATCGGAAAAGGAATGTCGCTTGCCCTGCTGACGACCCTTTACGGTTCACTGATCTCAAATTTTCTCTTTCTCCCTTTGGCCAAAAAGCTTTCGGAACATACAAAGGCCGAAATTACACAGCTCAACATCATCATGGAAGGCGTTATGGATATCTCAGACAAAAGGAACCCCAAGGCTATTTCCCATCGATTGCAGGGCTACTTGGGCGTGCATGACCTGACACGCGCGGACGGACTTGTACGGTCGGCCCCAAAGGGACTGCCCATACTCCGAACCTTCGTGCATAAATTAGCCATGAGAAAACAAAATGTTTAGGTTCGACCAGGAAGAATCAAAGAACCGGCTGGAGTTCTCGGAACATAAGAGGCCTCATCTGCAAACATTGCTCGCGGAAGAGACGGCAGAGGAAGATACCTTTGTGTGGAGCCTGCTTGATCTCATGACGATTCTCCTGATATTTTTCATCTTCATATATACCCAATCCGCAGGTCAGATAAATTCAATTTCACAGATGAGTCCCCCCATACAGGAACAAAGATCCGTGTTGCAAATTAGAGAACAACCTCCGCAGGAACTGATGGCAGAGATACCCATTGAACGCGGACGAATCCCACCCTCGGCCAGCGTAAATATTCCCGAACCCATAACAGAGAGCTCTTCCGCTGCCGGGTCTATATCTGCAAAGGCCTCACAGTTGAGTACGCAGTATAAAACCGAAGGAATGGACGAATCAATAGAACAGATAAGGGAAGATGCTTTAAGAGCTATGGATGAGAGTGAGGACCAGGCATTCTCCCTCCGGTGGAACCAGCACCGTCTGATCTTTGTTCTCGGTGAGCGAGTCACATTTCCGACCGGCCAGGCAAAATTATTAGAGAGCTTTCAGCCGACCCTTCAAAGGATTGCATCCCTCATTGCCTCTAAAAAAGGGTTTATGGTTGTGGTTTCCGGTCACACGGACAACACCCCCATTAAAACCGCCCAATTCCCTTCAAATTGGGAGCTCTCCGCAGCCCGCGCCATCTCTGTTGCAAAATCCCTCACGGAAAACGGGGTTGATCCTGCCCGCGTTTCCATTCAGGGCAACGCAGAGTACCGCCCACTCTACAAGAACGCCACACCGGCAAATAAACGGGCCAATCGCCGCGTTGAGATAACACTGATCAAAGAAAAAACATAAGATATCACGGAAAACCGGTTTTTTTTATCCCTCCTCAATCTTTTTCACTAAAGTTCTGGTCTAAAGTTACCGATAGGACAACTGAAGGGCAGTTTTTGCTCAGAAAGATTGAAGAAGGAGGGATCGTCATGGGAAATGAAATTGCAGCAGTAGCGAGCACAACAAACCTTAATGAACAGCAAATGAACTACAACAGCGCTGTTAGTGCTCAGGCTCATGTTGTAGAACAAGACGCTAAGGCAAGGGAAGTTCGCCCCGCGGAAGAAGCCGGAGACAGCGCTAAAGCAAAGGCGCGGATGCAAGAAGATACAACAACCAAAACCACTATCGAAAACAAGAATATTGTATTTAGAAGGTACGATAGTGAGGGAAAGGAAATCAACAGAGTTCCGCCAAGTACCCGAGCAACCGGGTAGAGAGAGCGTCCTCTATCCATTATTGAAATGGGCCGCATATGCCGGGTTTTTTGACCTGAACCGGTTTGCTGTGCCCTCATGGATGCTTCTCATGTCGTCTCCTGCACTTTTCTGTCGCTCATTTCTTGGCGCTGTTACCATTTCGGTTGAATTCTCTTTTTGGAAATAGGACGGCTATTCCGGGGGCGGCATATCCTTAATAATAATTTCCACACGCCTGTTTCTCTTTCTCCCTTCGGCTGTGTCATTGGACTCCAATGGGCGAAATTTACCAAAACCGACCGCCGAGATTCTTTCGGGCGCAATCGGTTCCTGAGCCAATAAGAGTTCGGTGACTCTTGTTGCGCGTTCTATTGATAATTGCAGATTAGATCTGAATCTTACCCCCGAAACAGGCACATTGTCAGTATGACCGGCGATGACAATCTCCCCCTTTGTTCCCTTCAGGATGGATGCAATTTTTTTCAAAAGCGGCAACATCTCCTGCCTGATCCGGGCCTCTCCTGAATCAAAGGCGGTTTCTCCCATCAACCGGATAACCATTTGATGCTTGCCGGCCTCTATCTCAATCATATCCTTCAAGTCCCGGGCCTTGGACTCTATCTCCGCCTCCATCTTTTTCGCCATCTCCACCTTCTTCTCCATCGCTTTCCCTATCTCTTCCTTGTCCCGGGTTGCGAGCTTATCCCTCTCAAAGGCCCTGGCAATAACCTTTGTGCCTTTCGGGGATTCAAATGCTTTCTCTTTCCGCTGAACGCCGAAGGCGTTAGCCATAGACCCGGCCACTTCTCTATATTTCTGGCGATCCATCTCCGAAAAAGAGAGGAGAAGAACAAAAAAGCAGAGGAGAAGGGACATCAGGTCCGCGAAGGTTACTATCCAGGCCGGAGCACCTTCCTCAGCCGCTTCGTTATTCTGAAATTGATCTTCGCTCATTTCTTGGCCCCTTTCTTCTGCCGCGCTCTCTTCTTCGCTCTTTCCTCACGCGCTTTGGGCGCCAAATAGAGAGTTAGCGATTGTTCTAAGACCATCGGAGATATCGCCCTGCTCATCCCGATAACAGCATCAAGGATGATATGTCTTGTTTCAAATTCCTGCTGGCTTCTCAGGGCGAGTTTGTCGGCCAAAGGCAAACAGGCAACGTTAGCGATAAGGGCGCCATAGAGCGTGGTGAGGAGGGCAACCGCCATGGAAGGCCCGATACTTGAGGGATCTGACATGTTGGCCAGCATCTGGACAAGCCCGATGAGGGTGCCTATCATGCCAAAAGCCGGGGCGGCCGCACCCATCCCCTTAAACACATTTTGGCCAATGGCGTGGCGCTGAGCGGTAACCCGTATATCCTTGTTCAGCAGATCTTCGATAAGCTGTTCGTCATATCCATCAGCCAGGTAGTCAAGGGCCTTTCCGGCAAATTCATCACCCCCCCTCTTGTTCTTACCTGATCCCAGCTGCTTTTTTTTGGCACCTTCCAAAGCTATCAACCCGTCTTTCTTGGCGATCCTAGCGAAAAAGATCATTTTTCCAATGACTTCCTCAGGAGGTTCCATCTTGTAAATAAATGTCTTCATTACGACCTGAAAAGAATTAATCACGTCCTTCAGGGAAAATTTAACAAAGGACGCGGCAAAAGTCCCGCCCACGACGATTAACAGCCCGGGGATGTTGATAAAAGTGGCGAGATCACCGCCCTGCAAAATAGCAGCAATAATGAGTCCGGTTGCACTTATCAAGCCTATTATTGTCGCAATATCCATATTACTCCTCCCAGACCCTATTTGTAGACATATGCCTTGTCTTTAACACAATTCAGTTTATTAAATTTGATAAGGTTCTCAATACTGTCCCGGGTAAGTGCTGTTTCTGCGGGCATTACGAGCACTCCGCTGTCTCTCCGAATATCTTTTGCCAGGCGCATACCTTCCCGAAGATCATCCAAGGCGATTTCACACAGGTCTTCTTCCCCTTCTTTCCGGATATCCTCAGAATTAATTTCCAAAAGATGATCTACAATGGCAGACTCAAGTTCATATCCCCGCATGCGCTGCAGCTTGTCAGGGATATCACCCAAAGGCGACTTCCATTTGTAGACGAGATCGTCGTAAAACACCGCCCCAGCTAATATCTTGTTTAGGGGCGGTATCTTACCCCCCTCTACGCCGTCGGGGAAACCCCGGCCGTTGAACTGTTCGTGATGACTCCTGACCAGTTTTGCGATCGGCCTCAAAAATTCAATTTCATTGAGGATAATTTCCCCCGCAATCGGATGGGTATGATAAAGATGCAATTCATCACTGTTCATTTCCACCCTTCTTTTTGATGCCATCTCATGAGGGAGCCCCACCATACCGACGTCGTGAAGCAATCCTGCAGATTCGAGAGTGTTCAAATCCCCTTCCGAGAGGTCAGGAAACCATTTTGCCAGTCTAAGGGAAAGTAGGGCAACTCTTTTACAATGTCCGCCAAGGTTCTCGTCAAACGTTTCAATAAAGTTGACAAACATCTTAATTGTCTGGAAATAATTTCTTTTAATGGCTGTATATCTCTGATCTAATTCCCTCTCCATCCTCACGATTCTAACGCCAATACCAATTCGTGCACGCAATTCATCGAAATTAATCGGTTTAGTAACGTAGTCATCCGCCCCCGATTCAAGCCCTCGAACAATCTCCTGACGGGAGTCCCTCCCGGTTACGATGATAAGATAAATATAATGCATGTCAGACTTCCTGACTCTCCGGCAAAACTCCAGCCCATCCATTTCGGGCATATTCCAATCCGTGAGCACGATATCGATTGGCGAGGACGTAAGCTTTGTCAGCGCCTCTATTCCGTTTTCTGCTAAATGGACAGCGAATCCCCACCTATTGATTTTCTTTTCCAATAACCTCAGGGTTGACTTATTATCTTCGACAACAAGAATATTCATGGCTACGGTCCCCGTTTCACGCCCTCTATGGCACAATTTTTGCTGTAAAAAACCCAAGACACGATTTTCAAGAAACAGAGGAAGCCAGATCGCCAGCGATTAATGGGGATTTTCGCACCAAATCCGCGTGCTCCGCTCTTTTTGGGAAGCGAGTATAAATCATTAACTGAACAATTTCAAGAACGGTTCCCATTGCAATGACAAAATATTGATGGTATCATCCACCACCTTTTGAGGGAGATCCATTGGAAAGCAATACATCAAGAAAGACGGAGGCAAAAAGAAGATAATGGCGGGAAAAAACAAAGAGAAAGAGGTTCAGGATCTTAAAGAAGAGGAAGGCGGTGACAGTGGGAAAAAAGGAGGATCAAAAACAGTTTTAATCATCATTATTGCCGGTTTTGTATTGTTTATGGCCATGGCCGGGGCCGGCTTCTATATCCTCTGGCAGAAGATGCCTGGGGCACCTGGCAACAGTGTGACAGCCTCCAAATCCGTGACTGAAAAAGAACAGCCCGCAAATGGATTGGGACCGATTTATTCCATAACGCCATTTGTAATAAACCTTGCAGGTTCCGGCGGAAAGCGCTTTTTGAGGGTAAAGATGGATCTTGAGCTGAAAGACCAGGCGATATTTGAACAAGTGCACGCTCAGTTCCCTCGGGTAAAAGACAAGATTTTAACCATACTCTCTGCAAAGAAATTTGAAGATATCAACACCGTTGAGGGGAAAAATAAGTTGCGGGCCGAAGTAGCCGCCGCCGTAGATGCTCTTCTTTCAAAAGGGGCCGTAACCAACGTCTATCTTACCGATTTTGTTGTAGAGTGAGAAAATAATGGCTGGGGTTAAGGAAGAAAAATTAGACGGGGAGATAGCTGATGCGGATCAGAGGATAGAAAACCATGCAAAAGATCAAAACGATACCACCGAACTGAAAGAAAAGTTAGAGGTTGATGAGGGTGATAACCAGATAGAACACGATGAAACCGATGAGGGTTGGCACGAAAACGAAGACCTTGAAGATGCTGAGGATGTCAAAAAGAAAAAAAGGAAATATACCATCATTGCAGTTCTGCTCGCTGTTATCGCGGCTACCGGTTTTCTTTTGTGGTTCATGAACGACAGAAACCGGAACATCGCAAGCGGCTCTTCCCCAAGTCAACAGACTGAACCCATCAAAATCAACGAAAAATCGAAGGCTTTAGATGCCTCGATTTCATCCCAAAAGACCCAGCAGCCTGAAACCACAGGTCGGACCAAGATACCTGAACATACGGCATCTGGGCTGGAGGGTAAACTGGAAAAAGCCGCCCGGCTCAGGAACGAGTTGCTCAAAAAACAAGAGGAGATCCGGGCTCTGAAACATTATTACCGCAACAAGATTCAAGAAGTAAAAGATGAAATCCTGAATGAGAAACGCGAAAAGGGAATAACCACCTTTCAGCAGGCCCTCAAGAGCAAACGGATAGAGTTGGGGCTTCGGACTATCCGACGGCGTCACCTATATATCAATAAGCTCAATGGACCTCTTGAGCAGCTTCATGACGGCAGTGAAGAGCTACTCTACATTAAACGGTTAGCCGGAATCCAGATTCAGATGGCCCCGATCGTCAATGGTATAGATATTGCCGGGTTAGGGAATCGTATGGACATCATCATTGAAAAGAAGGTCAGTGGGATCGATAACCTCGCCATCGATACAAGAGAGACCAGTGCTCCAACTCTCGAAGAGATCTGGAAAAAGATAGTTCAAGGGGAAAATGTGAGTAAAAAATCGGAAAGAGAAAGTCCAACGGGAGAGAAACCAGAGGGGGAAAAACCAGAAAAAGAAAAAACACAATCTCAACGGCAAGACAAACAAAATATGGCGATTTGGAAAGAGATCTGCGTTGGCAATCTAAGTCGTAAATATGAACTCACAAGGCTCTCTCCTGATGCGGCAAAATGTTTGGCCCAATGGGAGGGAAAAGATCTTTTTCTCAACGGCATCACAGAACTACCTGCCTCCATAGCAGAAAAGTTGTCTCAGTGGGAAGGCGAATGGCTCTGTCTCAACCGCCTTACCGAGCTTTCTCCCGAGGCGGCGGAAAGTTTATCCCGGTGGCGAGGGATCAGACTTTCTCTAAATGGTCTCATCGAGCTTACGCCACAGGCGGCAAAATATTTATCTGAATGGCGGGGAAAGGAGATGGAAGTTGTCGGGCTTGGCAAAATCTCTCCCGAGGCCAACAAGTATCTGACGGCATGGCAAAAAGCGGGTGGGGAAATAATTTCCAGATGAAAATAAATATCTCCAACCTTATCAAAGTTATGTGCGGTTCCGAGTTGCAGAGGTCTTCTCTGGGAAAGGATACCTTAAGCGTTGGTGATCGCCTTCTGGGGAGAGTGCTTGAAATCAAAAATGGTGGAAATGCGCTGATTGACTTTGGAAGGTTTCGTGCTTTGGCCAGAACTCAATTCCCTATTAGAGAAGGTGACGTGATAAATGTTAAGGTGCTTGAAAAAGGGATCCCAATTAAGCTGGGTTTAAATAATCCGGCTCAAGAGATTTCTCAACCGGCAAAGAAGATGCTCAGCCAGATTCAATTCCCCTCCGAAAATATATTAGAAAAACTCCAATCGGAAACAAAAAAAGTCCTTGATCAAACCAATGGTATCTTCAAAGGAAGGGCAATTCCAGTATATGTTAGGGATATCCTTACAAGAATTTCGACACACTTTGGACAGATGAATATTGGCAAAAACAGCCCAATCTTAGGTTCTCAACTGAAATCCTACATCGAAAACTCGGGAATATTTTTTGAGAAAAAGATAGAAAACGTGATCATAAAATCATTTGAGAGCAATGAAAAAACATCCCCAAAAGAATTGCGCGAATCTCCTGAAATAAGGAACATTATAAAAAATGACCTGAAGCCCAACATCTTAATATTAAAGGATTTCTTGGATAGAAATGGACTTATGCTCAAGATCTTGGGCACGAAGAACCTGGAGTCCATTAGAAGTACGGTCGAAAGACTCCTGGCGGAGATGGGTACCCAACAGGGCGATACGACTGTTCGACATGACAGCCGGGAGTCCGCGCATACCTTGACCTACGCGCTACCCCTTGAAAAGAGCAACCAAAGAGCCAAATTAAAAGTCTTTTATTCAAAGAAGAACAAGGGGAAGTCCGAGGAAGAATTCAAGGTCTCCCTCCTACTTGCAATGGATAAAATCGGCCAGATCAGAACGGATTTCTTTCTGATGGATAAGGATTTAAATATAACCTTTTTTGTGAATGATCGAAAGATCAAAGAATATCTCGATGATCATTCCGAAAAAATAGTGGGATCACTGAGAAACCATTTCAAAAGACTGACTTTGAATGTTAATATTTCTGAGAATGAAATCGAGGCGTTCGAGATGAAAGATCCGGGAGTGATGAGCGCCGGCATAGTGGATCTGAGGGTCTGAAAATGGATTATCCAAAAAAAGCAGTGGCCTTAAAATATGATAAAGATAAGGATAATGCCCCTAAATTAATGGCGAAGGGCAAAGATTACATAGCTGAAAGAATAATCGAGATCGCAAAAGAAAATAGGGTGCCCATCTATCCTGATAGGAATCTGGTCCAGGTGTTGGAGGCCCTCGACCTGGACTTTGAAATCCCTGCCGAATTGTACCGTGCAGTTGCAGAGGTCCTTATTTTTGTCCACGATCTAAACAGAAAACTTTGAAAAACATAACCCTGAACCGCTCACTTTAGGTATCATGGATATTTTGAAATGTTATAAGATTCTTGAACTTGATCATGAACCCTCAAGGGACGAGGCAAGGGAAGCGTATGTGGATATGGTCAGGGTCTGGCACCCTGATCGTTTCACAAATAATCCCAGACTCAGAAAAAAGGCCGAGGAAAGATTGAAAGAGATCAATATCGCCTATTCGGAAATAAGGGCGCTGTTACCTACGGGACCGAAAATCTTCCAAACAAAAAAAGCAGATCGAAGAACACAAGGGACCTCAGGAGCAATTTACAGAAATATTTTGGTTGTCAAAGAGATCGCCCGCAATCTATGTTCCCGTACCTACTCGATCCTCAAAAAAACTGACTTGAAGAAAATATCCCGACAACCGTTGTCTCCCAAGATTGATCTCAAAGGCGTTTCCAATCGGCAGAGCCAAAACAATGGCAGCATTTCAGGGGGAGCGGGACGTATGAGCAAAGGACAGGACAGGCACAGAAATTTTGCAGACATATATGAAGAGGTGGCAAGGGCGAAGAAGGAAAAGAAGAGAAAGATGAGAGAAATGAGATAAATATATTGGGGTAGGGCACAATATCTAGTTTTTCTCTTGACAAATGTACAATATATAGCTAATAATTTCCCAAACTAAAAAGAGGGGGCAATAGCGGTTGATCGCTTTATCCATACCAGAGGTTTTTGATGCATGCGGCCTTCTTTTTGGCTCGAAAGTGGAGATCTCTATCGATTTCTTGAAGTATCTCGAGCTGTCAGGGCTTAGGTCTGCCTACAGGAAGAAAGCCCTTGAAACACACCCTGACCGTGCGAAGGTCCTTGGGAGGGATGAAGCCAAAATGAATGACCGCTTCAGAGAAGTAACTCTGGCGTATGAAAGACTCATTCCCATTGTTAGAAATAAAGGGGCGGTTCCCCTGCGGGGCCAATCAATCGCTAAAATAAACAACGAAAAAGCTAACGCGAGGCGCCAGGCAAAAAAGGACTTTTCAGAACTTTTCTACACCAAGGAAATCCCAAAGCGAGAGCTATTGCTCGGTCAATTTCTCTATTACTCTGGTCTTATTTCCTGGCGCACTCTTATAAGGGCAATAACCTGGCAAAGGAGACAACGCCCCCTCATCGGACAGATAGCATTGGAATGGGAAATGATTTCGCGTCATGAAATTCAGAGAATTCTGATGTGGAAGAAACTCAGGGGAAAATTCGGTGAGCGCGCTATCCGTTTAGGCTATCTGTCCCGATTCCAGCTTCTGGCCCTTCTCGGCAAGCAGCGAAATCTTCAGTGTCCCATAGGAGAATTCTTCGTGAATGAAGGGATTCTTCGCTTTCAGGATATGGAGGTAATAACCGAAAGGCAGAAGATTCACAACAGGAATGTTTGCTTGAGCGGTAGGTCCTGAGAGTTCACGTCTCCCGCTTACGGATTTCTTTCCTTCAAAAAAACTTTCAGATCCCTGTGAATCAACCCGGCAGCTTGATCTATCAGGGTTTCAAAGGCTTCCCGGTATCCCCCCTTGGAATGCACGACTTCTTTCATCTTTTCCCGATATCTTTTTCGGCCTTCATCGACGGTACCCCTCAGTCGATCCATAATGTCCTGGGCGCTCATCTCTTCCGGGAGTGTGAATCCCGCCACTAACCTGCTCGATTCCCTCGAAACAAACTCCAGTTCAAAATCGGCTCCTTCGGGGACAATTCGCCCCACTAAATCGTGAAACCTTATGGCATTACAGATCTCCTTAGGTATCTTGAATCTCTCCAAGACAACTGCACCGATTTCCCCATGGGTAACCCCCAATATTCGTTGTTCCGCTGCTCTGCTTGCGAGCCCTTCTGAAATTTTCAAGGAATTGATTTCCCTGTATTCATCTCGAAAATAGACTGCCAGGACAAGCTTCCCGATATTTTGTAGTATTGACACAGTGTACAGATCGGCAGATTTTTCATATCCTAAGATCTCTCCCAAAACCTTGGAAATAGCCGCGCAGAAGTAGGCCTGAACTTGGAATTTTTCAAAATTGAAATCCTCAAGGTCCTTGCGTTGGACAAAATGACTCATCAGCGCGGCCGAGGTGAGGATCTTTTTCATCTGACCATAACCGAGCACTCTCACTGCAAAACTAACACTTCGAACTTCCCGGCCGTAATAGGCTGAATTTGCCATGGTGAGAAAGTTAGCTGCAATATCGGGAGACAGTTTTTCCGCAATCTGCTCAAAATTGCTATCAGGATTATCTAACAGAGATATTACATTAAAAACAGCAACATCAATTAATGGAAGGCTCTTGATTTTATCCCACATCCCATCTATCGTGTAAGAGTTTGGCATCGGTTCTTCCCCTGGCTTTTCTTATTTATATCAATTGGATATCTGTAACCTTGCATCAGGGATACTCAAAATTTCCGTCATCCCCTCATTATCCGCCGCTTTCAGGACCGTTTGATTCCTCCCCTGGTTCTTGGCCTCATAAAGCGCCTTGTCTGCAACGCCTATGAGTGATTCAGGGATAATGTCAGCAGACGGCAATACACAAGAAACCCCCAAACTCAAGGTGATATATCGACTCACTTGAGATCGCATATGCGGAATCTTCAGCCGTTGTATCTCCTCCCGAATATCTTCGGCTAAATGGACAGCGCCTTCAGCCTCTGTATTTGGCAGGATCACTATGAACTCTTCTCCGCCATAGCGGGCCACGAAATCCCCGGGGCGTTGACAATTGGCGCTAATCGTTTCAGCGACGGCGCGTAAACAATCATCACCTGCTTGATGCCCATAAGTATCGTTATAAAGCTTAAAATAATCGATATCGCAAAATATCAACGATAGTGGCGCCCGAGCACGACTTAATCGCTGCCATTCTTCGTTTAAGGCCTCATCAAATCGCCGGCGATTGGCCACCTGGGTCAAATCATCCAATACTGAAAGGCGCTGAAGTTCTCGGTTCGCCTTTTTCAGGGCCACTTCTGCCTGCCTGCGAGAGGTAATGTCTTTAAATTCTGCCACTATGCCCATCAACTCCCCGTCAAGCCCAAAAAAAGAGGTTGCCGTCAACAGAAAGGATATTCTTGACCCCTCCTCGTCTCTTTTTTCTATATCGCATTCAAAAAAATCTTCACCATTCATGATTCTGGTCAACGGACAGTCAGGACTACCACACAGGGGCGTAGGAAAAACATCATAGCATTTCAAACCGCGCACCTTGTCCCCGCCTCTACCTGCAAGGGTTGAAAGTGTGTGATTCATTCGAAGGATTTCAAATTCACGATCAATTACCCATATCCCGCTGGTCGATCTGTCAAATATCTGGTCGAGTTCCAAATTGGCAGTCTGAGCTTTTATGGACATTAGATTTCCTTTCTCCATGGCCAATTCGAGTGCTCTATTGCCCTCCTTGAGTTCATTCAACAAGTGCCTCTCCCTCTTGATTCGCTCCATCTTGGCATTCAATTCTTCCAGTTTGAAAGGTTTACTCAAGTAATCAGTGGCGCCGGCATCGATGATGTCTGAATAGGTGTAGTCAGCGGCATAACCGGTTATCATTACAAAATAGAGGTCGGAAAAGGATTGTTTTGCCTCCTTCATAAACTCGATGCCATCCATCCCGGGCATTTTGATATCTGAGATGACTAAGGTTATAGGATTTCCGGTGAGGGTGTTTAAGGCCTCATAGGCATTTGACGCGACGTAACAGAAGTCGCCATTTGCTTCCAGAAAACTCTTCAGTATTTCCCTTATTGCCTCATCATCATCAACAATCAGAACATGTTCCGATTCTGTCTTTAGACTCGATTCTATTTCGCTAAGCCCCATATCTGTCACACCATAATTCCTCGATATTGACATGGATCAACCGCGCCTGATCCATGCACTTCGCTCAAGCATGGACCGCTGCTGTCGCATCACATAGCCGCGGACCGCTTCTGCCTGCTGCTGGGATTCATCGGATGGGTCCCATTGAAAGTCGATGCCGTAACAAATATTCTTACTCTTAAGGTTTCGATTCCGAACAATCCCCATCAGCCTCAACCGAGTGTCATGCCCGGGAAGCTGAAATGACAAGGTCAACCGATCAAGAGGCGCGAGCGTCCCGCCAACTTCGGGGGCCAGATCCACGGTAATGCCGGCTACTGTAATGCCTATCCCCATTCCGGTCACCGAAATATCGGCCAGATGGCCTGAACTACTTGTCTCGCCCCACGTCAACTCTATCTCAATTTTATCGCGAGCGCCAGGCGCAACCCGGAATGCCCGCCGGCGATTGAAACGGCTAAACGCTCCCGGGGCCATTGTCGCTTCAAGGTCGACCACGTCCGCGAACCGGAATTGGCAAACCCTTCTTCCCTTAACAGCGCGCGACTCCAAAATAATTGCATCAATGATTAATTCTTTCGATCGGTTGTCCGTCGAGAATTTGAACCTCACCCTCCGGCTGAGATAGAGATGACTTTCCTCCGGAAAGGATAGACTTCCCCCTTCCTTATCTATATACTCGATGTCGCATGGCAGAAGCTCATCACCGGCTAAAATGATACTCAGCCGCACGTCTCCGACCGGTTCAGGCTTGCTCCCGTCCCTCTTATCTGTTTTTCCCGAAAGCCATTTGAGCATTAGATCTTACGACCTCTTATATTGGGATGCTGTCCGCCCATGCTACCGCATCCATGTAGAGTTCAGGCATCTTTTCCTCATTGAGCCCGGTCTTAGCGGCCAATGTTGCAACCTTTTCCCAGTCTCCAGTTTCATAACACGAAACCAGGGTCAAATAATCTGCCAGTTCCCCTTCCCCCCCTGTCAGGGCTTTTTTGATATTTTCTGACAGGGGCAAATTTTCCATGATATTGCCCATTTCATCGTTCAAAATGGCGTCAATGAAGGAGAAAAGTCCAAGGGTAAAGAGTTCCGAGCTGTTCTTACCGATTGCCGCCTTGCCCAGATTCTCACAAAGCCTGGCCCGGATCAGGGATGCTCGGATCAATTCATCAGGTTTGCCGGAAACCAACTGCGCCATGGCGATGAGGGAAATAAAGCGCCTGACCTCCTTCATCCCTAACAAAACAATCGTCTGCTTGACAGAATTGACTTTTTTAAACATTCCGAAATATGCGGAATTGATATAGCGCATTAGTTTGTAATTGATAGAAAGATCGCGTAAAACGAATTTTTCCAGCTCCGTGATCCTGAAATCTTCCCTGTTTGCCTCGGACATTATACTCAGGAGCGTAATTTTAGAGGGGGAAATATCCTTGCTTTTAAGGATCTCCGGTTTACTGAAAAAATATCCCTGAAAATACTCAAACCCCATATCCAAGGCCTGCTGGAACTCTTCGTGGGTTTCGATCTTTTCAGCCAGCAGCTTAATTCGATATGCTGCCAGCTCTTTGATGGCCGCTTCTATCTCTTTAATAGAACTCGCCCTGAAATCGAACTTTACAATCCGCACTAAGGCAAGCAGTGGTTTCATCTCAGGTTTGTAAATAAAGTCGTCCAAGACAAGGTTATACCCCTGCTTGGCCATTTCCCGGCAGGCAGTAACAACTGCCGCCTTGGGTTCAATGTCCTCAAGGATTTCCACCATAATGGTTTTCTTTGGGAACATGGCGGGTATTTTTTCTGTAATCATTTTCTCGGTGAAGTTAATAAATGCCTTCTTGCGGCCGGTAATTCGTTCAATACCATTTGACAAAAAGCTGGTGGACAAAACCCTCGAAGTAGCCGCACCACCATCCACATCGGGGAAGGCATTTACCATCCCATCCCGAAAAAGAAGTTCATACCCATATATCTTTTTCCTCTTGTTGAAGATGGGTTGCCTGGCCACATAAACATCCATAATTTTTCTTTATTTCAATCCTTTACCGCGGATACGAGGCACCTATGAGCCTGCACCCTCAACTTTAGCCCAACTGTCCATTCTCTCGCTGTTGCCAGATTTGCAGGTTGCGCTGAAGTTGGATTGTAGTATTATAGCTAATTTTTGCTAACTTTATCGCCTTATAAGAAAATAGAATAGCAAGGCAAGAGAGAACCACTGCCAGTAGTCTGAGTGCAAGCTTGGCCAACTCTTTTAATCCCTGAGTCTCAGTCAGGCCCTTTTTAGGATGTGGTACCCGTGGTTTTTGCTGTAATGGTTTCTGAACAACCGGAACACTCGTCCGGGGCGGCATATCAACCCGCTTGCTGACCACGGGAGTTATCGCAGGCGGGGGAGATGTAATAACCACCTCCATTTTAGGCGCAGGAGATTTACTCACGGTCATTTTAGGCGCAGGAGGTTTGGTCCGGGAGGTGTCATGCGTCTGTTCTTTCATAACGAGAATTGTCGCCGGCACGGAAGACGTACTCAACTTCTCTTTGACGGCAGGTTTGGTTCGGGAAGCTGCACGCGTCTGCTCCCTTACGGCCTTGATCTTTTCCTGCAAAGTATCCTTTGCAACCTTCTTGCCGCCGGAAAGACCCTCCTGTTCCTTGACCACATGAATGGCCGCCGGTATAGAAGTTATTTTCAACTCCTTTTCTACGCTTTTTTGCAAATGGCCTTTACCCGCTGATGCGTCTAAAGGAATCTTTTCCGGTAACCCCTCCACCGCAATTCCCGCTCTCACCTTTTCCAGTGCAGATGATATTGCTATTTTTCGCGGGGAAACCCTCTGTACGTATCTCCGAAATACCCATCCCTCACGATATCTTTTTCCTTCAATTTCAAAAATAATTTTATACCATAATTTTTGCTCATCTTTTATTGTGACCCTTTGTCCCTTGTCGAGCCAGCCTATGGCCTGACTGTCAAGCCCGGGAGATTTTCTGACATTCAGAACCGTAACTGCTTTGCCGTCCCACGGTTCAAAGGCATCTCCAGCTTTTGGCCAACATAATCCCATGGACAATATAACAAAAACGAAAATTTTTGTCATCAGTCTGTTTATTTTGCTCATAGGCCCCCCCCATTATCCTTCACAAGTTTTCTCATTTCTCGAGGAAGATGGGCTATCTCAATTATTTTATCTGCGCCGGCACCAACGGCTCCCTTGATAATATTTTCCAATTGCCTTACATTTCCCGGCCAGTGATGTTCCAAAAAGATATCCATGACTTCCGGTGATATGGCCAGCACTTTTTCGCCTGCAGCATTGTAATACATGGCCAGAAAATGGTTTGCCAGCAGACAGATATCTTCTCTTCGTTCTCTCAAGGGGGGCAGCTTAAAAGAAAATAGATCTTCACTGAAGATCCCATTTTTTGCAAATTGATCCGGATCTTTTTCGGTGGCAGCTATTATCCTGACGTTTGTCTCCGGTTCTCCGTTAGCGCCTTCAGGGAGTTCATCCTGTTGCTGAAAAGCCTGAAGCAGCTTAGCCTGCAAAGAGGGTGGGATTTCTGCAACCTCATCTAAAAAGATCGTCCCCCCCCTGGCTGCATCAAACATATTAGTAACGTGACCCAAAAACACACTTTCAAGGGACCCTTCCACAATGGCGCTGCAATTGACCGGAACAAAGGGCCCATCGGCACGATCACTCCTCTTGTGAATAACTTTTGCTACCAGCTCTTTTCCGGACCCCTTTTCTCCCAGTATCAGGACACTGGGGCTCCTCAGCCCAATTCTTTCTATTATTTCATAAGTTTCTTGCATTTTGGGGCTAATCCCTATCAACCCCTCATATCTGTTCCTTTGTTTCAGATTTTTCTTGAGAAAAATATTCTCGTCTTTCAGTTTCTTTTCAGCCATAATTTTGTCGCACAGCATCTTCAATTGGCCCAACTTTATGGGCTTCTGAATGTAATCGTAGCCGCCGAATTTCATGGCCGTAATAGCCGATTCTATGGTCCCATATCCGGTTACGATAATCACCTCGGTTTCAGGCCGGTGTTCTTTAATGGCTGCCAGAAGTTCAAGCCCATCAAATTCAGGCATCTTCAGATCGGTAAAGACAACATCAAAGCGCTTATCTTCTTTCACCAATCCAAGGGCCTTCAGTCCATCGTCGGAAAGGGTCACTTTGAATCCCTCTTGAGATAGATATTGACCTACGGTATCAAGTATCTCAACTTCGTCATCAACAAATAGTATCTCAAGTTCTTCCACGTAAATCCTTCCCTCACGTCATTTTCCTGGTTGCAATTGTTTTCGTTTGACCAAAAGGAGTCCTTGGCAGAGCGCAATTATCGGGCTTGGTCCTAACTTCGCCCACTGTCTGTTTAGTGCTTCGCGATTGAATTGATACCTTTCTGATTCAGCCCTGAAAGGGCACTACATATTAGCCCAGGGCAACGCCCTGGGTGGGGATTTAACAACAATATCAGCCCTGAAAGGGCGTTACATAAATCATTCTAGACTATAGCTTATTTGTATAATGTCACGCCCTTACAGGGCTCAACGATCCTTGCAACCTGTTCCCAGGGCGTTGCCCTGGGCTGGTATGTCACGGCCCTTCAGGCCTGAGATACATACAACCCCCCGTCGAATTAAAATTTCCCTCACTTTTTCAAATTGAACTTTTTTCGTTCGTCAGTCTAAACGTGGGCGAAGTTAGAACCAAGCCCCAATTATCGCCAATTTATTGACACCCATCATAATTCATGAACCATTCTTAGACTTCCAGAAAAAGGTTTTGAGTGCGTTATCAACGATCAGACCAAAATCTCTTTTTGAAACCTCATGCGATGCACATATTGTGCCAGCAGGTTTTTCATATAAAACGTGGGAAAATTTTGTGTTTGTGTGATACCTTATTTCAGATCGACCGCTGGTCGACCTTCGGCATTGCACAGCCTACGTGGGTTGGGAAAGCGATTAACAAAAATCAGATTCAACATCTATGGACATCCAGCAATACTATGAAGTTTTGGAGCTTAACCCTGGGGCTTCGTCAGAAGACGTACTCCAGGCTTATAAAGATCTGGTAAATGTTTGGCATCCGGACCGTTTCTCAAAAACCCCACGCCTGAGAAAAAAGGCCGAGAAGAAATTAAAGGAGGTCAATGGGGCTTACGAGAAACTCCAATCTTATTTATCAGATCTGGATCAATCGGAGCGTGAAGGCGCTGCCCAAACTGGAGCCTATGGTAACGCTATCTCACGTGACATTACGGATGAAAAACCAAAAAAAGCATCCCGGAACCTTGCCCGAAAATATCCCCTGGCACGCTGTTTGGCAAGATTCATTGATTATCTCCTGTTCGGACTTCTTCTCGGGTCCTTAAATGTTTACGCTATCCTCTTAAGACTTGACATTCCAGCGCCGCTTTTCCCTATAATAGCAACATTTGCCTGGGTCTTTGTAGAAGCAGCCTTGTTAAGCGTCCTCGGAACAAGTCCCGGCAAATGGCTATTGAAGACCACGATAATTGACAGGTCTTTGAAGAAGCCCGGCTATTTTGGCGCTCTCAGGCGAAGCCTTTCAGTATGGTGCAACGGTATCGGTACAGGAATCTTTTTTATTGTCCCTGTAACAATGGCCATTTCTTATCAGAGATTGAGAAAAGAGGGATATGCGCCATGGGACCGTGAGGGGAGGTTTTCTCTCATACATGGGAAAGTGAGCGGCCGAAGGTTCTTCTTTTCTTTTCTGTTTTTTGTCACCTTTTCGCTCTTAAACACCTATGAGATTCATGAACAGATAGATTTTATGTCGGTGAACATGGAGGCACTGAAGGGGGGAACAGCATCTTTGGCGAAAGATCCGGTAGCCCAGAAGCGCCAGGTCCAGGCTACGGACGATTATGCAGATGCTCAATATGGTTTAGGGAAGGCTTGCTACGAACTGGGCCGTTATGAGGAGGCAATAGAAGCGCTGAAGCAGGTCGTACGAATCAGACCCGGTTTTGCGGAAGCCCAATACGGGCTTGGGGTTTCCTATGCGAACATCCGCCTTTATGGAGAGGCCACAAAAGCGCTAATGCAGGCCATACAGCTCAGACCCCATTATGCAGAAGCTCATCATATCCTGGGCTTTGTATACCTAAATATCGGGAATAGAAAAGCGGCAATTAAACAGCATGAGATTCTCAAAGACCTTGATGAAAATCTTGCGAACGAATTGCTTGCCTATATGGAAATACCCGCCCCGGCTAAAGGGCTAGCGCCCAAGAAAAAACCCTTGGACTTCTAACGCAGCGGAACCGCAGTTGTCAGTTATCAGTTGTCAGCCTGGAGGTTATTTTGAAATTTGAGGATTTGGAAGTATGGAAGAGGTCTTCACGATTAATGCGCAGATTTGTACAAGCACTTTCAAGATATTATGGGTATGCTTTTACTGATAACTGATAACTGATAACTGATACCATATAGCGATTTTCTTGTTTTTTGTGACAGAAAACCTGGTGATAAGGGGCTAAGGCCCCCCAGCACCCCTCATCAATCATCATTCATATAGTCACCCCTGTTGAACTTAGCTGCCGCGAGCGAAGAGGTGATCATTGCCTCGTTCAGGATATCCTTGAGCCCATCTCCGTCGGGCAGAGAATTAAGGGCAGACGTCAGGCCTTCTTTTTCCATCTCCAACTCACTGACCAACGGAGAAATATCCTCTAAACTGACGTCAGGGTTTTGCAACTTTTCCCGGTAGTTATCGAGGGTATTCAGGAGTTTTTCAGTTTGCTCAATTATAGGGTTCTCATTCAAAGAAGGAGATGAATCGAAATGTATTGCTGATAGACTTTCCATCATTGCTGTTTTCCGGGTCCCCGTATCCGTTTGTGACGTCTCTGCGATAGTCTCATCAAGGATTGCCCCGAATTCTTTGTTCACAGGCTCCTGGCTTTTATCGCTTTTCTTGGCGTAACCGGCCTTTAAGATCTCATAATTGGAATGTACTTCCATCTTCTTAACCTCCCTTCAAGTGAAGTTCCATAAAAACGCTTATGGACAACGGCCCCTGCAACTGCAAAATAGATCGGATAGATCAACCCGGAGCCACTCGACTTGAAACTCCTGCAAAAATCGTGCAATATCTTTGGAATTGATGATTTAAAATTAGATTATAATTAATTGTGTCCGTTCATTAATTCCATAGCGGACGCTATGAGTTTCCAATCCATGAAGAAATTATTTTTAGCAAAGCTAATGAAAACAATTGGTTATACGGATGAAGACGGTAATGCCCACACGAGGGACGCCACCGTTTGACGCCGAGATTTAGGAAAAAAGAAATCTACGGATAGAAATCAATTAGCTTGATCTCGTCACAACTTGCAGCAAAGAATGTATGCAGAAAGTGGGAAAAAAATGCCTCTTCGAACAACCGGACTGGCACGAATTGTATCCGAGATCCTTACAAGGTGCTGGACCCAAAAAAATCAAAACGCGCCCTTTGCATCTTCTATGGAAAGATCAACCGTGATTTCACTGGTTTCTGAAAAACCCTTCAGCTCGTCGCTTAAGGAGGCGGTACCCACAATTCGAATACCGATACCCGATTTCTGACAGATTTGAATCACCGTTATGATCAGTTTGATCAATGTAACGTTAGTTCCCCCTATTTTGCTCATATCCAGGATAAATTTCTTGACCCCTGAGTTTACCATCGCTTCGACCTTAGACCTGAAATGCCTCTCTATGTCCACGCTGGCCGGTCTATCAAGCTTCTGAGGCAAGGCCAGGATCTGAACATCTTCTACGGTGGAAAAATATTTCTTGGATGTATCTTCGTCTTCCTTCTGTTTAGACTCCAAGGTTACAACTTTTGTTACCCTTTCGATCAACTGCTCACCCTTAAAGGGCTTAACCATATAATCTTTAACCCCCATCTTAAGGATCTGGACCACGTTTTCCTTCCCGGATTCAGCCGTCAGCATAATCACGGGAATCTCCTTCA
>Ga0233431_1002701_pt1 | contig 23757 bp, 23 predicted proteins | sample SI_118_April2016_FD_179867 | JGI IMG/M metagenome (GOLD analysis project Ga0233431, IMG submission 179867) | Seawater microbial communities from Saanich Inlet, British Columbia, Canada - SI_118_April2016_200_MG | ecosystem: Environmental > Aquatic > Marine > Inlet | place: Canada: British...
ATCATTTTTTTGTTGAGCAGGGCACGGCGTTATTATGAGTTTTTCTTCTAAAAATCTCATCGCCTCAATTGGCGCTGCTAAACTAAAAAATAATCGTGCCGGCACGCAGTATACATATATCCTACTTTCTGGACAGCACTAAGATTTAAGCTCTGAACCATCTCTTACCAATACATTTATAAACAGATACTCAGAATTAAGCTTAAACTATAATATTTAGAGGTATCTAATAATGTTCTATAAGGTAAAAGCAAAAGATTTCATTCGAGTACCCCCAAAAATGTTCAATATGCGCAAGAAAGAGGCCGTATTAGAGAACGTAAAAAAGACTTATGAGAGTTTTATCTCTAAAGATCTGGGTTTTGTTATTAATGTGATTGATGTTGGCGATGTTCAAGAAGGTGTTATCGTACCTGGAGATGGTGCAGCATATTATGATACTGAATTTGAATTACTAACGTTCAAACCAGAAATGAATGAGCTAGTTTTCTCTAAAGTAAGGGATATCACTGATTTCGGAGCATTTATGGATCTTGGTGGAGTGGAAGGAATGACTCACATCTCACAAAGTATGGATGATTTCGTTTCATTTAGCAAAGATAAGGTTTTACAAGGTAAAAAATCAGGTCAGAGTTTAAAGGTTGGCGATAAATGTAAAGCAAGAATCATTGCAGTAAGTTATAAAGATTTAAACAATCCTAAGATTGGTTTAACTATGCGACAAGAAGGTTTAGGAAAAATCGAATGGTTAGAACAACAGAATCAACAAGAGGAAGTTAAGGAATAAAAATGGCAAAGAAAAAAGCTTGTAAAAAATGCAAATTATTCGTTGAAGGCGACACTTGTCCATCATGTGGGTCAACAAACTTTACTACAAGTTGGCAAGGCCGACTTTTTATTAAAGATGTTGAGAAATCTATGATTGCCGAGAAAGTTGATGTTAAAGTTAAAGGCGAGTATGCAATTAAAATAAGATAAGTGAGGGACACAAGAAATGAAAATTACAATTCAAGAAAAAAAGGAAAATCCTTTATTAAATAGAACTGAGCTTAAAGGTAGCATTGAGTTTAATGATGTTACTCCAAGTAATGTTAAATTAGCAGAATCTTTAGCAAAAGAAACTAAGAAAGACATAAATTTAGTTGTTGTAAAAAGCATCTACACTAACTTTGGTCAGAAACTAGCAGATTTTGAAGCAATTGTTTATGATAATAAAGAAGCTAAAGATAAAATTGAAATGTTGACTAAGCACATCAAGAAAAAGATGGAAGAAGATCGTAAAGCTGCAGAAGAAGCTAAAGCTACTGAAGTAGAAGCTAAGAAGAAGGCTGAAGAAGAAGCTAAGGCTGCAAAGGAAGCAGCAGCTGAAGAGAAGAAAGAAGAACCTGCAAAAGAAACACCTGTTGAAGAAAAGACAGAAGAGAAAGCTGAATAAAGAAATTTAGCTGAAGACTAACAGTCTGAGGAGGCTTAATTAAAATGGCAAAAAAAGGCGGCGCAAAGCCAAAAGATAAAAAAGCAAAAGTAGTAGTAAAGAAAGAAGGCAAGAAACAAGGTGCTCTTTACGAAATTTCTGGTGATGCTATCAAACGTAAGAACATGAGTTGTCCAAAGTGTGGTCCTGGAGTTTTCTTAGGAAAGCATAAAGATAGAGTAGTTTGTGGCAAATGTCAATACGCAGAGTATAGTAAGAAAGAATAAACCTTATATATTATTTCTCTCTTTTTCTTATTTATGTTTGATAAACTAAAACAAGAGTATTCTAACTGTTCTAAATGTTCAGAGTTATGTGATAATAGATCTCAAGTTGTTTTTGGTTCTGGTAATAAGGAAGCGGATGTTGTTTTTATTGGCGAAGCTCCGGGAGCAAATGAAGACAAGCAAGGAATCCCTTTCTGTGGAATGTCTGGAAAGATTCTTAACGAACTTCTTGCTTCTGCTGGTTTAAGTAGAGAAGATATTTTTATTACTAATACAGTTCTTTGTCGTCCTCCTGAAAATAGAAATCCTAAAAAAGATGAAATTGAGAACTGTAGAGAAAGATTAGACAAACTAATTGAAGTAATGCAACCAAAAGTCATTGTTACCATTGGAAACTTTGCTACAGAAAGAATTATTGGTAAAACTGGAATAAAAACAATTCATGGGATGTTGTTTGATTTCAAGCAGAGTATTAAGGTTGTGCCGGTAATACACCCTGCTTCTTATTTGTATTCTGGCAGAAACCCTGAACTGTTTGAACAAATGAAGAATGATTTCAAAACAATTGCTTCTGTGATTTCTGTAAAGGTTAAACAGAAAAGCTTAGGCGATTTCTAAGAGTCTAAATATTTCTTAAGTTCTTTAACTGCTTCATCAACATCATCGCTATTAATTGTAAAAGAGAATTTCATTCTGTTTAAAGTATGTTCATATAATGGGTCATAATATTTTGTTAAAAGAATCTCTGCAGCTTTTTCATACTCCTTCGCTTCAATTAACTGAATCATTCTTTCTTTGTTTTCTTTAGAAATAACTCTTCTTAATCCTTTACTTATCTCTTTAATTTCTTCAGCAATTTTTGGATTTAAGAAATATTCTTTTACCATAGCATCACATCTTAATGGAACAGACCTAGTAACCATTATGTTCTTGCCAGCTTCCATTGCTTTCCATAAACATTCTGGCATAATGCAATCTCCAATTCTTCTACTCTCTCCTTCTACTAAAATATGTTTTTGATCATTTAATTCTCTTAGTCTTGCTAATAATAAATTCTCAAATTTCTTTTGTGAGTTTGGTTTTAAGCCAATAGCACCGTATAAACTTCCTCTGTGTTGAGCCAATCCTTCTAAGTCTAAGAAATTATTAAATTTATTAAGTAAATCGGTTTTTCCAGTACAAGTTAGTCCATGTACTACAAACACTTTTGGTTTAATTTTAAAATTATTTAATTGATCTAACAAGTAATTTCTAAATAACTTATATCCTCCTTCTACCTGGTAAACTTTCATTCCAATTGATTCTAGTAAAGAAGCAATAATTCCAGAACGCATTCCACCTCTGGCACAATAAACTACAATTGTTTTGTCTTTATGCGGTTGGATTGTTTTCACAATATTTGGAATTTTGTTTGAATAACATTTTAATCCTTTTTCAATAGCCAACTCTTGAGAAATCTGTTTATACATCAACCCAACTTCATGCCTTTCTTCGTTATCTAAGATTGGCATACTAATTGCTCCAAGAATGTGATCATCTTCATATTCTGCTGGTGATCTAGTATCTACAAAAATAGTATTCTCTAGCTTAAATGCTTCTGCTACACTAACCTTAGTAACCATTTTAAGCTAGAAAGAAGCCTGTTTTATAAACTCTTTTTTAGAAATTTATATAAAATGAAAGAATTTCTATTCAGATATGAATGCTAAAGAACTTAAACAGAAATATTTGGACTTTTTCAAAAGCAAAGATCACGTAGTAATACCTTCTGCATCTTTAATCCCCCTTAATGATTCAACTGTACTATTTACAACTGCGGGAATGCAGCCATTAGTTCCTTTCTTAATGGGTCAGAAACATCCTTTAGGAGTAAGGTTAGTAGACATTCAAAAATGTTTACGAACTGTAGATTTTGAGAATATTGGAGACAATACTCATCATACTTTCTTTCAAATGCTTGGAAATTGGTCTTTGGGAGATTATTTCAAGAAAGAATCAATTGCATGGAGTTTTGAATTCTTAACATCTCTTGATTGGTTAAACCTTCCATTAAACAAATTAGCTTTTACAGTTTATGAGGGAAAAGATAATGTCCCTCGTGACGAAGAATCTGCTTTACTTTGGAAAGAGTTAGGAGTTCCTGAAGGTAGGATTGCTTATTTGGGAGAAGATAACTTTTGGTCAGCTGGAGAAACAGGACCTTGTGGACCTTCTTCAGAAATATTTTATTGGAGTGGCGATGAAGAAGCTCCAGAAAAGTTTGATGATCAAGATGAGCGTTGGGTAGAAATTTGGAACAACGTCTTTATTACTTATAATCGTAAAGATGACAGTACACTAGAATCTCTAGCAACGAAAAATGTTGATACTGGTATGGGCTTTGAAAGAACTCTAGCAGTTCTTGATGGTAAAAAGAGTGCTTACGAAACTGATTTATTTATGCCGATAATTAAACAGATTGAAAAATTAAGTGGTAAGAGTTATGGTGCTGAGAAGTTGAACATGAGAGTTATTGCAGACCATATTCGAGCAGCTGTTTTCTTAATGGGTGATGAGAATGGTGTTACGCCTTCAAATGTTGATCAAGGTTATATACTTAGAAGATTAATCCGAAAAGCTATTCGCTTAGGAAAAGTATTGGGTATTGAAGAAAGCTTTACTTCTAAGTTAGCAGAAGTAATTGTTGAGGATTACTCTGAATCTTATCCTGAGTTAAAACAGAATCAAGAAAAGATTTTAAGTGGCTTAAATGTGGAAGAAGAAAAATTTAAAGTTACTTTAGAAAAAGGTTTGACTAAGTTTTCACGAATGGCAGAGAAAGGAGATGTTAATGGAACTGATGCATTCTTATTATTCCAAAGTTATGGGTTCCCAATAGAGATGACTGAAGAGTTAGCAGAAGAAAAGGGAATAAAAGTTGATACTAAATCATTTGAAGAAGAATACAACAAACATCAGGAACTTTCTAGAAAAGGAGCAGAACAGAAGTTTAAAGGTGGATTAGCAGACGATTCTGAACAGACTACTAAATTACATACGACTACACATCTATTGAATGAAGCTTTGAAGAAAGTTTTGAAGAATCCAGACATTGCTCAGAGAGGAAGTAACATTACTCCCGATCGTTTGAGGTTTGATTTTAACTTTGATAGGAAATTAACTGCAGAAGAAAAGCAAGCGATTGAAGATGAAGTTAACAGAGTTATCCAAGCAAAGATGGAAGTTGTTCGTGAAGAAATGAAAACTGAAGATGCTCTTAAAGCTGGTGCTCACGGAGAATTTGGGGCAAAGTACCCAGAGAGAGTTTCTGTTTATACTATTGGAGATTATTCCAAAGAGATTTGTATGGGACCACATGTTCACAATACTTCTGAACTAGGAAAGTTTAAAATTAAAAAAGAAGAAAGTTCATCTGCTGGTGTAAGAAGGATTAAGGCTGTGTTGTTAAAAGAATAAGTTTTTATAATTCATAAATAATCTTCAACATTAAGAACAATGAAAGATTCAATCAAAAAGGGGTTTAGTTATGGTTTAACATCAGGAGTTATTACTACGCTTGGTCTTATGGTGGGATTAAATGCTAGCACACATTCCCGAATGGTTGTTATTGGTGGAGTTTTAATGATTGCAATTGCTGATGCACTTTCAGATGCAATGGGGATTCATGTTTCTGTTGAAACAGAAAATAAATATTCTCACAAAGAAGTTTGGGAATCTACAATCTCTACATTCTTAACAAAATTTATTTTTGCATTAACATTTTTAGTTCCTATTTTATTGTTTGATCTATCTACTGCAGTTCTTGTTAGTGTTGGTTGGGGAATTCTTTTGTTAAGTATTTTTAATTATAACTTGGCTAAGAAACAGAAAACAAATCCTTGGAAGATTATCCTTGAACATTTGGTTCTTACGTTAATAGTAATCATTATAACTTACTACCTTGGTGCTTGGATTGGAGCAACTTTTGTTTAAGTTTATATAGTAAGGTTTATTAACAATTACTCGCATTATATTCAATAATGGTTGCAAAAAGAAAGTACATTGAACATACTGCGGATATTCTGTTTCAAGCAGAAGCTTCTACTTTAGGAGAATTGTTTGAACAATGTGGGATGGCTGTAGAGGAATCTCAAATTGAATTAAAGAACGTTTCTCAAGAAGTTGAAAAGGAAATTACTGGAGAAAATAAAAACGTTGAATACTTGCTATTTGATTTTTTAGATGATTTACTTTTTCATAAAGATGCAGAACAATTAATCTTTTCAAAGTTTAAAATTAAAGTTTCTGAGGAAGATGAGATGTTTGTAATGAACTGTAAAGCTTTTGGTGAAAAGATTGATCGTGAGAAACATCAACAAAAGGTTGATGTTAAGGCCATTACAATGCACAAGTTTGAAGTTAAGAAAGAAAAGGGCATTTGGAAAGCGAAGGTGTTAATAGATATTTAGTAAATAATAATCGGCAAATAAAAACATAAAATGACTATAAAAATCTCAAATTCAAGAATACATGGAAAAGGAATCTTTGCTAGTCGCAACTTTAATTCTGGAGAGGTTGTTTTACGTTGGGATTCTTGTTCAAGGAAAGTGTCTGAGGAAGAGTATTCCAAATTATCTGAAGGACAACAGAAAATGGTTCTTGATGGCAATTTGTACTTTTCTCCTTCGCAGTTTATGAATCATTCTTGTAACGCCAATATTAAAAACATTGAAGGCTATGATACTGCTATCAAAGATATTAAAGAAGGTGAAGAAATCACTTGTAATTATCTTGATGAAACTGTTCCTTTCATAACTATGAACTGTAATTGTGGAAGCAAAGATTGTAGAAAAGTTTTAGAATCCAAACTATTTAACAAGTAAACGAGAAATCCTAATTTTGGTGGATTTCTGGTCATTCCTCGTTGGTTGTTGTAGAACAACGGGGAATTAGAACCAAAGAGGAATAAAATGGGATTAATAAAAATTATTTTATGGGTTGTGGGAATTATTTTAGTTGCTTACAATTTATTTTGGTATTTAATGATAAAAGTTTTTGATGGTATTATTGCAGATGTTCTTGCTGGAACCATGCTTACTATTGGTATGATTGCGTTTCTGGTCTTCTTAGTATTTGCAGCAGCAGTTCGTTTTATCTTTTGGCCGTGGAGAAAACTGAAAGGAGAATGAAGAGCTTACTTTGTTTTAGAAAATACTTTCGAAAAATCTTAAGTTTACTAGATGATTCTAATGAACTTTCTGAAGAAACTAAAAAATTGATCAAAATTGCAGAACAAGAAGTGAAAGACGGAAAAACTCACTCTCTTGAAAAAGTAAGAGGAGAATTTAATTTATAAAAAATGAGAACACTTTATGATTTGGCAGAAGGAATTCGTCGTTGTACTGCCTGTCCTTTGTGGGATGGAAGAACCTTAGCCATTCCTGGAGAAGGTTCAGGAAAAGTAATGTTTATTGGCGATGTTCCTGGGGTGGAAGAAGATCGTCTTGGTCGACCATTTATTGGGCCTTCTGGAGATTTGTTTAATGACATGTTAGAAATCGTTGGTTTAAATCGAGAGAAATGTTTTGTTACTCATGCTTGTAAATGCCATCCTAAACGTGGTCGTAAACCTAAGCTTGGAGAATTAAAAACTTGTAAGGAAGAATGGTTAGATTTACAAATTGCAATTATTAAACCGAAATTAATTGTTTTAATGGGGGATTTGGCATTAAAGTCTATTTTTGGTGGTGGAGAAGTTTCTAAATTACATGGTAAAGTGATTGATAAAAAATATTTTGTTACTTATAGTCCTTCTGAAGCTTTGAAAGATTCTAATATTAAGAGAAAGATGAAAGCTGACTTCAAGAAGTTGTTTAGTATTCTTTAAACAACCTATTGCCTTCTTTATCTCTACCAAAATTCAACAAAACTTTCTTATTTTCATTTTTATGGCCATAAACAACTTCGCCAATAAAAATAATATGGTCACCAGCTTCAACTTCTTTATGCAATTTACATTCAAAGTTTAAGGTGGCATCTTTGATTAATGGGACTTTAATCATTTTTGCTTCCGCTGTTTTTAATCCTGTTTCTTTAAATTTGTCAACTTCATTGCCATGCTTACTTCCAAAAACTAATAATGCTTCTTCTAGTGCTTTATTTGGAACTGCAATGACAAACTCTTTACTCTGCCTGATTAGCCTTTGTGTGTTTCCTTTTTTCTGTAAAGAAACTGCAAATAATGGTGGATCAGAAGAACAACGCATATTCCAACCAGCAATCATTCCGCTTGGCTTGTTATTCTCATCAACAGAAATTACAAAAACACAACTTTCTGGTTTAAACAATTGAATAAATTCTGATATCTCTCGGCTTTCCATATCATTGTGATTACTAGGATTTATTTAAAGATTTCTTTAGCCACTGGTCACTGGACAGGTTCGGACAAAGTATATAAATGGGTAAATCAGTATATTAATTATGGGGAAAATTGAGATCTCAAAGAGAATTGGTGCAAAAATCCATTTTATTCGAGGAATACACGTTATATTAGATAGAAATTTAGCAGAATTCTATGGTGTCGAAACAAGGTCTTTAAAACAGGCTGTTAATAGAAACATGAAAAGATTTCCTTCAGATTTTATGTTGATTCTGACTGATCAAGAGGTCAATATCTTGGTATCACAAAATGTGATACCTTCTAAAAAACATTTGGGCGGGGCACTTCCTTACGCTTTTACAGAACAAGGGGTTGCAAATCTTTCGAGTGTACTTAACAACGATATTGCAATTCAAATGAATATTAATATTATGCGAGCTTTTGTATCTATGAGAAAGTTTATTTCTTCAAATGCATTATTATTTCAACGGCTAGATAAAGTAGAGTTAAAACAATTAGAGCACGATAGAAAGTTTGAGCAGGTATTTAATGCTATAGAAAGTAAAGATATTAAGCCGAATAAAAAGATATTTTTTAATGGACAAATTTTTGACGCTCATAGTTTTGTTTCAGATCTCATAAGAAGTGCAAAGAACTCAATTCTATTAGTTGATAATTACGTTGATGATTCTGTGCTTACGTTATTTTCTAAAAGGAAAGAAAATGTTGATGTTGTAATTTACACTAAAAGTTCTAAGCAACTAGAATTGGATTTGGGGAAGTATAATTCTCAACATGCTAAAATTGAGATTAAACATTTTACTGAATCGCATGATCGTTTTTTAATAATTGATAATCAAACTTATCATTTTGGTGCATCATTAAAGGATTTGGGTAAGAAATGGTTTGCCTTTTCAAGATTTGATTCAGAATCCTTTGGACTTATGGAGAGACTTAAAAAAGTAAAGTGATATTTTCCCAGTGATTTCTTTTCCGATAAGTTTAAAAATGAATTAAGTGAATATAACCTAAACATGCAATAGTGCCATGGTCGCATAGTCTGGTATTGCGCTAGATTGCTATTTCAGCACCAGTTTAATGTTGTCAATGACAAAAAATGAGAACTGGATCTACGTAAACATCTAGTCCCTTTGGGATCGCCGGTTCAAATGTCTTAGGAGGTTCAAACCCTTCGAGCTTGAAAGTCCGGCCCGTGGCGCACTTTTTCAATTCTAGAATGTTAGGTTTTTTTTTTCAGGATTTAAACTAAAATGTCTGCCGCGCAACTTGACACTTAGCGTTTCAGGAGCCCAAAATCAGACAACTCTCTAAAAGGTATTGGTTTTAGCTTCAAATCTAATGCCCAAAACTAGCATTTTCTAAAATCAATTAAATGGGGCTTTGATTACCTAAATTTGCGATTTTACAACTAACTGCCCAAAACTCCTTAATTTTCTCAAAGGTCTTCATTTTAGCTATAAATTTAACTGCCCAAAACAGGAAACTTTAAGTAATGCGACACTATTCTTCACTGTTATGAGCTGGACAAAACCCATTTATAGCAAATCTAAGGTAGATTGGGCAGGGAAGATATTAATAGATTTAAACGCATCAAAGGAAGATAAAAAAGAAGCTTTTTTAATCCTAAACAACTGGAGAGCTAGTCATGATTATCCAAACCATATTTTCAAAAAAAGGCTTAGAAGTGTATCCAAAAGAATTGATGAGAATTCAATAACTGGTGGTAGACTTAAAAGAGTTAGATCTATACTCAGAAAATTAGGAAGGTCTTATGATGGAAAGAAACCAACTATGAAATTCTCTAGAATGCAAGATATTGGTGGTTGCCGTGTAGTTTTGTCTAACTCTAAACTCTGTGAACAATTTTATGACAAATATTATCTTAAAGGTGATTTGAAACATGAGAAAGTTAGAGTTTATGATTATATCGCAAATCCAAAAAAAGATGGTTACCGAGGAATTCATGTAATCTACAAATATAAAAGTCAAAAGAAGGGAAAGGAAGTTTTTAATGGTCTCTTAATTGAAATACAAATCAGGTCAAAGTTACAACACATCTGGGCTACTTCTTTAGAGGTAGTTGATAATTTCACTGGTCAGGCCATTAAATTTGGTGAAGGGTTAGAGAAATGGAAAGAATTTTTTAGACTTGTAAGTTGTGCCTTTGCCATAATGGAATATCGGCAAAGAGTTCCAGATGTTTCTTATTCCAAAGAAGAGCTATACAAAAAGATTGAAGAATTGGAATCAGAATTATGTGTGTTGGATAAAATGATTGGTTGGGCAAAGTCTATTGAAACAATTAGATCAATGAAAAAACAAGGACAAGGGTATTATTTTTTATTGGAATTAGATACTGATCGTCAACAATTAGTAATCCGTGCTTATACTAAAGAGCAACAAGAAAAGGCCTTAGCACAGTATCAGATTAGTGAAGAAAAAATTGAAAACCGAAAAGAATTTGATGTGGTTTTAGTAAGTGCAAATAACATCAGTGATTTGGAAAAAGCATACCCTAATTATTTTGTAGATGTAAAAGGGTTTTTGAATAAATTAGAATACTTGCTAAATAAAGTTAAAAAATAAAACTAAGATTTGCTAGGGTATAAGAAATTGAAACAAACTATCAACAAAATACACCACATTTTTAAATCCTAAAACCTTTCCTAGTAACATTAATACAAAAGCATTGTTATGACGTTGAATTGGCTTCATTACCCAGCCCGTGGCGCACTTTTTTCTCTAATTACTTTAATAGACTTTTCCCATTATAACCGCGATAAATATATAAAGGAAAAAAAGTTACTATTCTACTATTAAAAAAGGTGTACTAAGATAGATGGTAGATTCACATAAAGTTTGGCTTATTGCAAGTATTTCTATTTTTATTATTTTCCTTGCAGGATTAGTCTCTATCCCAATGGTTCGGGGTACCTCTCAGGGTGAAGATACTTCTTCACCTTTGGATGGGGCAGTCGCTTATTGGGGCTTTGAAGGAGATGGTAATAATGTTTTAGATGTTTCTGGAAATGATAATTTTGGAACAATTACTGGTGCAACTAGGGTAGAGAATGGTGGTATTGTAGGAAAAGCCATAAGTTTTGATGGCAATGGCGACTATATTGATATTACAAATGGGGATCTTGGTTATGTTGACAAGGTTTCTGCGTTTGCTTGGTTCAAGTATACTGGTACCAGTTCTCCAACAGGTTGGCAAGTTATTCTTGGCCCAACCAGTTTGGAAATTAGTGTTAGTTATGTGGGGAAATTGAGAACTGGTATAAACGTTGATGCGACACTTACACGATATGTTTCAGATCATGGAAGTAATTTAAACTTAAATGATGGGGAGTGGCACCACGTTGGTTTTACTTTTGATGGGGAAATTAAAAAAACTTACATCAATGGTGTTCTTCAAGAGGACTTTTCTTCTCCTTACGGTTATTACACTAAGGACACAATTATTTCCGAAAGTTTAATTTATTCTGTTTATAATCGAAGAATGGGTTCTATTGGTGCAAATTATAATGTTACTGGGTTAGTTGATGAAGTTGTTGTTTTTGATAGGGCTTTAACTAATGATGAAGTTTTACAAATTTATAACAATCCTGGTAGCGGTGTGGAAATTATTCCTGAAGATTGTAGTAATGGAATTGATGATGATTTTGATGGGAATATAGATTGTGCAGATGAAGATTGTTACATGCAGACTTGTTCCACAGTAGCTTCTTATTGTAAAAATGGTGGTTGTTTTAGTGTAGATATTGATGGGAACGGTGTTGTTGATAATAAGGATTTTGAAGGTCCTGATTATAAAGCACAATATCACAATCTAATTAAGGATAAACTAAATGAAGGATTAAATAGTTTAAACGCATTCCTATGGGAAGTGCGTAACCAATATGCTGATTAATTTCATAAATCGTTTGTTTAAAGTAATTATTTAGCTCTCTTTTCTTTTTATAATCGCGATAAATATATAAAGGAAAAAAAGTTACTTATTCTATATTAAAAGAAGGTGTACTGAGATAGATGGTAGATTCACATAAAGTTTGGCTTATTGCAAGTATTTCTATAGCTATTCTTGTCATTGCTGGATTGGTCTTTGTTCCAATGATGCAAGGTAATTTTGCTGGTCAAGCAATTAAGTATGAAGGACAATTTGTTTTAGAAGATCCTCCAATTCTTGTTGGTAGATTCTTAGGAGATAGTGTTTGTGCTAATCGAGCTTATGATGTTGAAACGCCCAGCAGTACGATTATCTTTAATCCTACTTTTAGCGATGGTTTGTGTTTTGGGGTATACTCTGGAGTTCCAATTATTAAATCATCAACTACTGGAAATTTTCTGTTTGGTATTAATACTAAACATACTGAAGAAGGGCAAGAATTTAATTCAATCACTAGTCAAACAATATGGAAATCTAAATGTCCTAACTTGAATTTACAATATGATGCCCTTAACGATATTGAGAAAGTTAAGGCCTGCATAGAATCTGGAAAAGATAATTTTAATTTTTACAATTTAGAATTTGCTCAAGATGATAGTTCTGAATCTGTTGATTCTTGTATCATAGAAGGCAATGGTGTTTCGGTTGGTTCTACTACTGTAGATAGTGTCTGTTTTCAAAGAATTGGTGAAACTGGTTTAAGTGGTTTAAACAATGTTAAGTCTTACCAATGTAATTCTGTTTACAAAGGAGTTCCAATAATTAAAGCCTCTTCACAGAATTTTTATACATTTCCCATTTCTTCTTCTTCCGGATTTATTCTTGGCTCTTCCTTATGGGCAGAAAATTGTCCTGGTTATTATTCTTCGCCCTCAGATACTAATGGGTGGAAAGAATATACTACCTCTTATAGCACTTACCACGTACCCTTAACGATAGACGAAGCTAAAAAATGTATTGACTCTGGGAAAGATAGATTTGTACCTTTGTATGATAATTCTTGTGAAACTTTTGGAAGTTTAGAAACATGTACTCCTCAATGTAATGGGGATACTTGTGGTTCAGATGGTTGTGGTGGAAGTTGTGGCACTTGTACTGGAAGTAGTAATTGTGATGAAGGAAAATGTATTGCTTTTAATCCCCTGAATTATTGTAGTGTTGATGGAGGGGGTGTTTTAGTCGGAGCAGAAAGTCTTTGTAAAAAAAGAATTTTGGGTATGGCCTCGCCCATACCTTTGGCATCATCTATTGAAGGTAAGGAATGTTTGGGAGTTTACAATGGAATTCCTTTAGTTTTAAATGGTGGGGGTATTCATTTTTTGGGTGTTTCTTCTGGCAAATTTTTGATGTATAGTTGGTTCAATACTAATTGTCCTACAACCAAGAACGGTGAATGGGATGATTTTCCTCCATCGTTAGAAGAAGCAAAATTTTGTGTCGTTGAAACTAGTGGTCGTCTTTATGGTACCACAAAAAGCGAATTATTTGTTAACAATTGTCCAAACCATCCTTGTGATTTCTCTTGTAATGGAAAGGAGTGCGGATTAAATGATTGTGGCGATCCTTGTGGGTCATTAAATGGTGTTTGTGGTACTGGTGAAATTTGTGAAGAAAACATTTGTGTTTGTCAACCTTCTTGTGATGGAAAAACTTGTGGTTCAGATGGTTGTGGTGGAAGTTGTGGAAGTTGTACTCAAGATAAAGAATGTCAGTCTGGTAATTGTGTGAGTTATAATGGTTTATGTACTGATGGTGCTCCAAAAAATTCTCAATTATGTCCTTATGATCATTTCTTATTTGGATCTAGTCCAAGAGTTTTAGTTGAATCTTGTACTGAAGAAACTAAATGTGAATTTATTTGTAAGGAAGGGTATGCTTATGAAAATGGAGTTTGTGTTTCTACTTCTTGCATCAATGAATGTGTTCTTGATGAAACTGGTTGTAATAGTGGTACTGCTTCTTGGGAATGTAAAATGGTTGATGGTTGTTTAATTAAAGTTGAAAATGATTGTAGTGATCAATTTTGTGTGAATGGAGAATGTAAAGATTGTCCAGATTCAGATTTCAATTTGTCAAACTGTGGGAATCCTAAAACTTGTGGATGGGTCGAAGATCAAACTTATAATTTAACTGATGATGCTGAGATTGATAATATGTTAGAATGTTTTGGCATAACCTCTCCTGGAATTACATTAGATTGTGCTGGGAATACGATTAGTTCAAGGGAAAGTGTTCCTAAATTTGACGGGATTGTAATTGGCGAGAGTGGTGTTGAACTTAAGAACTGTTTAATCAAAGGTTTTGATCGTGGAGTTTACGTTAAAGATAAGGATAGTTCTGGAAATTCAATTAATGGAGTTAAGTTAACTAATATTAGTGCTTCTGGAAATAATTACGGTGTTGAAATCCACTCTGATAATAGTTATATTAAAGAAGGGTTATTTTACAATAATAATTATGTTGGAATATTTTCATCATCTTCTGGGCCTTTTGATGATGTAGAATTTTCTATTGCTGAAGGTTTGTCTATTGAAAGTACGTACATCTGCGATAATGGGAACTTAGATATTAAATTTGACTCTGGACTTGACATGGTAGAACCATTCTTATTATCCAACTATTTTGATAGTGCAAATTTTTGTGATTATAATTATGATTCTAATAGTTATGATTGTAGTGAATTTACTAATAATCATAGGTGTGATCAATATTCTGGATTGATTGTGTCTGATGACTTAAAAGACCTTGGTGAATCATGTACTGATTATACAGAATGTAGTTCTGGGATTTGTCATCTCACTTACAATGTTTGTAGTGCTGGGGCCGTCGGTTCAATTTGTATTTCTGATTCTTGGTGTATTTCTGGGGAATGTTGTTTTGATTCAGATTGTGAACCTAATACTTGTATTGGTGAACTTTCAGAAGAGAATGAATTTTGTATTAATGATGGTTATTGTGGGCCTGGGTTAGTTTGTGATGAAAATAATTTTGTTTGTACACTTTCTATAGATTCTGATGGTGATGGTATTCTTGATTCTGTTGATGCTTGTCCTAATTCTATTGGTGTTGTTGAAAATGACGGTTGTTTTATCGCAGATTTTGATAAAAATGATGTTGTTAATGCTAGTGATTTTGATCAAGAATATGAAAGGCAGAAATATCAGAACTTAATTTCAAACAGGGCCAATCAAGGATTAAATGATTTAAACGCGTTCCTTTGGGAAGTCTACAATAGATATGTTCGTTAAGAATTTAGAATTGGAAACGCGAGTATTATTTACTTCTTACTGGTGTTTTGACCTCTATTATTCTCTTGCTTTATCGATAAATATATAAAGGAAAAAAAGTTACTAATATATTAATAAAAAAAAGGTGTATTGATATAGATGGAAGATTCACATAAAGTTTGGCTTATCGCAGGCATTTCTGTAGTTATTCTTATTATCGCAGGATTAGTTTTTGTTCCTATGATGCAAGGTAACTTTGCTGGAGAAGCTGTATTTGTTGGAGATGGTTCTGATATTGCGATTGGAAGTAAATACCAAACCTTTTATGAAATAAATGATATTGTCCTTAACCCTGGTGTGGTTGCAGGAACTTACATCCTACAGTTAACCGCTCCTGTTAACAATATCGTAACTGTTACTTTGGAAGATGAACTTGGAAATGTTTTGGGTGAGGACACTTATTCTAAAACCTTTTCCGCTTCGGTTGTAAATCCTTTAATCTTAGAATTAACATATTTTAACATTTATATCACTCGACCAGGTACAAATAGCATAATGGCAAGTATGGTACATACTTGGCTTGACGGAAAAACAATTATTATTGAAGAATCTTGTGATCTTGTTGAGAATGGTGTTGCTAGCGGTCCTGATTGTGAAATTGCTTGTAATGAAGGATACGAATTAATTGCTGGGGATTGTGTTTTAATACCCGTTGTTTTAACTTGTACTAACGAATATTGTGATACTTGTAACGTGTTTGATGGAACTAATTATGAAAGTCTAGGTGCTGATTTTCATCCCCAATCTACAGGAGACTTTTCAGTTTCTGTTTGGATTAAAACTGATCAAGAGACTACTCAAGGCACATGGGGCCCACATATTATTGGAGATCATCAACACACTGCACTTGGCGGTTGGGCATTAAGTTTAGGTTATACTGGAAGTGAGGGAAAAATTAACTTCAAGGGTAGTCGAATTATTTCAGACCCAGATTTGTGGTATCTGTGGGACACCACAACGGATTTAACTTATAATGAAGATGGATGGCACCATGTTGTAGCAATGAGAGATGCAGATGATTTAACTACTGGAATAAAGATTTATGTTGATGGTTATGTGGTCAAAACTGGAACTCAGTCTTCAGGAGATGTTTCTAACGATTATGATCTAACTCTTGGAGCGGATAATGGTGGGGATGAAAATCATTATGAAGGTTTAATTTACAATCCTCAAATCTTTGATACTTTACTAACTCAAGAACAAATTGATATATTATATAATAGTGGTTCTGGTGAATCTGTATGTGCCTTAGCAGGAGATTTCAATCAAGATGGTGTGGTGGATGCAAATGATTTTCTTTCTGAAGCACATAAAGCAGCATATCACGATTTAATTATGGATAAATTATCTGTAAGCTTAGAAACTTTAAACGCATTCCTTTGGGAAGTGCACAATGAATATATTAATTAAGAGATTAAAAATGGCAAAACAAAAGAAAAAGGTTGGGAAAAAAACGAGTGGTACTAAACTTCCAATAAGGAGAAATAAAGTCAATAGACTCCGTAAAGAGGTAAGTAATAGTAAACCATTAATAAATTCTAATGTTTATTCTGAACCAAAAGTTACCTTTAGTAACAATGTTTCGGATAAAACACAAACAAACAAGAAACCTATAATTATTTCTGTTGTTGCCATTGTAGCTTTAGCTATATTATCCTTATTAGTTATCTTTGGTCCAAACTTTGTTGGTAAGGCTATTGGTTATGATGTTGATGCTTTAACTCCTGGAACTGCAGGAATTCCAATTTCAGATAATCAAGAAGTGTTAACGAACTCTGAAGAAATATTTTATGTTGGTGCAAATTTAGGTGATTCTGAAGACTCTGACAGTCAACTTTTCACTTTTAGTTTTACATATGATCCGCAATTTTTAACATACAATGGTTTTGAACATCATTTTATTGTTTCTGAAGATGATCCTGATAATCCGGTATTTTCAGCAGAATTAGATGTTGTTGATCAAGTTATTGATGGAAACACAGTTACAATTACTGCAAATTCTCTCCTTCCAACTTTACTTAATGATTATTTTGTTCCTTATACAAATATTGTAGTATTAGGTGGATTGAATTTTACTGCTACAGCAGAATTAGGATCAACTGAAATTACTTTTAGTGAGATTGTAGTTAAGAAGGAAGATAATAGTAATATTATCGCTGAACCTTACTTAGATGCAACATTTACTATTGTTGATGAATTAATTTGTGAGCCTTCTTGTGACGGTAAACAATGTGGTTCAGATGGCTGTGAAGGAAGTTGTGGTGGATGTGAAAATGGTTATGGGTGTGCTGATAATCAATGTGAAGCTTTTGTTTGTGATCCTGTTTGTGGTGATGGTGAATATTGTACTAATGATGGCGGTGAGTGTGTAATAGATGCTGTTTGTGATCCCCCTTGTGCCGATAATCAATTTTGTACTGAAGATGATGATGGGGAAAATGTGTGTATGGATATTTGTGTGCCTTCTTGTGATGGTAAGGTCTGTGGACCTGATAGTTGCAATAGTGAAGGTGTAACTTGTGGTGGTGGATGTGGCGAAGATTTAGAATGTTCTGCAGATCAAAGCGAATGTGTCAGTCCATTTTTATTAACTGGATGTAAAGATTCTGGTTGGGTTGACGGAGAGACTTATACTTTAAAGAAGAATCTTGGTCCTGAAGATATTACTGGCTCCTGTTTTGTTTTTGATCAAGTTTCTGATGTTACTTTAGATTGTGATGGAAACACGCTTACAACTGATATGATGGTTAATGGAATTGTTGTTAAAAGTTCTGATAACATTATTTTCCAAGATTGTATTGTTAAAAGTTTTAGTGCTGGTTATTCAATCACTGGTACTGATGAATCTGGTCCAGTTGAAAATATTCAAATTATTGGTGGAGAAGTGTCTGAAAATTATAATGGGATAATTATTTCTAATCCCAGCATGAGCGTTGAGACATTAATTACTATTGATGGAGTTTACATTCATGACAATATTGGTAATGAAATCCAATTAAGTTCAGATTATCAGAGAAATGTAGAGATTAAAAACTCTGGATTGATTGACGATGGGGGTTTTTGTTTATCTACTACTGATAATGTATCTAATATCAATTGTTTGACTAACAAGTTTACAATTCAAGGAACTGGAAACTTCTTTGAAGGTATTGGTTCACAATGTTCTCTTCCTGATGATTTTATGGCAGCATGTTCTGGTGATGATACTGATGAGGATGGAATTAGTATTAGTGAAGATAATTGTCCTACGGTATGGAACGAAAATCAATCAAATAGTGATAGTGACGGTTTCGGAGATGCTTGTGACAATTGTCCCGAAGTACCTAATCCTTGGCAGTATGATGATGATCTGGATGGTGTTGGAAATAAATGTGACGAGACTGGCTGTGGTGATGATCGGCATATTAATACTGAATTAGAGAACTGGCATATAGTCACTAATATTATAGCACCAGAAGAGGGCGGTGGTTATACTTGTACTTGTGCAAAGGATGTTAAAGTTACAGAAAAAGGTATAACGAAAGTTACTGATTATTATGATTTCGACGAAAACATGGCTACTAATGGTTGTGAAATTGGATGTCCTGTAGGATATGCTTTAAATCCAGATTATGATCCTGATAGTAATGATCCTTTAATCAAATTAGCCTGTCTTCCAACTGATGGAGAAGGTGATGATCCTGACGGAGATGTTGTTATAAATGAAAATGATAATTGTAACAATATACCTAATCCTCTACAGGAAGATCAAGACGATGATGGAATGGGAGATGTTTGTGATGTTGATAATGTTTGTGGAAACAATACAATTAATCCTGGATTCTATTTTACTGGTACTGAAACTAAATTCTTTGATTGTTCAAGTCCAGAAAATGGGGCAACTTGTGAGGCTGGTTACTTGAACGCAAATGGTGGATGGCATGATGGTTGTGAAGAGGAGGTTGGGCCAGAATATTGTTTGCCAATTGGTGATATACTTGTTGACGACATATTGTCATTTGAAGACATAGTGGCTTTACAATTTGTTTTGAAGGCAATCGATACAATGCCGGATTGTGGAGGTCCAGAAGAGAATACTTGTGGATTCGAAGATGATGGAATTTATGTGTGTAAAAGTGGTGTTGCTTCATTGGGATTAAAACAATGTTTAGAAACACCGTGTTCTCCTGAAGGAAATATCTTTAAGGATGACAAGATTGATTTTAATGATATAATGGCTTTACAATTTGTTTTGAAAGCAATTGATACAATGCCGGATTGTGGAGGTCCAGAAGAGAATACTTGTGGATTCGAAGAAGATGGAATTTATGTGTGTAAAAATGGTTTAGTTTATTTGGAGGCTAAAGAATGTTAATTATTAGAAAATTATTGGTGGCGATATTTTGTGTATTGCTAGCAAGCTTTTCCTTTGCTGTAGCGGAGGATGTAGATTTTATTATTGATGCTCCAGCCCAGGTTGTTCTGGGAGTGCCCTTTGAGGTTGGAATTACTCTTAATATTGAAGAAGGAAAAGAAATTAAGAATGCGGGATTTACATTAGATTCTGGTGAAATCACATTTAACTCTGCAACAGGGTTAGAATTATTTGGTGATGGTGCTATAATTATTAGTTATTCTTTGCCTTCAGGAAGTTGGAAGTACGCTGAAAGCAGTACTGCTACAGAAGTTTCAGGAAACAATAACCAATTAGTCACTATACCTGCAACTGCAACTTCTTTGGGAGACTTAACCTTAACTTTAAGTGACATTTCTGCCAAGAAAGGATTTATTCCTAGAACTGTCAGTTCTCAACCTTTAACAATAACTGTTAAGGAAGAAAATCCAACTTGTGGGAATGAAGCATGTCAAGTTGGCATTGGAGAAAATTGTAATACTTGTCCTTTAGACTGTGGATGTCTTGGCGGTGAATCTTGTATTGACTCGGTTTGTGTTTTAGATGATACTGATGGTGATGGGGTTAATGATGATGTAGACAACTGTCCCGATATCGAAAATTCAAATCAACTTGACACTGATGATGACACTTTTGGAGATGTTTGTGATAATTGTCCCGATGCGATGAATATTGGCCAATTAGATGATGACGCTGATGGAGTGGGAGATCTTTGTGAGAATGATCTGGAAGTATTAGATGTTTGTGAATATGGTGTGTCTCCTCTTTGTGGTTTTGGTTTAAGTTGTCAGGTAAATAATGATGATCAGGGGACTAAATGCAGATATCAATTTGGTAATCAAGTGTGTACTGCTGATGTTGAGTGTGTTGGTAATGCTATCTGTGCTGAGAAGAATGCTGGAGAGGGTCTTAAATGTTGGGGAAGAGAAGGTAATATCTGTACATATTTTGAAAACATTTGTTTTAATGGGTACTCTTGTGAGTTCATGGATGAAGGTTCTGGGGCGACCAAACATTGTATTCTTACCATAGGACCTAATCAAGATGATTTAATTGCAACTCTTACAACTCAAATTGCCAATATACTGAAATCACCAGGGAATAATTTACAAAAAACAGCTGCTATTGCTAAAGCGTTAAGAAATTATTACGCTGCACTTGGTAATTAATAAATATGAAAACAAAACCACAAAAGATGAAAGTGAGAAGAATTGGTAGAAAAAGGAAAGCTCTTCCCCCACATACTTGGGAAGCTCATCCTACTGCGAATCAAGGAGAGATTAACAAAACTTTGATTATTGCTGTTGTTGCTATTCTTGCAATCATGGCTTTAGCTGCTTTGTTATTTTTCTCAGATACTTTTGTTGGTAAAGCTACTTTTGCTGAAACTGGAATGTTTGAGGGTAAATTTGGTTTTATTGCCACTGACACCGAGTTTGAACTTGATGAAATTACTAAACTTCCACTAATTGCCAATTTTGGACTTCAAGAGTTTTCCTATTTTAATATTACTTTAAGTTATGATACAGAGATTTTTACAGTTGATTGTACTCCTGATGTTGTTTTTGCAAATTTGGATAAAGAATTTAATTATCTTAGTGCAGAGTTAGATTTAGTTATGGAAAGAAATGTTACTTGTAATGACGGCCAAATTAATCTTCTTTATTCAGTTCTTCCTTCAATGGACGGAATACCCTCCTTAACTGGTAACATGATTTTAGCAGAATTAAACTTTACTGCTGATACCTTGACAGATAGTGCAACAATTACAATGGGAGCATTTGAATTCTCAGAACCAATGTTACCTGATTATGTTATAACTATGTCTAGTTATAGTAATCTAGACCTTTCAGTTGGTGGAGATGGTGAATGTACTTTGGATCCTGAATGTGCTGAGGGATCAGAATGTATTGATGGACTATGTGTCATTAAGGAACCAGAATCTTTGTGTGGAACCATTGTTAATGCTGATCTCACATTGGAAGAAGACCTTCTAGGTTGTGCTGGAGATTATGCATTGGGTGTAATGGATGGAAGTAAAGATTTCACTATTGATTGTGCTGGCCATAAGATTTCTGGCACTGGTACTGAGAATAATATTGGAGTTTATGTTATAGAATCAGAAAGTATAACCATAAAGAATTGTGTTGTTGAGAATTTTCATACTGGAATCCATTTATCCGCTGGAGGTAATCATACTATCTTGAACAACAGTTTAACTAACAATACTTATGATGGATTAAGATTTGGAAATACAGCAGATAATTTGATTAAAGATAATAAAGTTGAGAAAAACTTTAGGGGCATAGAACTTTCTCCTGGCAATGGAGAATTACTGGTTTGGAATGAAGGAAATGTTTTTACTAACAATACTGTTTGTGGTAATACTGAATGGGACTTCTTATGTTATAATAGCTCTCTAAATATTTTAAATACTGGTTCTGGAAATAAATTTGGAATAATAGACACTTGTGCAGATGGTTTTCCTAACTCTAGTGTTTATACTGAATGTGCTGCTCCTATAGTTATTGAAGAGGACATACCTTGTACTGAAGATACAGAGTGTACTGCTGCAGGTTCCTATTGTGTTCAAGAATTCTGTACAAACGTAACCCATAAGATTATTCTTTACGATGAAGATGATGGGATAGATTACATTACTACCATTAGGGCAGTTGAAGGGTTCTCAGCAGACGTTACTGTTTACACTGTGCTTTATGGTCCTAATGAAAAGAAACTTGTACTTAAGAGCCAATTAATTGAAGGTGGTTTAGCAGCAGGGGATAATTACACTGCTATTGTTGATTATCCTGGAATAGTAGTCAAGAAGAATGTGATTGTTTATGACTATGCTCCAAGTCAAAGTCCAACTGTATACGGAACTTTAGAGGTGGTTTATGAATAAATCAATAACCTACCCAATTATCTTTTTATTGTTATTATCTACTGCCCTAGCAGTAAGTGTTAGTACTGATAAAATTGATTATTCAACTCCGCAATTAGCAACAATTACTATCAGCGATTGTTCTGGAGACTCTGTTTTAAAAGTATTGGACGATAATGGTGAATTGGTTGATATTAAAAGTGGCAGTGGAAATTGGAATGCAATTTACAATACTGAATCTAGCTCTTATAAAGGTAAATATAGATTAATCGCAAGTTGTACAAATGGTGATGTAACTAAAGAGTTCTGTGTAGATGCTGATGGTTGTATCCCTCCTGAAACAACAACAAATCCTAATACTGGCGGCGGAAGTAATTACTGTAGTCCAAAATGGAGCTGTTCAGCTTGGACTTTGTGTAACGCTTCTTTAAAGCAATCTAGAACTTGTTATGATGCTGAGAATTGTCGAGCAAATAAAGTTGAAGTTAAAGATTGTGACCAATGTCAAGAATCTTGGGTTTGTTCTTTGTGGGGCAGTTGTTCAAATAATGCACAAAAAAGAACTTGTGTTGACCAACATGCCTGTGGGACAACTTTCGTAAAGCCGTTGCAACAAAAAAATTGTAATCAAGCAAATGTTGGTGGTAATCTGCCAGTTTATACTACTAATGATATTCCTCCTCCTCAAACACCCCCTCCTGCATCTGTTCAACCAGGATTTTCCTTCAACCAAGTTTGGGAAAAATATGGCACTTACATTTTAATTGGCGGAATAGCATTTATTTTAATAATAATTACTGTGCTTCTAATCGCACATTTTGTTAAACCTAAACGATTAGCTTACAATCATGATGAGTTGATTGGCTGGATTAATAAAGAACGGGCTATGGGAACTTCTGATGATGAAGTGAGAAATATTCTTTCAAAAAAAACTGGCTGGAACGAAGAAGAAATTAATGAAGCGTTTAGTACTCTTTCCCAACCCCAGTTGCCTTCATTTTCACCGCAAGGTAACGTTACCACTGCTTAGGAGAATCTGGTCAAAAGGTTTATAAATTAGTCTTTACTTCCTAAGAAATATGGGAAGTTCAAAGACAGTTGATTACTTGGTTTCTTTACAGCCAGAAGCTAGAATTGGTCTTCTTGCAAGATTAACGCATGAAA
>Ga0233431_1002703_pt1 | contig 23735 bp, 22 predicted proteins | sample SI_118_April2016_FD_179867 | JGI IMG/M metagenome (GOLD analysis project Ga0233431, IMG submission 179867) | Seawater microbial communities from Saanich Inlet, British Columbia, Canada - SI_118_April2016_200_MG | ecosystem: Environmental > Aquatic > Marine > Inlet | place: Canada: British...
TATCACAAAGGTTTTCGATCATCAGGAAAATGCTCTGCATGGAGGCTCCACCAATCATGGAGTGTCTCATTTGCTCAGAGCCTATCGTTTGGGTACTTGAAGTTGATTGACGATCTGTTCGAATAATTAGCACCCCACCGCTAACATGATTGTCATCATTAAATACGGGGTAAGCACATAATGTGTGCGCCTCTAATGTTCGTTTACCAAATGTGCATTGTATTCGCTCCTTTTGAACATATTCTTCTTTGACAATAGCTTCATTGACAACCTCAATACAAGCCTTACCGTCATTTGTAAAAAAAGTTTGCAAGGCCATTCCCTTAACTTTCTTTCCATCTACCATAAGGTGTTCTTGAGCTCTTTGATTAACCATTAATATCATCAGGTTTTTATCAACAGTGATTATCGCATCATCAGACCCTTTAAAGGTGGCTTCTAAGTATTGATTCCTAAGATCCATTTCATCGAGCGACAATTTATATGGAAGTGCTCGTCGGGTGACTTCTAACAAATCTTTTTGCAAAACTGGTTTGGGCAGGTAGTCAAAAGCGCCGAATCGAACTGCTTCCGAGGCAGTTTCAATGCTAGGAACACCTGTAATCATAATGACTTGACAATTAGAATTACTTTCCTTTACCACTCGCAACAAATCGGTTCCTGAAAATTGTTTCAGTACAATATCAGCAAAAATGATGTCAAAAATTTGATTGTCAATTACAGTTAACGCCTCTTGATAGCTATAAGCAACGGAGACTTGGTATCCTTCATCGGTTAAAAATCTTTTCAATGTGAAACAGATGCTTTCTTCATCATCGACGATAAGAATCTTATGACTCATTTCTATTTTCTCCAAAGGGCAATTCAATCGTAACTTTCGTATACTCCCCAAATATGCTTTCAGTCAGTAGGGAACCGCCATGATCTTTCACAATACCCTCGCTGATACTTAACCCCAATCCCGTTCCTTCACCGATCGGTTTGGTCGAGAAAAATGGATCGGTAATACTGTTCAGTGCTTCTTCAGCGATACCTACACCTTTATCGAGGAAAACAATTTGAAACATCTTGTTTTCGTCTTTAGACATTTTCTTACAAGATATTTGCAGTGTCTTGTTCTTGTGTTGTATCGGGTACTTGCTGTTTAATGCATATTGAGAATTACTGATAATATTTAAAAAAACCTGCTGGATTTGATGATGATGGCAAGTTATTTTAGGCCAGTTACTCGGATCATCGATCTGTAAATGAATGCTATCCTTTTCTAACTGAACATTAATTAAAGATAGTGTTTCACTTAAAATGCGACTCACCGCAATGGTGGTCTTTTTCTCGTGACGATGGCGAGCAAATGTAAGTAAACTACCGACTATATTAGCAATCCGGTTCCCTTCTTTTACAATACGGGTGCCGATATCATGTACCATACTCTTTTCTGGGAAATCATTTTTCAAAATTTGGGCATAATTGATTACACCGTTGATCGGATTATTGATTTCATGGGCGACACCAGCTGCCAGTAAACCAACCGAAATCATTTTTTCTTGATGGACCATTAATTCTTCAAATCTGACTCGCTCCGTAACATCATCCATTCGAATCACCACTTCCTTAATATTATTTCCTGATAGCGGATAAATAGTCACGTCATAAAAAGTTGATTGCCCTTCCCGGTTAATTTTGACATTGTTTTTTTCCAAAAGTGTACTTTCGGCGATGGCATTTCTGATTTCATTATGGTTAACGTTGGATTGAGGAAGTACTTTCTCAATGCCCTCACCAATGGCTTTGCTTGCTTTCAAACCAGTTATTCGGTGCGCTTCGGAATTCCAGTGGGTCACCTTCCCGTCCGCGTTGGATCCTACCAGTACGGAATGCATGGAATTGATGATACTTTGGACATAATTCTTCACCCGTTTAAGTTCTGTTTCTCGTTTTGCGATTTCAGTAAAATATTGCAATATTTCAGTTCTTGCCCGGTTGATAGCAATTACAACATGTTCCAATTCATCAGAAACTGTGTTTTGTTTTCGGTTTAGTTTCAGGGAACTATCCAGCACTCTCAAATTCTTTTGACTGGTAAACTGGGCAATTGCAGATAAGTGACGGGTGATAAAATGACGAATCACGAGTAATATAAAGATGGATACTAAAAAAGTTTTGATCATTTGAAAAACAAGAATTTGAAACACGGTTTCCCTCAATCGTTGATCCACTCCATCTAAGGAGGCAATTATTTGAAGGTGACCCACCTCGTGTTTGGTTCCATTCGCATCAATTAGTATCAGGTTGGAATGATGGCTAATTATATTTTGTTCTTTAAACGTACCGACTGAAGCTAATGTTTCATCTGCCAGTCCGGTAATTAGAAGATATTGGATGTCGGGAAGTTGAATGATACCATTGAGAAGTTTATAAATCTGGCTAATTTCCAGGTCCCAAGCCCCTACTGCCAGCCCTTGTCCATATCCTGCTTGAATTTGATGAAGCCGTTTTTCGATCAGTTGCACATCTTTTGAATAGTTTGTATACAGCTGAATACCTGTCGTCAGTAATGTAATAAAAGAACTGAACAGCAAAACATAAAACAAAACCCGATATGCCAACGGATTCTCTTTTTTATATTTAAAAACTCTTCTAAATAGGGTCAATCTTAATCCTTGAGTTATCGATTTTGAAGGTGATTTCTGCAATGATTGGGAATCCACTTTGTCCAGGTCAGTGCATGCTGTTTAATCCATTCGGAAGCCACGGATTCGATCTTTTGTCGGTCGATATCAACTTTGTAAATCAGGTGAATCAGCATCCGGTTATTGAAACTGATGTTCACGAGTGTTTGAAAGGCACATGGCCACTCCTTTTCCATCCCAGACCAGGTGGCTTTTTTTAACCATCCATTTTTGGGATTCCCGCAATCATGATGAAAATCAGGATTGATACCCCATTTCGGATCGGTTTCACACTCGAGTGTATATTCGGGAAACTCGATAAACTTACCTTCAAAATCCACATCGGTCCAATTGGGAGTCCAATTAAATACGAGTATCGGCTGTCGTTTGTTGAGCGCTTGTTTTAATCGTTCCCTTAGATCAACTGCCTTTTTCATTTCAACCACTTTGAATTTTAAATTCAGAGCTCGAATTCTGGCTCGATCCGGTTTCCCCCAAGGGCCGGATAAATATCGACCTTTAGGTACAGTCTCGGGAACGACAAACAATTGATAGCAGTTGTTCAGTGCTTTCCAACTCGGTAATCCAGGACAGCTTTTTTCCACATAAGAGGGATACCACCATTCTTCTCTTGTTCTAATGTCATGATTGCCGGCATCAACGATACCTCCTGCCTTGATCATACGCTGAAACAATTTAGATCCATTTCCTTCCCAAACCTCGATTTGCACATGATATTTTCCGCGGTATATTCCACCCCATTGTTCTCTGCTATCCATTGGGTGATATTCAACTCGAAATCCCATTTCTTCAAAAATAGCACCTGTAATGTGGGATAGAATAATTTGACTAGTCCAATTATTCGTAACGATCTTTATCGGTTTTTCAAAACTGTTGCAAACCGCAATTTGGTATAAACTGAAAGATGCAATAGTAAAAAATAAATTAATAATAAAGAAGGATCTTAATTTATTTTGATTCCTATGGTTGATCATGATGGTCTGCTTGCTATGTGTTAAACGCCGAAAATTTTTATGACCATCAACCTCTAAAAGGCTTTTCAATGTTTATTGGTTTGATGGTAAAACAAAAATAGTTTTTCAGAAACCGCTTTACCTATTTTTTTTACAGGATGCCAGTTAAGATTTTTTGCAATTTTTGTGAAATTTTATGCCTCTTCAGCAAAATCTGTGGATTATTTCCGGTTCAGGAAGATCTCCCATTGTATGAAATAAAGCTATCTTGAGGATTTTCTTGTAACGAGATTTATTTTACGATTTAACCCTTCGATAGAATAAACGACAGTTCCAACCCTATCTTAACAGTGACTTTAAAAAATGAATTAAAACCATGAAAAAATACAACGAGGACAACGAACGAATTAAACGTAAATATCTGACTTTTTTAAAGCAGGCCAAAGGTCAAAATGAAGCTTCAATTGATGCCATCGCCAAAGCAATTTCCTGCTTTGATCTATACAACAGATATAAAATTTTAAGGTATTTCATTTTGAACAAGCAATTGGGTTTAAAAAGCATCTGAAGAATTTAAGGCATGGAGTCAAAATTTAGGTCATGAGCGGGTACTGACTATGCTATGCAGCTATGGCGAGGTACAACCAAATCGACAAATTGAACTGATCCAGAAGCTAGGAATGCCGCGTGATGCTACTAGCCAGAATATAAATACCGCTGCATTGGCTAAGACCGTTGCCCATGAGATGAAAAAACAAGCCCAAAGGTAGTCCATCCTACGTTGAAGCGTAAGCGCAGAGACAAGGTAAACTAATTCACAATTTTGGATCAACCTCAACTTCTCTTGATTCTAATGTAACTGATTTGGCAAAAGCGCTTGCTCAAGAAATGCAAAGGTTAAAATTGAGCCAATGAAATTAAAATTAACAAGACAAAATGTAATTTGTTGGTATTTTTGTTGGTATCTACGTTAAATCAAATTCTAAAATATTTAATATTACATATAGTTAACGTTACTTTTTGTTTCCGGGTCCACCATCAGTTAAAGATCAAAAAAGCCGGTTAAGTTAACCGGCTTTATTTGTTTATAGCTTCCCATTCAATTTTCTTTCTCCAACTACTGCTCTTATTTATTAGCAAAAATAATTAGTATATCTGTTGAGTTAAAATCCGAATAACATTAAAGGACTGAAATCTCTTCCATATTGTGATTTTTACACTGAAAGTAGATCAATTTTTACGACACCAATATATAGTGCCCGCTATACTAAAACGCTCATCTCAAAAGAAAACATAACAGAATATAGTCCTCATCCAGAAAATTTTAAATTTAATGTAACTATTCAGTAAAATCTTACAAGCCTCACTGACAGTTAAATGGTTTTATCATATGCACTATTAACCCTTTGACTTCCAGACTGTGTCACAATGCCGAAACAACGATTTTTCCCAGAGCTTGTCATTTCGAACACTGAATTGCGATACTCTGAGCAAGAATGAGAAATCTTTTTAATTTCAATAAGATCTCTCGTCGCAAGCTCCTCGAGATGACAGGGAGGTGTACCGTTATTTGACAACATTAATAGTGTGGCATATTATGACACCATGAGGACAAAACATAAAAAAACCTTACAGGCAATTTATCATAACCCTATTTTGACAAATATTGCCTGGAGTGACATTGAAAGCCTTTTTATTGCGCTGGATGCTGATGTTGAAGAAGGAAAAGGATCTAGGGTTACGATTACACTGAACGGGGAAGTGGCAGTCTTTCACCGTCCTCATCCCAGAAAAGAAACGATTAAGGGAGCTGTCAAATCAGTTCGTGAGTTTTTAAATATAGCAGGAGTTGAAAAATGTTAAAATATAAGGGATACACTGGCAATGTGGAGTATGACGCAGAAGAGAATATACTTTTCGGTAAAGTGTTCAACGCCAACGCTGTAATCACGTTTGTTGGTCAGAGCACGAATGAGATTAAAAATGCTTTTGAGGAATCAGTGGATTGCTACCTAGAGACATGCGAGAAAAACGGGATTGAACCCAAAAAACCATTTTCAGGTAATATTAGATTACGTATTGCTCCTGATCTACATCAAAAAGCCTCTATCAAGGCCGCTGAATCAGGCAACAGCCTCAATAAATTTATTGCCGAATCCATTGAACATGCAATAGAAGCTTGATAGATCTTTAATCAGCACTGTGATGCAGAAATGGTGCGTAGTTCAGGTAGTTCAGAGGACAGGATACCTATCCTTATAAACATGAAGACCTTAAATGTAGACTATTATTAGTATGTACGGCTTTTGGTCCGTTTTAATTCAAATGATAAAATCATCACCATATTTGTTAAACGTTTATATAAATAATTGGAATTATGGTTCATCATTAAATAGTATATATTAACTGTCCCTGAATTTATCGGGTTGAAGTGATAAAGTCGGCTGCTAAAATATTGCTTTAAAATACCACCACCAAAGTTAATTACGATTCTCGATTGTAAATATCTTTCCTAAAATGGACCAGTCCATTGAGATCAATCCAAACAGTGAAGTATTTAATGTGGATAGGGACCTGTGATTTTAGTTCAATTTTGGTAGGGGTTCCTTTATCGATCACACTTAATATTTTTTCTCGGGACCAATTCGTTAGGTTTTTTGTTAAATAGCTAGCTAACCAAACTGGATCTTCAATGCGGATGCAACCCGAGCTATATGCTCGAGATTGCATTTTGAAAATAAATGTATCAGGTGTTGAGTGGAGAAACACGGCGTGATCATTTGGGAAAATAAACTTTATACGCCCCATACTATTATGCGGTCCGGGTGTTTGTCGAAACTGAAAATTGAGATTGTGGGAATCAAGCGTATCCCACTCAATGACTTCTGGCGTGATTGTATAAATTTCGCCCTTCCAGTTCGAATAGAGTTCTATATGATTTTTTTTGAGAAATGTTAAGTCTTTCTTTATTTTTGGAAGAAAGTCTTTCAATATAATTGTTTCGGGAATATACCAATAAGGATTTAAAACGATGTAAAGGATTTTTTCACTAAAAAGCGGGGTTTGACGATAATCTTTTCCAACAATAACACGCATTTCCTGAATAATATGTGACTTTTCGATAACACTCAGTTTTAAATCAGCGATATTAACCAGAATATGCTGAGGGTCGCTAGTCCCATTTTTCCAAAGCTTTCGGTTTAAATTACTTTTGATCTGTTTTACCCGGTGCTCTACTGAAACATTTAAAGCTTCCTGAGTCATTCTGCCAACCAGTCCATCAACTAAGAGACCATGACGGTGTTGAAAACGCTTTACCGCTTTAAGTAGATTCGCATCGAATTTATTATTTGATTTTGACTCTGGATTTAAATCTCCAGATAGCAGAAGCCTTTTTCGAAGTATAGAGATTCGTTTTAAATCAGAACTTCCTTGTCGCAAAGTTTTTCCGTTATCAAGCAGAGGCCAGCCACCTTTCCGAGAAATATTTTGATATTTTTTCAAAACTAGTTGAAGCTTGAATTGAAAGGGATATTTGGAAGAGCTTGCGGAAGTATCATTGGGTATAAACAAAATAGAGAAATTTAAAAAAGTGAGGAAGCTAAGAATAAAAACTAGATAATGCATATTTTCCTTTAAAATTAATAAAAACATGAATCGAGTATTAAGACTATTCTACAGTTTAAAGCAGAGTGATTTATTGTGTCTAAATTCCTAACATCTCCTTCTTAATCACTAAAGTAGAATATTATGGTAATAGATGATTTCATCAACTAATAAGAAAATTAGGTAATATTTAACTTAAATTTATGGAATAAAACTAATTCTATAAAACAAATAGGATATCGCTTTAAGTCAATTTAACTTTTATTATAGCGGTTTTCCAAACTTGTCTCTCCATCGGGTCCCTGATCACTGAATTTGCGACACTTTGAGCAAAGAACGAAGGGTGAATCCGATAATATGCTTCGACTTCGCTCAGCATACTGATAGGGGCAACTTATTCAAATTTCAGGAAAAGGAACTTTATAATAATGCCAGATATTTGTGAGGTCATTCATATTTTTCCAAAATTAGTTAAGAATGAACAAGTTAAGGTTGCTTTCAACATGATTTAGAACAACAATGAAAGGTATCAAACTAAGAGATCTTTTTTTCATAGAATTCAAAGGAGATTTTTATTTTTTTATCAATTAACAATTATCATTTATCATGGACTTAAAAAGAATCGGGAATATCAAGGGATCACTTCAGGCCAATGCCCCAAAAAGACCAAAGACCTCACAATTAATGCTGGGACACTAAATGAACCATCTTCGTTTCCTGTTAAGGTATATCCGAATCTATAAATTTCAATATTTTATCGGATTTGTATTTATTATTCTGACCAATTGGGTTTCTGTTAGTATCCCCAAATATCTGCAATTAAGTATCGATTTACTTTCGGAAAGTATCAGCGAGTTGCAGCATAGTCAGGATAAATTGTTTGAATACCTGGGAGTTATGTTTTTAATGGCCCTTAGTCTTATTATCATTCGCACACTATCACGGATATTCTTTTTTAATCCTGGACGCGCCATTGAATACCGCATAAAAAACGATCTTTTTGATAAACTTAACCATCTGAAAAAAGACTATTACGATCAAAACCCGACGGGAGCCATTATCTCACGAATTCAAAATGATATTACCGGTGTTCGAATCATTTGTGGATTTGGGATGATGCAAATTTTCAACATTCTTAGCGCACTGTCATTTACGCCTTATAAAATGTGGGAACTGTCACCACGATTAACATTATATTGTGTAATACCGATCATCGTGATCTTTATTTTTGTCCGATTTGGAATGTATTATGTGGTGAAGCATAGTCGAAAACGAATGAAAAATTTGCAGGATCTATCCAGTTTTATTATCTCCGCTTTGGCAGGAATTGATATCATCAAAGGGTTTGATTTAGGGTCATGGTCAAGAAATGAATTCGGAGCGATTAACAAACTGCTGTTAAATATGTCTCTTCGGATCTCCTTTGTACGCTCCTTCTTAATGCCGCTGCTTCACAATCTGGAAAATGTGTTAAAAGCACTCATCCTGTTTGTTGGTGGGATGTTCGTGATTCAAGAGGATTTCACCATCGGTGAACTGACTGCCTTTATTGCTTACGCTGGTTTATTAACCTTGCCTATTATGGGCTTGGGTTGGCTAACAACAATGATTCAACAAGGACTGGTCGGATTGGCTAGCTTAGAAACGATTCTTTCTCAAAAGATCCCTAAAGAGAGTATTAAAGAACTCCCCCCTGACATCTCATCCCACCTGTTTAATGAAGGCATTGAAGTAAAAAATCTTAATTTTCGCCATTCTGATACAGAGGACGATATTCTAAAAAACATCAGCTTTAAGATTAAACCAAATCAAACAGTGGGGATTCTAGGTAAAATCGGCTCGGGAAAGACAACCTTAATCAATTGTTTAAACGCATATCTGCCCGTCAATGACAATAGTGTCTTCATAGGTGGGCGTGATATTAATACTCTTGCTTTTTCCGATATCAACCGAATCATTCGTACTGTTAGCCAGGATGTATTTTTATTTTCTGATACCATTGAAAACAATATTAAATTTGGCATCAATGACGAAATTAATCATGCCCATAACCCAATGGAAAAGGTGGTTTATGAAAGTGCCTTGCAAGAAGAGATTGATCGCTTTCCTGACCATATGGAGACAATTGTCGGCGAAAAAGGGATCATGCTTTCCGGAGGGCAGAAACAACGAATCAGTTTAGCAAGGTCCATGATGCAGCCCTGCGATCTATTAATCCTGGATAATGTTTTATCGGCAGTGGATTATGAAACAGAGCGATTTCTGCTAAAACAAATTTTAAAACGGGAAACAGCAAAAAGCTTGTTAATTATTTCTCATCGGGTTCAGGCTCTGGCAGGTGCTGATGAAATTCTGGTTTTTGAAAATGGAACCATTACCGAGAGAGGTACCCATCAACAACTAATTCATCGTTCTGGTTTGTATCAGGAAACCTGGCGATTACAAAATAAATTGGATGAAAAGTAAGCGCTTTAAAAACAGCAATGATCTTCAATTACTCGGACGATTTTTTACTTATCTCCGTCCCTATTCGCGATATGTCGTTGGTGCCCTGATGGCAATTCCTTTTGCTACAGGCGCGACCTTATTGGTTCCCTGGCTTATTGTTACCATTGTGGATGACTACATCACTAAATTTAATCAAACCGGGCTAATGTTGTTGGTCGGTTTTTTCGCGAGTGCTGTTTTGCTAGGGTATGTTGCTGATGCAATTTATACCTACACTCTGCAAAAAGCTGGACAGTTAGCCATTGCGGATATGAGGCAAGATCTGTTTCGCCATAGCCTAACACTACCAAGAACTTACTTTGATAAGCACCCTATTGGTATTACACTCAGTCGTTTAACCAGTGACATGGAAGCCATTGGGGAATCATTAGCGATTGGTGTGCTATCACTAGTAACAGACCTCATTAAGACAATTGCGCTGTTTGTTTTTCTCTTTTATTTAAGTTGGAAACTGGCCCTGGTGATCTTACTATTATTTCCCGTCATTTATTTTGTTGTCAGCCTTCTTAGAAAAAAGTTGCGCTACTATTTTAACCTGAGTCGTGAATCATTGGCTTCAGCAACAGCCTTCCTTCAGGAATGCTTAAATGGTATCAAAACAATCCAATTATATGCCGCGGAAAAAAAGGTATTAAAACAATTTGAGCAAAAAAATAGAAAATTCTTTCATTCTCAAACCCGATCCAATATTTATGATTCCACCTTATTCTCAATCATTGATGGTCTGACGTCGATGATGATGGTTCTCATTATCTGGTACGGTACCGATCAAATTTTTGAAGGAGCCATCACTATTGGAGTATTGATTGGATTCATCAATATTTTAAGTAAGATTTTTATACCAATTCGGGAATTTGCTCAACAGGTTGCGGTGATTCAACGTGCCTTGTCGGCGCTTCAGCACACCAATGATTTATTCTCCCAAACTTCTGAAGATGAGGATGATGGTGATGTTGATCCTAAAGTGGCAATAAAACTCAGCAGATTTCAGGAACTATGTTTTGAAAATGTCTCATTTAAATATAACGAAGATGGAATGACCGTCTTGAAAAATCTAACCTTTTGTTTAAAAAAAGGAGACCGCATTGCCATCGTGGGGGCTACGGGATCGGGAAAATCAACCATATTGAAACTGATCACAAAAGGGTATGGCAACTATGACGGTTCCATCACCATCAACGGCATAGAGTTATCAAGCATTCCCAAAAAGACCTTATTAAGTTCTATCTCCATGATGCAACAGGATGTCTATCTCTTTAATACCGATTTGGCATTCAATATCGCACTAAATCGACCCCATGTTGATCAGAAGAAAGTTCAGGAATCAGCAGAGTATGTTTATGCCCATGAATTTATCGACCAGTTACCGGATAAATATGGGTATCAAATCATAGATAACGGAAAAAATCTGTCCGCTGGCCAAGCACAACTCATCTCATTTGCTCGTGCGATCGCGGGAGAAAGCGAACTAATTCTCCTGGATGAAGCAACTAGTTCTGTTGATTCGGTGACAGAAAACATGATTCAAAAGGCCATTGAGAAAATATTTCAGGAAAAAACAGTTATTGCCATTGCCCATCGCCTAAGTACGATTAGAAATTCTGATATGATTCTGGTGATGAAAGAGGGAAGTATCATTGAAATGGGTGATCATGATAGCCTTCTGAATCAACAGGGTTATTATATTGAACTGCTGGATAAAATGACCAAACAAAGCGCATAGTCACCAATTTTATTTCAAAATAAAATCGCAATATTGCAACTACGTCCCCCAGTAATAGAAAAAAATAAAACAGCTTAGGCTCAGCCATTCGAAATTTATAAACTGAGCCTGCACTATTTTTTACTTTAATCTCCTTGTTGAGCCATATAATCATCATACATCGTTTCAAAATAGTTTTTATGTTTCGCCTCTTCCTGGGCCATTATTGAAAAAACATTCTTTTGCTCCGATTTTTCAGCTGCTTGTGCCATTTCCGTATATAATTTATAAGCTTTTTCTTCACGCTTCATTGCCACCCGTACAATATCGACATAAGACATTCCTGGGCGATATTCCATATCAACGAGATAATCACTTCGCTTGAGATTTTGAACCTTTTCAAAAAGGTAGCTTTCAATTTTAGCCTGATTGTCTTTCAGGTGTTTTAACATACGCTCATGCTTTCGTTCCTCCTGAGCATATTCTTTTAACATATTAACAATCCCCTTGGTACCCTCATTTTCAGCTGCATTTTCATAAAATTCTGCTGCCTCTATTTCCGATTTAATTGCAAAGTCAATGATATCGTTAGTTGAAGTAAATTCCATTTAATCTCCTTGGTATTTAACATTTTAAAAAAATTACAGTAGCTTGGATGACTTAGTTTAGTTAACAAACTGCCGGTTTTAATGATTTGATTTCCGTAATTTACTTTTTTCCAACTCTGGGATCGGAAACCGAATCAATAGTTAGATTAATTGTCCTAACAGTACTTTATCTTAGTTTGCGAATCATTAATTAAGTAGTGAATAGAATTTTAATATAGAATGGGATTAGTTTATAATCAAATATAAAATTTGTCTACTGCGATAGATCGGTTTTCAGAGCTAGCTGATTCAACTTTAAAAACGGTCAATACCAATTAATTCGATGTCAAAAATCAGTGTCGCATTTTTAGGAATCAGTTTCCCCACTCTTCTGGTACCATAAGCCAACTCCGGTGGGATGAAAAATCTCCATTTCCCGCCTTCTTTCATCAATAAGATTCCCTCCTTCCAACCTTTTATAACACTATTTAAATTGATTAGTGTTGCTTGCTGATCCTGATAGGAGTTGCTAACTTCTGTGCCATCGGTTAATCGTCCGATATAATGGACATAAACATAATCATACGCTACCGGCTGACTACCGGAGCCCTGTTTAATGATTTTATATTGTAAACCACTGGATAAAACAATCACATTTTCCTGGTTTTTGTTTTGCTCCAGAAAATCAGACCCTGATTGACTCAATTTCTCTTTTTGCTGTAATTCAGTAATTTTTTGATTAATAAATTCGGTCCTAAAATTGTAATCGATACCAACTGCAACAAAATACCCTATGAACAATGACAACAGACCCAACATTACAAATCTACGATCAGTAAAAATCACAGATTCTTTTATAAAGTTACCGATATTACCTAATATCTCTTTAAAGGGGACCGGTAATGCCATCTTATGAGAAATCAAAAGACCTACCACGCAGAGGTAAAGAATCGAACACATAATACAAACTTTCCCTAACATTAAAACAGATGCCCCGGCCTCAAACAGAGAAAACAAAAACATCAATATTGTGATCAGATAGGAAAAAGACAGGTAAATATTTAAACGTTTGGGATCAAAAACCTTTGCGAAAAGCAGTAACATCAATAAAACTGAATATCCGAAAACACCCAAAGTTGCGACAGGAAACTGACCGAGCATAGCGAAGGAACTTAATGCCACTTCGTCACAATCTAAAACCGCATTAACAGAGCAAAAACTTGCAACTTCCGGATGTAAAATATTGACCAAATAGTGGTGATATACCAAATAAGCGGAATCAATCGTACCACCTAGAAAAAGAAAGAGCGTCAAGAAAAACCAGTTTTTTTTAATCATTTTTTATAATTTCGTTTTTAATCACAATTGTCATTGTAACAACTTAGAAGATAAGTGTTTATTATGTTAGGTATTTACACAAAATCAGTGGACACGTAATATATCTTCTAATTTAAAAGAATCCATAAATTAAGAAATTGATAAGATTCTAAAGACGATGAGGTTAATTTGAAAAGGGTTTAATCAATATTTTTTGATGCAGATTGGCAAAATCTTTTATTTAAGGCTTATCAAATTAAAAAAAAACACCTAATGAAGTAATTTAAATTCAATACTGTCCTAACCACTAAAAAAGCTTATTATGCAGCAGTCAGATACAATCCAACGATTTATTTTTGATCAAAAAGATATCAGAGGTGAAATTGTCCACCTAAATAAAAGTTACCAAAAAGCCATCCATGGGCATGAATATCCAGCTGTCATTCAGACACTATTAGCGGATGCTTTAGTATCAGTAACGCTGCTATCTGCCACCTTAAAATTTAAAGGTCGGCTGAGTATTCAGTTACAAGGTGGAGATACCATTTCTCTGTTACTGGTTCAGATCACTCATAATCAGGAAATGCGTGCTACCATAAAGTGGGAGGGGGATACAGAAAACAAAGCGTTAACTGAATTAATTAAAAATGCAAATCTGGTGATAACCATTGAGCCGGAGGAAGGTCAGCGTTATCAGGGAATAGTACCATTAAAAGGGGATCGTTTTAATCAGTTTATCGAAAAATACTTTGAACAATCTGAACAGTTACCCACCAGAATCTGGTTAGTTTCTGATCAACAGCACACGGCGGGTTTATTACTGCAAAGACTACCGGAAAAAGAAAATCAAATTCGGTCAAATGAACAGGATTGGGAGCATTTTACAATTTTAACAGAAACACTTAAAGACACAGAATTACTTAATTTACCAAATAGTGAATTATTATACCGATTATATCACAGTGAAACCGTTAAAATTTTTAAGCCACAAACAGTTCAATATGTTTGCGGCTGTTCCAGGGAAAAATGTGAAAATGCAATTATCAGCTTAGGTCCACAAGAAATTGAAAGCATCAAAAAAGAAGAAGAATTTATCGAAATTAAATGTGACTTTTGCAATAAAAATTATCATTTCGATATTGTTGACTTAACTCGCTTACAGAACTTGTCAGAGGAAAAATTCCAAAAAAATTCCTGAATTTTAAATGATAAAGCCAAGTTTCTTTAATTGTTCTTCTACCTTTTCAGAGCCATTGGATAATCTCACCTTGTAATTGTTGAATTCCCGTCGGATCGGATAATCTCCGCGTTGTTTTTCAAAAGTACTCGTTGATTGACGTAGTTTTTCATCATCTTTTTCAATGGGATAAGTATAATGAACGGCTTCAAACAAAATCTGTTCATCTGGCTTTCCCTTACCATCTATCGATATTTCCATTGCATGAGGTACTGGAATATCAGGACATTTCCATTTATTCAAATCCAAATTAAAAAACTGACTTAATGCTCTAACACTGTTTTCTGTTCCATTGACTTTTCCATCTGCAGAATATCCGGCAATGTGTGGCGTGGTAATTTTACATAAATCCATTAATTCCAGATCAATGGTTGGCTCATTTTCCCATACATCCAGAACTGCTCCTTGAACCTGGTTTAAGTTCAAGGCAGATTTTAAAACCTGATTATCGATTACCTCACCCCGACAGGTACTCATTAAAAAAACTTTTGAAGAAACCTTATCAATAAAGGATTGATCTACCAAATGATAAGTTTGATCAACCCCTTCCCGGTTCAAAGGTACATGAAAACAGATAAAATCTGCATGAGCGATGATTTCTTTCAGAGAAACAAAAGGTCCACTATTTTCTTGACGGGCTCTGGGAGGGTCATTCAATAAAACATTCATACCCAGAATTTCGGCAATTTTAGCAGTTTTACTACCAGTATTACCCACACCAACCACACCAAGTGTTTTTCCTTTTAGCTCAATCTGATCATGAATATGTAGATAGAGTAAGGCTGCTGTCATGTATTGTTCAACTGATTTTGCGTTACATCCCGGTGCATTAACCCATTTAATATTATGAGCGCTACAATAATCCTTATCAATATGGTCATATCCAATTGTTGCTGTCGCAATAAATTTTACCGAACTATTCTTCAATAATTGTTTATTGCATTTAGTACGGGTTCTAATTATGATGGCATCAGTATCTTTAACCATTTCATTATCTATCGCTCCACCCGGAGCATAAATCACTTTGCCATAGATTTCTAAAATCCCTCTGATAAAAGGAATTTTATCATCGACTACTATTTTCATTTAGAGGCTCCTGTTTACGACGTACTAACTCCAGTAAGCATTCAAATCGCTAGTACTAGTCAAATAAAATAGAAAATTTTCAGATTTTGTTGGATGGAATGTCTGCCAAAAACAAGCAGACAATGGGCGGTTATTATATATCCAGATAGGCCATATCGAAATTAGCGATTGGGATCTCTCCCTCTTGTGCTCGTTGAGTACCCTGATCAAGCTCAAAATCGCTGATAACGGCCTGATGCATTTCGACGGCTAAAGTTTTATCACACATTTTATAAGCTAAAGTCTTTCCCTGATTTAGCCTTAGTACATTATAGTTACTTCTATCTACTGTTGCTGTATTTTTGGTTTTAAATAAGTCTGCTAATAGTAAATCTTTTATATCCTGCATTTCTCCCCTGTAAGTTAAAAATTCACTAAACTCTAATAGTATGACGTCATATCGTCAAGATTCATATTAGGATCAGTAAAAGGCAAGTCCAGTCGCCGTTTCAAGCTGATAAGAGTTTTTAGAACGTAAATAAATAACAAGTAATCTTATTAATGACCTTAATTTTCAAACGCTACTGACTTATCAATAACACAAGAGATAAGCAGAGTCACGAAATAAATTTTGATTGTGTAAAAAAACTTTGACACAAATTGAAATTATTATTTTATTTTTTAGATTCTTTCCCGGTCATTTGATTGACAACAATTTTTACCAATGTCACACCATTTAATGCATTCTCTCCGTATTCAAACTGATTTTCAGAATACTGTTTCATAATCAGGTCCATACCTTTTATCTTTTCCTGCTTGTCTAAAACAATCTCCGCCTTTCCCGAAGCAATGATACTTTCATAAGTAGCACTCCAGTTACAAGCTTTCCCCTTAGGATCAGATACAATGCCAATTTCATCATCAATTTCAATACACACTAAGGGATTTTTTTGAATGATTTCCAGTTTCTTGCCCTCATTGGCACTATGAAAATAAAATACATGATTTAAATATCCAAAATTTAAAGGAATAATATAGGGTTGATTCCCATCGCATAATGCCAGTCGCATTACTTTTGCTTTTTTAATAATGCTTTCTATCACTGACAGGTCTTTAATTTCTTTTTCATTTCTACGCATTTCTTTAACTCCATTTCAGATTGTGGATTAGTGGTATCGATTTCACCCATCCATAAATATCAATTACATTCCCATATTATTTACTAACAATAACTGTCATCGTCATTTAAACTCTTAGGTTCCAAAAATAGTGATAAAATGGAATCAGGAATTCAAAACCGTTTTCGATATCGTTGATTAAGCGATACTGATAAAGCTGTTTTCCGACTTTTTGATTACAGAAAATATAAATACTCTTCAAACCATTTCTTCTTCTTATTATTTTGCAGGTCCGCCAAAACTTTGTGGTCTTTTCACTTAAAGGATTTTTCTTCATTTCCAAGCCGTAGTGTCAGGGAATGTTTTTTTATACAAATTATTGACAAAGAATCAATTTACAAAAGTGCTTTAAGTATTGTAAATATCATTTAAATCAGTTTGATAGCGAACAGTTTTCCAGGAAGATTCATTGACCTTTAATTGAAAAATATCTGGCCGGGCATAGTGACCGGTAACATCAAAATCCAATTTTGCTTTCGCAATCTGATTCAAATCCAACTCTGCCCGTAAAATACCTGCTTCATCAAAAAGAGGACCTGCCAGAACCTCTCCCTGGGGAGAAATAATCGCGCTGCCACCGCGACACATTTGTTCATCCATCTGCGATAACTCATCAATCATTGGTAATTCTTCAGGGTACATCGATTTGGTGACATATTGATTACAACCCAAAACAAAACATCTCCCTTCACAGGCAATATGTTTAAGCGTTGCCTGCCAGTTATCTCTGGAGTCTGCTGTGGGGGCAAGATATATCTGAACTCCTTTCCCATAAATAGCCATTCTGGCCAATGGCATATAATTTTCCCAACAAATTAACCCACCCACTTTACCAAATTCTGTATTTACCACGGTTAATGTACTACCGTCGCCTTCACCCCAAATCAATCTTTCACTACCTGTTGGTTTTAATTTCCGATGAATACCGGCAACTGTCCCTGTTTTATTGATGTATATTTGTGAACAATAGAGGGTATTTTCTGAAGTCTGATCTTTTTCAATAATCCCCACACTTAGAAAAACACTATTTTGCCGGGCAATTTTACATAATTGTTTAACTTCATCGCTTTCCAGCGATATTGAATTTTCCCAATATTTTAACCAAAGTTCCCTTCCAATTTCCTTCCGATTGCCGACAACCATACCAAATCCTAACCCCCTAGGGTAAGCCGGTATAAATGCTTCCGGGAATAAAACCAGATCGGTATTCTGACAAGCCGCTTTTTGGGTCAGATCCCCTATTTTTTCTATGGTTTGTGATAAGTGAAACAGTACGGGTGCATCCTGAACAACAGAAACATTAACCGGTGATATTGGTTTCAAAATAGCTCCTGATTTTAGTAATTTAACATTTCATCAATGATTATAAAAATTTGCTGATTGCCCTGATCCAAAGACTGTTGATTTATTTGTTGAATAATTTGATCTTTATTTTGAATAATTTCCTGAATTTTTTCAATAATGGAAATTTCAGAAAGACTCTCTTCTTCAACAACAACAGCCAGCCCTTGTTTAGCAAAGGACTTTGCATTCAGTATCTGATCCCCCCGGCTGGCTTTTTTAGAAAGCGGAATCAATAAGGATGGTTTTTTAACAGCCAGCAGTTCAAAAAGGATGGTAGCTCCGGCCCGGGATATTACCAGGTCCGCCATGGCGAAAAAATCCGGAAGCTCCTGATCAACATATTCAAATTGTCGGTAATCAACCCTATCCATCAATGATTCGTCTAAACCATTCTGGCCACAAATATGGCAAATCGAAAATTCACTAGATAAAGTATCAATATTTTCCCGAATCAAATCGTTGATCACTTTTGAGCCTAAACTACCGCCAACAATTAGTAATACAGGTTTATCTGACTTAAAATTACAAATTTTCTTACCCTGGGAGGCATTGCCATTTTGAATCACAGACCGAACGGGAATACCGGTATGGACAGCTTTCGACGAATTAATATATTTAATCGTTTCAGGAAAACTATAACAAATCTTTTTGGCAAAGGGTGCTGACAGACGGTTGGTTAATCCGGGAGTCAGGTCAGATTCATGGATGATCACCGGAATTCGTAACAACCATGAGGCCCAAACCACCGGACAGGAGACAAAACCACCTTTGCTGAATACTACCCCGGGTTTAATTTTCAGCAATAGAAAAATCGATTTTAAAACTCCCAATACTATTTTAAAAACATCTGTAAAATTTTTGAAATCAAAATACCGGCGAAGTTTACCTGCTGAAATATGATGATAGTAATCCACTACCCCTTCCACCAGTTTCTGCTCAATACCATTAATTTGCCCAATATAATGAACCTCCAACCCTTTCGATTTTAATTCAGGTATAATGGCCAAGTTTGGCGTGACATGACCAGCTGTTCCACCACCGGTCAGAACAATTCGTTTCATGTTTTTTTAATTTGCAGATGAATTTTTCAGCAGGTATTGCATTGCTGTTATATCAACACCATTTTGGTAATTAAATTTCATCGGACAAACGGCAACATGTTTCTTCTCTGCTAAAACATAAATATCTGAAGTATGAGAAAGTTGTTCTTTATCATAAACAATTCTCACCCGAATATCGCTGACTTTAGAATTCAAGGTCGGAGCGTCAAAATATGTTTCATAATAAGGTTGATCCGCAACTTCTGTAAATTCACACGCCGTCTTTTCATTTGCATCTGCAGGGACATCTATTTTTAATATATCGATATCCTTCGGAAACCCTTGTGATAAAACCTGAATGGCAAACCGGTTTAAGAAATAAATGGAGGGCCGCCAGTCCTGCTTCGTATATTCGAAATGGCTGTCTGTTTTTGTTTGCTTCGAAACCGCTAGGGCAGGTGTACCCAGACTAGAAGCTTCAAAAGCAGCGCCTACTGTTCCTGATACACTAACATTTGACCCAATATTTTCACCGTAATTAATACCGGAAACAGCCAGATCAGGTAATTGGCCCTTAAACAGGATATTATAAGCCAGCTGAACAATTAAAGATGGTGAACAATCACAGGTATAGGCTTCAATTTTATTACCCTCAATATCATATGGCACAGGTTCAAGTTTAGCATCAGTAGCACCGACATGACTGCGGCTCATAGCAGTTTGCTGCCTCGAAGGGGCAGCCACCACGATACGTCCCAACCCCAAAACGCCCTGAATTGATGCCTTTAAGCCAGGGGAGTGGATACCATCATCGTTAGTTAAAAAAATAAGTGGTTTATTCATAAATTTTTTACTCATTATAATATTTTGTATAAGATCTTTTTTAATTGAATTCTAATCTTCTAGCAAGGATTAACCTTGTACATCAAAATCTAATCATAAATATTAATTATTATGGTTTGTATTTTTTTTATTTTACCAGATGATTAATTCCAAAATAAAAATTTATTAAAACCTCCCAATCGATATAGTCATTTACTATTAAGTAAACCATGCAAAATCAAACACTTGGTATTATATTTTCATTAAGTGCAGCCTTTTTTTGGTCCACCTCTGTGATTATGTACAGAAAAAGCGGTGACGGGTTTTCTCCGCTTTCCCTGAATTTTTTTAAGAGTTTAATTGCAATTATTCTCCTGCTTCCAACTTTATATCTTAAAGAAGTAGATTTTATCCCGGATAATTCAATCAATGACTGGTTATTAATAATCATCTCAGGAATACTTGGAACTGCTTTAGCTGATTCGCTATTTTTTTCATCTTTAAATCGTATTGGCGCCAGTTTAAATGCTATTATTGGTTGTTCTTACTTACCATGTATCATCATATTTTCTTACATCTTTTTAGACGAAGCACTGGGTTTCAAAGGATTAATCGGTGGTGCTTTAGTACTTTCCGCGCTATTTGTTTCTACCTGGCATGGAAAACGCCAAAATATAGACCGTAAAGACCTTATCGTTGGGATTATTTACGGTTTAGCCGGTATTTTGACAATGGTCGTTGGCATAATCATGATTAAGGGCGTTTTATTAAGATCTGATGTTGTCTGGGTAACTTTGATCAGAACCGGCGCAGCATTATTAGGGCTGTTGGTTACTATTATACTTCACCCGCAGCGTAAAAAACTATGGCTGGAATTGCAACCATCTCTAATCTGGAAGTGGGCGGTACCCGCCTCTGTCGGTAACTACCTGGCACTGTTATTTTGGCTGGCAGGCATGAAATATACAATGGTTAGTCTGGCCGCAATTTTAAATCAGTTATCAGCCATTTTAATTTTTATATTGGCGGCGATTTTCCTGAAGGAAAAAATAACAACCGCTAAATCAATTGCCGTCTTTCTGGCTTTATCAGGCGCAATTATCGCTACCCGATAATCAATCAAAACGATATTTCTTATTTTTAACAGTGACATTTGGTGGTTGATAGCTATTTTCAAAAAGATCAAATCCTGTCTTTAAATTTTGCCAGAAGAGAAACCAAGGTTAAGTCTTATAATATTCGGGTAGTCTGAATTCTTACTTTTCCAATCAACCAATTTATGCTAAATAATAATGACGAATCAAAAATTATTTTGACATAAATTTACTTATTCCTGACTCTTAGTTATTAAAAAAATGTACTTCACAAACTCTCAAGCTAGATAGAATGGATATTGTAACTGATTACACACAATTTTGTAAAACTTTGATTAAGAGAGATAAAGCTGTTTTTGGTACATTGTGCGAGAAGATAACAAGGATCATCGAGGATATTGATCTAAGGATTCTCCAAGAAGATACTCAAAAGGCTGTGGAAAAAGTTTTCCTAGACTACTCGGGAATTTTAAATTTAATTGACTCTGACAAGGCTGGGTTAAATAGTCTTGCCAGACAAACGATCCATAAACTTCTAACAACTATTTTCGATACGATTAATGGTGAAGTCAGTATTGAAGAACGGACCCTCCTAAGAGAAAAAAAGAAATCACAGGATTTATCAAAAGAAAAAAACAATCCATTAACACCATTAAAAATCATTATTGCCGATGACCAAAGGAGCATCCGTAAAAGAGTAAAAATCAGTCTAAAAGGTTTTAGTTTTAAAGGACATTATCTAGAAATAATAGAAGCCGAAAGTGGGGAAGCAGTACTTCAAATTCTTGAGAAACATTCAGATATTGCTTTGATTCTTCTGGATATTTTTATGGAGGAAGAGGACACTGGATTTAAAGTAACCCATATTATCAGAAATGATCTAAGAAATGACCTCGTGAGGATTATTCTGCATACCGGACAGGGAAAGCAACCAAAAGAAAAAATCATCCAAGAGTACGGAATTGACGGATACGTTCAAAAAGGATCCTCGGATCCAGATTTTTATAAAAAGGAACTCCAAGCTCTACTGACAACTTCCTTAAGAACTTACCAACTAATCAGAGCCACCCAGATGGCAAAAGAATCTGCCGTTGCTTCAGATATGGCTAAGACTGAATTTTTGCAAAATATATCCCATGAGTTAAGAACACCAATGCATGGGATTTTAAGTTTTTCTAAATTCGGAATTGATAAAATTGATAAAGTTAACAAAGAGAAGTTATTAAAATATTTTACTCAAATTGACACAAGTGCCCGAAGATTAATGAATTTATTAGATGATTTACTCGATCTGGGTCAATTAGAATCAGGTAAGGTCAATTATACTTTTGAAAAGGATAAATTATCTAATTATATTCAATATGCGATTCAGGAAATGGAAGAACTAACCGCCTATAAAAGTATAAAAATTGAATTCAAGAAACCTGCTTTTGATGATATCATTGACTTCGATAGTAAAAAATTACTCCAGGTATTTAGAAATTTAATTTCCAACGCTATAAAATTTTCACCGGAATTTAGTGTTATTCAAATGGAATTAAAGGAAGAAGAAACGGCTTTATTGTTCTCTATTTCAGATCAAGGTATTGGCATACCCGAGGATGAACTGCATGCTGTCTTTGATAAATTTATCCAAAGTAGTAAAACGAAAACTGGTTCGGGTGGAACGGGTCTTGGACTGGCAATCTCACAACAAATTGTCTCCGGTCATAATGGTCATTTATGGGTGGAAAATAATAAAACGGACGGTGCTACTTTTAAGTTGCTCATTCCACGACGACATCATAAGAAAAAACGAATCGGAGAAATATTGGTTGAACGTGGGCATATTAGCAGGATTCAATTGAGTGAAACATTGAAACTGCAAGATTAATAATTTTAAAATTTTTTTCATTAATGCAGATTCAATAACTTTCGTTCAGTTTGATTTTATATACTTTGTTTTAAAACAATCGGAGTGCCGTTTTTTCACTCTCATTTAGATTTATCTATTTGTCGCAAAAAAATACAATTATATTTACCATCTTAAACCCTCAGTGAATTCGGACATCTGTAGAACAAGTCGAATTTATCCATTAAAAAATAAACAGGTGCGTTGACAGAATTTTATTTAAGGGTCTATAACTTATGATTGCACTTTTTAGTAAAGCATATTTTTTTGAACAATTGAAAATACATCGAAATGTACGCAATAATAAAATCCGGTGGCAAACAATATCGAGTAGAAAAAGACACAGTGCTGGCTGTTGAATTATTGAATCAGGAAGAAGGTTCTGAGAACGATACTGATCAGATCATCTTTGTAAAATCTGGTGAAAATGAATATAAAGTTGGTACACCTCTGGTTGAAGGCGCTAAAGTGACTTATAAAGTACTTAGCCACTATAAAGGTAAAAAAGTTGTCATATTCAAAAGAAAAAGAAGAAAGGGATACCGTGTTAAAACCGGTCACCGACAACAATACACAAAAATCCAAATTAGTAATATTCAATGCTAAATAATACCGTAACAGTATTATTGGCTTATCTATATTTTTAGAGGGAATTATGGCACATAAGAAAGGTCAAGGTAGCGTAAAAAATGGACGTGATT
>Ga0233431_1002707_pt1 | contig 23697 bp, 24 predicted proteins | sample SI_118_April2016_FD_179867 | JGI IMG/M metagenome (GOLD analysis project Ga0233431, IMG submission 179867) | Seawater microbial communities from Saanich Inlet, British Columbia, Canada - SI_118_April2016_200_MG | ecosystem: Environmental > Aquatic > Marine > Inlet | place: Canada: British...
AAAGAAGCTAATAAAAATCAATCAAGCACTAAAAAAGCATCGCTCCTGGTATTACCCGCTTCTTTAATTGCCAACTGGAGCAGTGAAATCGACCGTTTCGCACCTAACCTGGAGTACCATATCGTTCATGCCAGTAGTGATCGCTCTAAAGAACAGGTAGGGAAAACGCCAAGCGAAATCGATGCTTTCGATTTGGTAATCACCACCTACGGTTTAGTGAAAAAAACCGACTGGATCAAAGCTTACTTCTGGAAATTAGTTGTATTAGATGAGGCCCAGGCAATTAAAAATCCAGGCAGTCAGCAGACCAAAGCGGTTAAGTCATTGAAAGCAAATCACAGGATTGCCATGACCGGCACTCCGATTGAAAATCGCTTGGGAGATCTTTGGTCATTGTTCGATTTTTTAAATCCGGGGTTGTTGGGGAATGCCAGGGAATTCGGACAGATGGTCAAACGACTTAAAGAAAACCCGGAAGGTTATTCTCGATTAAGACAAGTGATTCAACCATTTATCCTGAGACGTATGAAAACGAATCGCGCTATTATTTCTGATCTACCTGAAAAAGTCGAAATGAAAACCTGGGCGTCTTTGTCTAAAAAACAATTGGTTTTGTATTCTCAAATCCTTAAGGAAATCAAAGACTCCGTACAAAGGACGGAGGGCATTCAACGCAAAGGGATGATCCTGGCCGCTCTAACAAAATTCAAACAGTTATGCAATCATCCGGATCAATACTTGGGTACCGGAGATTTTGACCCGAAACACAGTGGCAAATTTGAGCGATTAAGGGAGATTTGCGAAACGATTTACGAAAAAAGAGAACGTGTGCTGGTATTTACCCAGTTTAAAGAAATGACCGAGCCCCTGGCCGCTTTCTTAGCCGATATTTTTCAGCAGCAGGGACTGTTACTACATGGGAGCACACCGGTGCAAAAACGCAAGATCCTTATCGAACAATTCCAGGCCAAAACATATACACCCTTTCTGATTCTTTCTTTAAAAGCCGGTGGTGTAGGGTTGAATTTAACCGAGGCCAATCATGTTATCCATTTCGATCGTTGGTGGAATCCCGCAGTGGAAAACCAGGCGACTGATCGGGCGTTTCGAATTGGACAAAAGAAAAATGTTGTCGTACATAAATTTATTACCAAAGGTACCATTGAAGAAAAAATCGATCATATGTTAGAAGAAAAAATGGAACTTTCTGAATCCGTCATTACCGATTCCAATCAAAGTTGGATTACTAAATTGAGCAATAAAGAACTTCTAGACGCTTTTTCCTTAAAACTTTAATCACCTTTAATATAAAAACAACCATGAGTTATAATAATTATTACGCACCTTATGTATCAGTAGCGGAAAGAAAAGCCAAAGCCTATAAGAAGTTAAAACAACTTAAAAAGAAAAATCCAAAAATCAAGCCTGTTATTATCGAAGGCAACACCTTAGCAAATACGTGGTGGGGAAAAGCCTGGAACAAAAATCTGGAAAAATACGCAGATTATGCCAATCGAATCGGACGGGGACGCAGCTATGTCAGGCATGGATCGGTACTGGACCTTCAAATAGAATCCAATCGTATCAAAGCCATGGTGTCTGGAAGTCGCAGCAAGCCATACACGGTTGAGATACATATTAAAGAGATTCCTAAAAAAAACTGGATGAGAATTAGAAAAAAATGTGAAGGACAGCTGGACTCTTTGCAGGAATTACTGGCCGGAAACTTCCCTAAAGATTTGCAAGAAATCTTCACAACCAAAGGTGAAGGCTTGTTTCCTTCACCCAAAGAGATTTCTTTCGATTGCAGCTGCCCGGATTGGGCTAGTATGTGTAAACATGTGTCCGCCACACTTTACGGTGTCGGTGCCAGATTGGATGAAGATCCGGAACTATTTTTCAAATTACGAAACGTCAAAATCAAAGACCTGATCAGTCAGGCAGTCAGCGCCAAAACCAGTAAATTACTCAGTCAATCTAAAAAGAAAAGTCAAAAAGCGTTGGATGATACAGATTTATCCAGTTTGTTCGGTATTGATTTGGCGGAAACATCCAAAGGCAAGACAGCGAAAAAAACCGTCCCCAATCTACCAAAGCCAACTAAATCCGTTACTGGAAAAGCAAAAGTAAAATCTTTAAAAAAAATAATAGCAAAACCACGGAAGCCCAAAAAAGTGTCAATAACCCAATTATCGAAATCCTTGACAGTTAAGGCTAAAGTTCAAATTAAAAAAACATCAAAGCTACCACTGCTTAAAAAGAAAGATCTTCTCCCTGTTGATTTGGTTAAGCAAGTGATACTGAAATCAAAAAATGGTGTTCGTGCCATTGAAATCGAACAAAAAACAGGTTTGGAAAGAAATAAAATCTATGCATTGGTTCATCAATTAAAGAAAGCGCATTTGATCAAAAATAAAAGCCATGGTGTTTATATCAAAAGAAAGTAACCAGTGGGTAAACGAGATATCGGCTCTTCGGGTGGTCGTTGAGAAACTAAAACTAGGTGAAAAAAACAAGATGCCCGATACGAAATCAATCAACTATTATGAAGACTTTTGCGAGTAGTAGTACCTAAGGATGCCTAAAAGGGATAACTGCTGTTTATGATGAATTTTAATTATGGATATTACGGGACAGGCCTTATCTGGCAATTCAAATTTCCAGGCAAAACCACATTTTCTTAGTATTTTCCTTCCACGAAAAAGTTGATTTGATATGCAACCTTTTTAACCTGGCACCAACGGCCTTTGTAGTATACTTGTATTATAGAATGTCCCGCATATTACATTATCAAACCACTTTCCATTTGCTGTGTTTCGGCGGATAACACCAGTAATTCTCAATTATTTTGTATTTTAACAGTTCTATTCTATTGTTAAGTAAATTTATGGATTACACAACACACATCAAAATCGTATCATTTATCTGGTCAATTACTGATGATTGCCTGCGGGATTTAAGATTTTACCATGAAGAAATTGGAACAAACCGCTTCCAACAATCGACAAATATTAGAAGCCAACTAAGCCTACCTGGATGGTTTTGATGATGGGGTTAAAGAGATTATTGATAAGTTCCAACTCAGATCACAAATAAAACATCTGGCTGAAAAAGATGTGCTGCTGGACGTGCTTCAAAAATTTAATAATCCATCCATCAATTTAACCCCCTTCGAACAGAACCGAAAACTCATCCTGGAAAAATTGATTGCCCAGGCAGTTAGTATGGAAAGAAAAAGGGAGTTGGATTTGTATAAACGCTATGCTTCTGACCCCGACTTCAAGCGCTCTTTTGATGCCACCATTGCCAGGATTATTTCAAAAGGTGATCAGAACTTAAACCAGCTTGGAAATATTCTGACTTAAAGGCGATTCATAGTCGACCTGGAAAATCTGCCGGATCCCGATGAGCCTGCTGAAAAATTACTGGAACACATTAAAGCCGAACGGCTAATACTTGAAACAGGATCGTAAAACCAAAAAACACCGAAAAGAGTTAGAAAAAAAATTTAAAAATGCCTTTGATTTTTACTCATATTCATGTAAATTGAATATTAAAAATTCAATTTACATGGAAAACTTAAAATGATTCCTCGGAAACTATCTCAATCCCTCATTGAAAATGCTACCCAATATCCGGTGATTTCGTTAACCGGACCCAGACAGTCCGGTAAGACGACTCTGGTTAAAGCATTATTTAAACAACATGAATATATTTCTCTGGAAGACCCTGAATATAGAGATCTGGCAATCGAAGATCCTAGAGGGTTTTTAAATCAGTTTGACCATGGGGTTATTTTGGATGAAGTTCAGCGAACACCCAATCTGTTCTCATACATTCAAACAATTACGGATAAAAAGGATCAACCAGGGCAATTTATACTAACGGGATCACAAAATTTTCTGCTACTCAAAAATATCCAACAATCACTCGCCGGAAGATGTGCCATTCATCATCTGTTGCCTTTTTCAATGGATGAACTTTATAACTACACGCCATTGGATTTCTCTGAAATTGGGAGTACGATGCCAGTTCGGGAACATAAAATTGAAAAAAACTTTACAGATGTTCTGTTTAGTGGATTTTATCCCAGAATACATGATAAAAAAATCGCCCCTCAAAACTGGCTAAAGAACTATTATCAATCTTATCTGGAAAGGGATATCGGGGATATTGTCAAAATTGGCGATATGAATGCCTATCGAAGATTTGTGCTGCTTTGTGCAGGAAGAAACGGACAACTGTTGAACTTGTCATCAATTGCCAATGATTGTGGGATAACGCACACAACAGCCCGTCGTTGGATATCTGTTTTGGAGATCAGTTTTTTGGTGATACTATTACAACCACATTTTCAAAATTTTAATAAACGAATGGTAAAATCACCAAAATTGTATTTTCTGGATACTGGCTTATTATGTTATCTACTCAGAATTCGATCAGCGAAAGCGTTATTTATGCATTCAGTTAGAGGAGCTGTTTTCGAAAGCTTCGTTATTTCTGAGTTATACAAAAGATATCTCCATCATGGTATTGAACCTGATTTCTATTTTTGGCGGAATTCGGCAGGACATGAAATCGATGTTGTAATAGACTTGGGTAACCGCCAGATTCCAATTGAAATCAAATCCGGTGCTACAATCTCAAAAGACTATTTTAAAGGTATAAATTATTGGAAAAAACTAACTGGAAACCAGAATATTCAATCAGCCATTGTTTACGCAGGGGATCGGAATATGGATGTAAAAGGCGTTAAAATTTATAACTGGTATCATTTCTAAGCCAGGTCAGAATTCTGGGGACCTTGAAAAAATTCTGCTTGAACACTTCATCGTGTTAAAGTCAACTTAAAACCGTCATTATTGATTTAAAAAAAGGATCGCCTCGCTTAGTGATTAAAAAACAAATAAAAACAGATAATTAATTTGAAAAGTTGACCTACTTGGTCAGAATGGGTATAGTTAGTTAACTTATTTATCGTTGACTGGAGATTAAAATGATTATCAATGTGTCAGAAGCTAAAGCCAAGCTTTCCAAATTAATCGATATGGCATACCAAGGAGAAGAAGTTATTATTGCCAAGAATAATCTTCCCCTTGTTCAGCTAGTATCACACAAACCAAAACCAAAACGTCAGCTTGGTTTACTCAAGGGTAAAATCAATATTCCTGATGATTTTATGAATGAAGATGATGAAATAAGTGATATGTTTTATGGGGCCAATAATGAAAATTCTGATTGATACTCATATTTATTTATGGATGTTGTCATGCCCGGAAAAACTCAGTGAGATTAGAAAATATGAACTAGAATCACCAGCCAATGAAGTTTTTTTGAGTGCCATAAGCATTGCAGAGCTTATGATCAAAAAATCAATCGGGAAAATTGAAATTAGTTTTGATCCTATTAACCTGGCCAAACAAATGGGACTTGAGATGCTTGATTTTTCCTGGAACGATGCTTTGCTTCTTGGGAACCTTCCATTTTATCACAAAGATCCCTTTGATCGTATGCTGATATCTCAGTCGATAACTAATAAGCTCAATCTAATGACTGATGACTCAAAATTAAGTCATTATGACTGCAAGATCATCTAAATTTCACAAAGAGTGATCCAAATAAACCATGCATACAGATGATAATCAAAAAATATTAAAAGATACCTTTGGTTTTTCCGAATTTAGAAACGGGCAAGCCGAAGTGATTGATGCCTTATTATCAGATCATTCAGCTTTAGCTGTATTTCCAACAGGTAGTGGCAAAAGTCTTTGTTATCAACTTCCGGCGATTTGTTTTAATGGGTTAACACTGGTTGTTTCACCTTTGATCGCTTTAATGAAAGATCAAATTGATTTTCTGGTGGGGAAGAGCATCTCAGCTGCCCGTTTGGATTCCACTTTATCATTGGAAGAGACCACACAAATTTATCTACAACTGAGAAACAATGAACTAAAATTATTGCTGATTGCACCGGAGAGGTTGTCCAATGAACGGTTTATCAATTTCATCAACAACATTCACATTGACCTTTTAGTGATAGATGAAGCTCATTGTATTTCCGAATGGGGACATAACTTTAGACCTGATTATTTAAAACTGGCGCGAACGGCTAAATCGTTGAAAATCCCACGTGTCCTGGCATTAACGGCCACCGCCACACCAAAAGTATCTCAGGATATTTGTAAAGCTTTTAACATTACACCGGATCACTATATTAACACTGGTTTTTATCGTCCTAATCTGACATTAAAATTCACTCCTTGCAGTAACAGTCAGAACGAAAAACTTAATTTACTGTTAAGCCGGATAAATTTTTATCCTCAAGGTCCCACCATTGTTTATGTCACTTTGCAAAAAACCACAGAAGAAGTAGCAGATTTTCTGGAAAAAGCAGGACTAAATGCCAGGGTCTATCATGCAGGGTTGAAAAATGAAGTCAGGGCGGAAGTGCAGGATTGGTTTATGGCCTCTAATGATGCTATTGTTGTGGCCACCATCGCTTTTGGGATGGGTATTGATAAATCGAACATCAGGTACATTTATCATTTCAATCTTCCGAAAAGTCTGGAAAATTATTCTCAGGAAATAGGCCGGGCCGGTCGGGATGGATTACCCTCTCTCTGTGAGGTATTGGCTACCAGCGAAGATATGATTATTCTTGAGAATTTTGTTTATGGAGATACACCTGATATTAAAGCGATAAATCAGTTTATTGACTTTATTCTGGCGCATAAAAATGAATTCAATATATCGGTTTACGAACTCTCCAATCGTTTTGATATCAGACCCTTGGTTGTCAGTACTTTTCTGACCTATCTGGAATTATTAAATATCATTGAATCCATTGCGCCTTATTATGATAATTATCAGTTCAAAACTGATCAGCCATTGGCAGAGATCGCATCTCAATTTGATCCACAAAGAGCCGATTTTTTGACACGTCTTTTTGCTCAAGTAAGAATGGCTAAAATCTGGCACCATGCCGATTTGGATAGCATCTCCGCTACTATTGATGAACCCCGGGAACGGCTGGTCAAAGCCCTGGATTATTTAGCCGAAAAAAGGATAATAGATCTTAAAGTCACAGGCGTGAAACATAAATATCGTATAAAAAATTTTGGTTCTGATAATCTGGCCTTGAAAACGAAACTGATTGAAAAATTTTATGATAGTGAGCTACGTGAAATTGGTCGTTTGAACGGAATCGTGTCCTTGATTAATCATACTGGATGCAAAGTCGCGTTTCTTTTAGATTATTTTGGAGAGAATTTAAACCGGGAATGTGGTCATTGTGGCTATTGTTTAAAGGAAGGTGGATCTGAATTTAAACGAATAAACCCAAAATTTGGTGATCAAATTCAATTCAATCAGTTCATCGAATCAGTCAAAATTTTATTTAGTGAACAACCATCTACCAGGCAAATCACTCGCTTTCTTTGCGGTATCACTTCGCCGGCTATTTCTAAACTCCGCTTAAAAAATCATCCATTATTTGGCAAATACGAAAAATTTCCTTTTGGGGAATTGCTTTCAATCATTGAAAATATAAACCAATAAAGATTGACAATGCCTGCTGAAAACGATATTTGTTTCTGCATATAGAAACAAAACTAAAGTGATTTAATAATGAATACAACTCTTTTCCCTATGATCTGTTGGCAAATAACATTGTGGTGGTGCGCCTGGCAAATAACCGGAATCAAGCAAAACAGATTTAAATAGACGGGATATCAATAACTCGAATGAAAAAAGCCCTTATAAACTGTTTTGGTTTATAAGGGCTTTTTTTTTGAAATCAATATTACAGGAACTTTCATGAAAGACATGATAGACAATTGTTTAGCAGCGAACACCCCTTTTTGTATGATTCAAAAACAGGATAGTGAGGAAGTACTCATATTATCCGGGGAAGCATTTGAATTTGATGAAATTGATCAAATTCCCCGGGTTAATAAGAATACCAATGGGGAAAAAAGATTTGATACCATCAGTGTTATTCCTTTTTGTCAGGTAAAAGAAAGGGGATATCAGACCCATGATGATGGTGAAAAAATACTAACTATCCGTATTCAACAACAATATGAAATCTTGTCCAATGCCTTAATCGAAATTCTCCCGAGTGAAGAAATTTCTTTAATGCAGGAGATTGCTTATGATTCAAGTGAAGAAGAGTACGAAAAAGTAATTCAAAGCATTATTGAAGATGAGATTGGTAATGGAGAGGGTGCTAATTTTGTGATTCCCAGAAATGTCAAAGGACATATTGCTAATTTTGGGGCAAAAAAGGCTTTTTCCATATTCAAGTCTTTATTGATCAATGATTATGGTACCTACTGGAAATTTATTTTTTATAATGGTGATCGGTTTTTTGTTGGCTCAACACCGGAAAGACATCTTTATGTGGGCGAAGGACGCGTAAAAATGAATCCAATCAGTGGTACTTTCCGGAAGGATAAAAACTGGACGCTAAGAAAGCATTTTAAAAAAGATCTGTTAACTTTTCTAAAAGACCAGAAAGAAATCAATGAGTTATTTATGGTGGTAGATGAAGAACTGAAGATGATGGCCAAAATGTGTGGAAAAGGAGGGGCAATAGTAGGGCCGTTATTGAAGGAGATGTCTCAATTGATTCATTCGGAATATTTGTTATCCGGTGAAAGTGATAAAGACATCTTTGAGTTATTTAGAGATTCTATGTTTGCGGCAACAGTTGTGGGATCTCCGGTGGAAAATGCTTGTAATATTATCCATCGCTATTCTCAGAATTCCAGAAGATATTATGGTAGTGCTTTAATGTTGGTGGGGCAGGATAAAGACAAGCGAGATTTTTTAGATTCCCCGATTACGATTCGAACAGTAGAGATCGACAAAACAGGTAAATTAAATATTGCTGTGGGAGCAACACTGGTCAGAGATTCAAAACCTTCTGAAGAGGTCCGTGAAACCCAGGCTAAAAGTGCGGCTTTACTGAGAAGTATTACCCAAACCGGAGACAAATATGCCAGGGAACCTCTGCTAACCAAACTTCAAAATGATGATGAAATTGTGGAAACCATGGTCCAGAGAAATCAGAATTTATCTAATTTCTGGTTTTTTAAGCAGGAAAAACCGTTAACAATTCAAAATGGTAATAAAAGTGTCAGTGTAACTATTATTCATAATGAAGATGATTTTGTTTATATGTTGCAGCACATCTTCGAATCCTTTCATTTAAAAATAGATATTGTCTCTTACAGAGATTACGATTACTCCAGAGATAAGAGTGATATTACTTTAGTCGGTCCAGGTCCCGGGAATCCTAATAATAGTGACTCACCAAAAATTGCTAAATTAATGTCAATTACCAAGCAATTGCTGGATCACAAGAAGAAATCGATATTTGTTTGTCTGGGGCATCAGATTTTGTGTAAAGTACTGGGTTTCGAAGTACCACGGAAAAAAATCCCTCACCAGGGCGTACAGGAAAAAATCAATTATTTTGGCGAAGAAGAGATTGTTGGATTTTATAATACTTTTGTTCCGCGGGTCAGTGATTTGTCTAAATCATATGATATCTCTTTCGGGAAAGAAAAGGACGAACAGGTAGCTATCCGAAGTGATCATTTTATTGGTTTTCAATTCCATCCGGAATCTATATTGACTAAAAATGGTTATACGATACTAAAAGAGTCTTTACAGTATATTTTGGCTTATCAGAAATAATTTGTAGTTTTAACTGTTTATAGCAGTTATCTATTTCGTTGCTCTAATCTGTATGCTGGGCGAAGTTGAAGCATATTATTGATTTCATCCTTCGCTCTTTACTCAATTTTCGTTCTTTGCTTAAAGTATCGCAAATTCAGTGCTCAGGGAACAGAAAATTCAATTATTAGGGAAATATTAAGTGAAACAATTATGGACAACAACTTCATTGTAAATCAAGGTTCAACGAAAATGAAAACGGCTATAGACTAAATATTATAGTTGGTGAACTTATAAAATCACTATGTTTGACAAGTAACAAGTGATGTCATAAAATAAAATCATAACTTTTGAGGAGTCGAATATGCGCACCACTTTAAATCTTAATGAAGAGATCATCTTGCAGGTGATGAGTTTTACAGAGATGAAGAATAAGTCACAAGCGGTTAATAAAGTGCTTGAAGAATATGTCCGAAAAAAGAAAAAGCAGGCTTTGTTAAAAATGAAGGGAACACTTCATTTAGAAGACAACTGGAAACAAATTAGAAAAATGGAAGTAGATGAAAAATAGTGTTCTTGTTGATACTTCTATTTGGATTGCTTACTTTAATCAACCTGAATCGAAATATGGGGCCGCATTAGAAAAATTAATTATTGAAGATCAAGCAGTTTATGCTGGAATTGTCTTAGCAGAATTATTGCAAGGGGCAAAAGTTGAAAAAGAATTTAATCAAATTCAAAAAAACTTCAATGTGCTTCCCTATTTAGAAACTTATCAAAAAATTTGGCTGGCAGTAGGTGTTTTATCATATTCTTTACGCAAAAAAGGAATCACATTGCCAATTTCAGATATTATCCTTGCCTGCCTGGCTCAGGAAAATAACTGCCGGATATTTAGTCTGGATCAGCACTTCGAAATGATCCCCAAGATTTCAATGTTCCAGGTTTAAGCCCATATCTTTAGGCTTCCGGTTTTTTTGTCAAAATTTCTGTATGTTCCATGATCTGCTTGCTCAAAGTCAATTTTTCAATAACAATATTAAGTTTCTGCTGATATTAAAACATTAACCGATCAGAAGAACAGTCTGTGATATGAGTCAAGCTGATTTAGAGGAAAAACTGCAACAACTACCTGATCAACCCGGTATCTATAAATTTTTTTCATCTGGTAAGAAAATTATCTATGTCGGAAAGGCTAAAAACCTTAAAAATCGGGTGCGGTCGTATTTTATGGATTCCAATCGTTGGGATTTCAGGATTCGTAATTTAGTACCTAATATCAAGAATTTAGAATGGATTATTACGCATACAGAAGCGGAAGCTTTAATTCTCGAAGATCAACTGATTAAAACCCATCATCCTAAGTATAATATCCAGTTGAAGGATGATAAATCCTATCCCTATTTCAAGCTATCTGTCAGTGAAATGTATCCCCGCCTAACTCTGGTTCGAGAGATTATTAAAGACGGTTCGGTTTATTTCGGGCCATATGTCGCTGCTGGGCAGGCACGAATTGTCAGAAAAGTCATCAATCGCTTTTTCCCTCTCCGGCAAAGTAAGATGGATTTGGATGGTTCCAAACTCTATAAACCTTGTTTGAATTATCAAATGAACCGTTGCCTGGCACCATGTGCTGGAAAAGTTGAAGTTGAATTTTATCAAAATATGGTGAATCAGGTGCATCATCTACTGAAAGGAAATTATGATGAACTGATCAGGGAATTGAGGACTGAGATGGAGTTATACGCCGCAGATATGAAATTTGAAGAAGCGGCTAAAACAAGAGATTGTATCAAGGCTGTTACCGGAACATTACAGAAACAACGGGTGGTTTCAAAACAGAAAATCGACCGTGATGTACTGGCTTTGGTGAGAAAAAGTGGATTTGCTTTGATCCAGGTGCTTTTTATCAGAAGCGGGTATTTATTGAGTGATGATTCATTTTTCTTTAAAAAGGCCGAACTGTACACTGATCAGGAGTTGATTCGCTCAGTGCTTTCTAAATTATATGTTTCCAATGCCAAGCCCCTTCCTAAGGAAATATTGCTGCCTATTCTGGATGAAAATGCCAGCATGCTGGAAGATTATGTTCAGTTAAAAAGGGAGGAACGGATTAAAATTTTGACACCGGTTCGTGGTGAGAAAAAAGATCTGATTAAAATGGCGGAAAAAAATGGCTGGCATGCCATAGCGTTATTAATGAGCTCTGCTAATGCAGATGAGCTGGTTCTAAATGAAGTTCAGAAAAACCTGAAACTCAAAAAATTACCGGTGCGGGTGGAATGTTTCGATATCTCAAATATCTCAGGAACAAACAACGTCGCTTCTATGGTGGTTTGGAACCATAACCAGGCCGAGAAAAAATCCTACCGGAAATATAAAATTAAGTCTTTTGAAGGTGCCAATGATTATGCGGCCATGGAAGAGGTCTTAACGCGTCGATATATCCGATTATTGGCTGAAGAGCAGATGATACCTGATTTAATTATCATTGATGGTGGTAAGGGACAACTTTCGAGTGCTGTCAAGGTATTGCAGGATGCCGGTATCGATTTGGATCAATTAGATGTCATCGGTTTGGCCAAAGGACGTAGTGAAAAAAGAGCTGGTATTGAAAAGGAAATTGAAGACTATGAATATGTGGTAAAACCCAATCGGAAAAATGAAATCCCTCTTAGAAAAAACTCAGCCACGCTCTATTTTTTACAACGCATCAGGGATGAAGCCCATCGGTTTGCAATCACGTTTCATCGAAAACTTCGAGGGAAATCCAGTATAAAATCTATTTTGACAGACATTTCAGGTATAGGGGCTAAAAAGAGAAAAACCTTACTGACTCACTTTAGTAGCCTGGTTAAAATTCAAGCGGCAGAAGTGGAAGATTTGCAAGCCATAAAAGGGATATCCTTAACAGATGCCCAAAATATAAAAATCTTTTTTCGCAACCGGAAAGACAATCATTAATAACCATATTTTGGTTGGAATTTTAAGCAAACCCGGATGGTAATTTTTGACCATAAAACTAATTTTTCTTAGGGAAAACCCGGAAGACCTGGATAAAGGCGCTGATACAGAGAGATCATCAATTGTTTGACAAATTTTAATGGTGGTAAATGAAGCGTACCTGTCTAATTTTTAATTTATAGATAATTCAGTAATTTATGGTGTGAACTCCGGATTTAAAAAGATTTGGAATCGGAATTGATCTATCGATAAATTTAATCTATATTAGCCTTATTTTTCATTTCACAGCGAGTGTTTATCTTTGATTAGTATTGGGTTTATTTCTTTCCACTTGATATTCAATTAATCGTAATTAGTACAATAGAAGGTATAACATCAATTGGTAGCAAAAATACGAGTTCTGTTTCTGAATTGTCAGAAACAACAACTGAAAACGCAAAAACATTGCAAATGTTAAGAGATAAAGCAGACGATCTATTAAACGAATTGTCATATTTTACCATTAATTAAGGGAATAAAATGGAAGTCAATCAGTTTTTTGAAAAAAACGGAAAGAAAAAAGGGATTCAAACAACCGAAAGTGGTTTGCAATATAAGGTAATTAAAGAAGGAAAGGGTAAAACACCCAATGCAGCTGATAATGTTAGAGTACATTATGCCGGTCGCTTGTTGGACGGTACTGAATTCGATAGTAGCTATAAAAGGAATGAACCGGCTGAATTTCCTGTGAGTGGTGTTATTAGGGGATGGGTAGAGGCTTTGCAAATGATGAATGAAGGTAGTAAGTGGGAAGTATATATTCCACCCGAATTGGGTTATGGTGCACAGGGAGCTGGTGGTATCATCCCTCCAAACGCAGGACTGATATTTGAAGTTGAATTGATAAAAATAAAATGATCATTCAACAACATAAATCAAGAAGTGATAGATATTGAATTCAGATATTTATCACTTTTTTTTTGCTTTTTTATAACAAATACTTTTTATAATTGAATAGATCAGTTTTTAGAGACATAATTAATTATTAATCCGGTGAGAATATAGTAATGAGATGGTTATTTAGGACCTTAAAGAAAAAAATTTATTACAATATTATTAAACCTGTTATTGAGAGCGTTGCCCCTGTCAGAGAAGCCGCTTTAGGTTCAGCAATTGGGATGTTTGTCGGAATGACCCCTACGGTTGGTATTCAGATGTGGATCGTTTTTATGATCTGGATATTTTGTAAATATCTGTTAAGGGTTAAATTTGATTTAATAATTGGAACAGCCCTGGTCTGGTTAAGTAACCCCATTACTATGGTTCCCTTGTATTATGGATTTTTGATTACCGGGTATAAATTTTTCTCCATTATTGGTGTTGAAAAAACATTGGTTACTTACCATTCATTTAGTCAGCGCCTTGAGACCATTGTCCATATGCCGGATGCCGGAAAAATGGATGTTATTTTTGAAGCCGGGAAATACTTGATCGTTGATCTGGGTTATCCTATGATCCTAGGAAGTTTATTCTGGGCAATTCCACTGGCGACTTTATCTTATATTTTAACGCGTAAATTGCTTTATATGTACCGTAAAAAAACAGCGGTAAGACTGGGGATTAGTTACCAGGAGTGGTGTGCTCGATTTGAAAGAAAATAAAATTAAAACACTTAAATCAAAATGAAAGAACTGAGGCGAAAACAAGCACCATTAATAATATTGATGGGGATATGGCTGTGTATTTCCTGCAGTAGTGTTGATAGTGTGTTTGAAGATACCCGGGAGCAAAACACCATTGAAGCTTATGATCGTTTCCTCTCCGAATATCAGGACTCCAGGTACACCATTGAAGCAAATCAAAATCGTGAAAAGCTTTATTATGAAAAAGTGATCAGGGATGTAAAGTCTCAAAATTCAAAAGATGTTCATTTTAGGGCCAGTTTATATGATGCATATTTACATACATATCCAAGTGGTGTTTTTGTTTCTGAGACTGAAACGAATCGTGAGAAGGATTGGTATGATACAGTCATTTTCTTAAATTCACCTGAAGGATACCAATCATATCTGACGGAATATCCCAGTGGGCAGTTTAAAGAAGCAGTTGAAAAAAAACATGAACAAATAAGTTTTGAAACCGTGAAAACCGAAAATTCAATTCAAGCTTTTGACCGCTATCTAATCAGCTATCCAAATGGAAAATATGTTGATGAGGCAAAACGTATTAGAGAAAAACTGTGGTTTGAACTCAGTGATAAAACAGCAGGTGTTAGCGGATTAGATTTATACCTAAGAGAGTATCCCAAAGGAACATATGTTGAGGCAGCCAGGGATGAAAGGGAAAAAAGGTTATTTCGGATAGCATTAAATGAGTATACTGTTAGTGCTTTTGATCGCTATTTAGTTGATTATCCTACGGGTAAATTTTTTAAAAAAGCTCAGACAATTAAAGAAGAATTAACCTTTAAACAAGCAGTAAAATCCGGACAAAAAGATAGTTATGATCAGTACATATTAAATTATCCTGACGGAAAATTTAAAGCGATTGTTGAAGAATTGAAACAGGATTTGGCGATTTCCAGTAGTTTTTTAACAGAATCTCAATTTTTAAACAATGAGCTGAGCGCATGGCGCTATATCAGGGAAGTTGATAACGTTTTCTTATACAATTGGTTTATTGAACAATTTCCAAAATCTGTTTTTGCGGAAGAAGCAAAAGTGATTATAGAGGGGAGAATTCAGGACCACCATTTACTCAAGCAATAAACTATTAATTGTTAGTATAATTTCAAAGGAATATTAGTTGGTCTCGTTGTACGGTTTAAATCTGGTATATTCGGTGAGGTTCTGGGTTTGAAACCGATCTCAATTATCAAATATTAGCGACTTTATAGATGATATCGTAGGTCGGATCAAGCGTAGCGGATTAGATCAAGTGATATTAGTTCCATCACTTCTTTTCAGGAAAACCCATATATTATATGGAACATTCAATTCAAAAAACATTGCTGGTTTACCTAGCCATCAGTTTAGTAATTGTAACGGGATGCAGTGTTGTCCATAAAAGCTGGCTGTCGGAGTCTGAAATAACAGAGATCGTTGTCCTGGATCCGGTGTATGATTCCAATCAGAACGATTTTTACTATTCTAAGCTATTGCAGGATATTGTTTATCAAATGGCCAGAACCTCCTCTGAAAAACCGATTCGAATCATCAATGCAGACTGGTTGATTAATCATCAAAAAATTTTTGAAATATGGAAGATTCTGGATCAAAGTCAGCAAGCAGAATCGCTCAATTTCGATAATGAATCTATTTATGAGCAATTGAAACCATTTGAAATATTTAAGAAAGATCGGATTTTATTATTGCGTATTGGATTGGATGATTTAGAGGAAAGGACTTTGATCCTGGATGGCTATCGTTTAGTGAAAGTTGATGAAGAGGCAGTTGATATTAATTATTTTGAAACACCTTTATCGGTGAAAAGTCTCTCCAGTAGTATTCAAACGGCTGTCAGCAATTTGTTGTCCTCCATGAAATATGCTTCTCCTGATTTTTTAAGTCTGGGTTTTGAAAAAGTTAAAAGTGGTTGTTATCAAAACAAGCAGGGAGATGAGAATTGCCTGGATGACTATTATATATCCCGGTATCCCGTGACCGAAAAACAGTGGCATTTAATCATGGCTCAAAAAGATACTAATAAAGTTAAGGTTCAGACAAGTGGAGAGGTTCGACCACTGTATCCTAAAACAAATACCAGCTGGAACCAGGTACAATTATTCTTAGAAAGGCTGAATGATCTGGCAAATGGCAACTACCTTTTACCAACGGTTTCAGAATGGGAATATGCTTGTTTAAAAATCGAAAAAAGTAGCCAGGGGAACTTTTCGGGGAAACAGGGATCTGATAAATGGTTGAGCATTGCTCCGGTTAATGCTTTTCCCACGGGCCAGATTAGTATTGCTGATTTAAAGGGAAATACCTGGGAATGGACTAATGATACCTATGCAAAACCGAACCAAAATGCTATTTTTCAATGGCTTGATGCCTTCGGTAAAACCCCTTCAATGATCTTAAAAGGTGGCAGTTTTGATAGCCCGGCCAGTACCAACAGTTGTTTTACTGAAATGAAACTCAAACCAAAGATGTCAATGATTGATATCGGGTTTCGCCTGGTCTGGGAACCTGGATCATAAGCTGATATTTTCTCTCAGTTTTCATCAAAAAATGGGATATTTTGATATTTTAAAAAAGATGCGATAACTTAGTCATATATTTTAGCTAACATTTTAGAGGAAAACAGATGCACCAGGTTACAATTCATGAAGCTAAAACTAACCTCTCCAAACTAATTCGGGAAGCTTTAATGGGAGAAGAAGTCATCATAGCTAAAGGGAAACACCCACTGATCAAGTTGGAGGTATTGCCGGGGGCAATACTAAAAAGAAGAATCGGTGGAATGAAAGGTTTGGTTGTAAAAATGTCAGAAGATTTTGATGAACCCTTGGATGATTTTTTAGAGTATTCCGAATAATGAAAATATTACTGGATACACATACATTGCTTTGGATGTTAAGTGATGGAGAGCAACTTAGTGATTGTGCCAGAAATATGATTCTAGATCATAATAATGAACTATTCTTTAGTTTGGTTAGTTATTGGGAAATCTGTGTCAAACAAAGTTTGGGGAAATTACAGCTGGCCGATAATTGGCAAAAAAAAATTGATCAGGAATTGTTGTACAATGGTATTCGTTGGCTTCAAATAGAAACAAATCACTGTACCAGGATCATAAAACTTCCTTTTCATCACTGTGATCCTTTTGATCGCCTTTTAATAGCCCAGGCAATATGTGAAAAAATGCAAATCCTCACGAAAAACAAGCATGTATCTATGTATAAAATAAAAACAATTTGGTAGCGTCTTAGACAGTTTGTGACTAATCCATTTCAAAAAACTAGAATTGATGATGGACCGTTACTACTTTATGAAAATTGGCTTGGGTTGAACTGAATTGCGACCTGGCTCAGCAAGAACGAGAGATTTTTATCAATGTCCCCATAAGTATTTGCTATTGGTCATCTCTGGAAGAAATGATTTTTGATAGTAAGATTAAAAATATTGATAATTAGCTAAAAAAACTAAAATGGAAAAATATAAATCCTATCAAGAATACGAATCAGAAATCATTCAGATCCAGGCTAATATTGATGATATGAATCCCGAATTGTATCCTCATGTTTTGGATCATTTATTTGAGGCCGGAGCAAAGGATGCTTATCTGGTTCCGATTATTATGAAAAAAGGAAGACCGGGTGTATTATTAAACGTGCTATTAGAGAACTCGCTCCTGGGTGAGATTGAATCCATTATATTTCAGGAAACCACGACTGTTGGTTTGCGTTTTTTTAAAGGGACTTGTGTTCGACTGGAACGAACTTTTGAAAAGGTCAAAACCCCCTGGGGGGAAGTTAATATTAAGATTAGTTACCGGGATGGAAAATTAATGAATGCTAAACCGGAATATCAGGAGTGCCAGAAAATTGCCCTGGATAATCACATTCCCTTAAAACAAGTGTATGCAGAAGTGAATACTTATATTAATAACCTTCAGTCAACCTGGGAAAAATAAGTGTCACTTGAGTTCCTTTATTTTGCTCTGATTCTATTAAAATAGTTCCTTTATGGGATGCCATTGTTTTGTGTGCTATTGACATACCTAAGCCTGTACCCTGTTCTCTGGTCGTAAAAAAAGGATCAAATATTTTTTTTCTTACGTCTTCACTCATCCCCTTACCGGAATCCCGAAATATTATTTTAATAGCATTAATCGATTTTTTTTCTGTGGCAAAGTAATTTTTTAAACGTTCTAATACCAATGGATCAGCTTCAACCTGCTTCAAAATTTCAATATTCAGGTTGCCGCCTTCAGGCATTGATTGACAAGCATTGATAAATAAATTGTGGAAAACCTGATTGATCAATTGTGCATTGCCATTAGTTAATGCATCACCAGGTTCAATTTTTAGATTGATCTCGATCTCCTGTTGCTCTGCAAAAAACCTAGAGAATTCAACAAATTCTGAAAGTATGCTATTAACATCGATCCGGTCTAAAGCAATTGGTTTTGGTTTTGTGTATTCCAGTAAATTGGAAATAATGTGGTTCATACTCTGTATCGCTGACGAAATATGTTGCATTAACTCCATTTCAGCGGAGTCTTCATCAAAATCCTTTTTCATCATGGATACAAACAACTTAATACTCCCTAGAGGATTCCTGATTTCATGGGCAACCTGCATGGCAATTTCTCCCATAGCAGTTAAGCGATTACGTCTTTCAGCTTCTTCTTCCAGTTTCTTAAGCGCCGTAATATCACTTAAGTTAATAATGATGCCCTGTTTCTCTTTTTCATCCGATTCCATAAGGGTTGTGGAACTGGAAATTATGGCCTGGGAATCGATATTCTTTTTATATTTAAATTCCTGTTGATATCCTTCACTGATTTTTTCAATGCTGTTTTCATCTTCAATCGGGGTCGGTAAAACTTCGAAATTCATTAGATCATTAATGTTTTTTTGTAATGCCTGTTCCTCGGGTATCCCTGTAATTGAAATAGCAGCACGATTAAAGGTTCTGATATGGCCGGTTAAATCAGTAACCACCAACCCATTAGATAAACTTTGGAGAACATTGGTAAGTTCTTGGTTTTTGTGGTGCAGCTCGGTGGTTAGTGCGCCAACCCTTTCTTCAAGCTTAGCTTGATAACCTCTCAGTTTTTTTATGGAAGTATCGAAAGCTTTAAAAGCCTGACTTAAAAGCTCTTTTTCTCTTAGTTGAGCGTCGGTAATCTCTATATGTTTATCCATTTCTTTACTTTATTGATTGAGAGTGATTCAATATGTCTTCGCACTTTAATAGATGCTTTTAGCTATATGCAAAGTGTATACTTATTTATAAAATAAACTTTGCTTTTTACGAAACAAATATTTAAATCCAGATTTAAAAATACTGTACGAGGAAACAAAAAAAATGAAAGAAATTGTTATTTATAGCACTGAATATTGTCCATTTTGTGTCCGGGCAAAACAACTCTTAAAATCAAAAGAAGTCGAATATAAAGAAATTAACGTAGATACCTATCCGGAACAAAAAGCGGTTATGATTGAAAAAGCCAATGGTGGTAGAACTGTTCCGCAAATTTTTATAGATAACTATCATGTTGGCGGATGTGATGATTTATATGCCCTGGATAGACAGGGAAAACTGGATGAACTATTAGAAACAAAACAAAAAGGACAAGATATGACTCATAAAAAAGTGATTATTCTGGGTTCCGGTCCTGCCGGATATACAGCCGCAATTTATGCGGCCCGTGCTAATTTATCACCCTTGATATTAACGGGGAACCAAAAAGGTGGACAATTAACAACTACTACTGAAGTTGAAAACTTTCCTGGATTTCCTCAGGGTGTGGATGGAAACGAACTGATGGCTAAATTTGAAGAACAGGCGGCGCGTTTTGAAACCGAAATCATTTTTGGTGAAGTGACTAAAGCAGATTTAAGTTCCAAACCATTTAAACTGGAACAGGACAATAAAATCTATACCTGTGATGTTTTGATCATCGCAACAGGTGCTACAGCCCGATATTTAGGACTTGAAAGTGAAACAAAATATAAGAACAAAGGAGTCTCTGCCTGCGCAACTTGTGATGGTTTCTTCTATAAGGGGGAAAAAGTAGCGGTAAATGGTGGAGGTGATACCGCCCTGGAAGAAGCCCATTATCTGACTAATTTCTGTGAAAAAGTATTTCTAATTCACCGCAGAAATGAATTTAGGGCTAGTAAAGCCATGCAAAAGCGGATACTGGATAATGAAAAAATCGAAGTAGTTTGGGATTCAGTTGTCGATGAAGTAATCGGAGATGAAACAGGGATGACAGATTTACAGGTTCGAAATGTTAAAACCGGTGAAAAACAAACATTAGGTACAAAAGGTTTATTCGTGGCTATTGGGCATAAACCAAATACCAACTTATTCAAAGGGGTGCTGGATATGGATGAGGTAGGTTATTTGATCACAAAACCGAATAGTACTCATATGAATATTGAAGGTGTTTTTGCCTGTGGAGATGCAATGGATAAAAATTATCGCCAGGCTATAACAGCTGCTGGTACTGGTTGTATGGCTGCCATCGATGCAGAACGCTGGTTGGCTGAACAAGAATAAAAATCACTAAAAACTCAATATCATTGATTTAAATCAATAAAAAATCAAAATCGGCAAGTTTTTAACTTCCAAAAAGAAACTTGCCGGTGAAATTTCCCCTTTTTTGGCATTCTGATTGTATTTCTCCCCATAGGTTCTATTCCGGAATTAATATTCGTGATGTGGTCTTCTCTTTGCATTTCATTACTATCATTTTTCCATTTATATGATTGAATTTTTTCGATTTGTATTAAAAACAGGAGCTTACAGTGACCACTCGAATATTTGATAAACAATTCACTTTACTGGAACAGTCAGCAAAGTTGAGAACCCGTAGAAATGCGATGGTGGCTTCGAATATATCTAATCGGGAAACTCCCGGATACAAGGCGCAGGATCTGGTATTTGAAAAGGATTTAATGCGTGCTTTGCATAGTGATCGTCCTGGACCACTGAAAACTTCTGATCCCAGACATTTCGATGGAATCAAGCGGGAACCCCTGGAGTTAGTTCAGGGAGAACAAATTAACAGTCATAATCCCGATCCAAGGATGGATGGTAATACCGTTAATTTGGACAAAGAAATGGCAAAACTCGCTGAGAACCAATTGATGTTTAAAGCAACAACACGCGCTATCAATTGGAAATTGCACTTATTGAAATCAGCGATTTCTGAACGAAATTAATCATCTGCTAACAGGGAAGGAGGTAGATAATGTCAATGTTTAATGCAATGGAAATCAGTTCATCCGGTCTTTCAGCCCAAAGAACCCGAATGAAGGTTATTTCCAGTAATATAGCAAATATAAATACAACCAGAACACCAGCCGGCGGTCCTTATCGCAGGCGTGATGTTATTTTCGGAGCACTTCCGGCTGAGAAAAACTTCCAGGAAGAGCTGCTATCACAAACAGTGGATAAAGGGACTCGACATGTAAAGGTTTTGGGGGTTGTTGAAGATTCAAGGGCACCCAAATTGAAGTATGACCCTAATCATCCGGATGCTAATGAAGAAGGTTATGTTTCACTTCCTAATATTGATATTGCGGAAGAAATGACCAATTTGATGATTTCCAAGAGATCATTCGAAGCAAATATTGCATCGATTAATGCCACCAAAAATATGATAACCAATGCTTTAGAAATTGGAAAATAACAGACCATTATTGTGTAGGGAAAAATCATGACTGATGTAAAAAATATTGGAATCAGTAATATCAAACCTGACCTGAAGGTTAAAAATGAAAAACCTGATCCCAATACAGACAAAGCATTCGATCAGTTGTTGGAGAATTTAAAAACCATGGAAAGTGAAATAGATTCAACGCTTTTAAATCCAGTTGATGAAAATCCAACAGCGGTCAGTAATAGTGTTAACACACTTAGTAATTACATTAAACGGATTGAAGGAATGGTAGAAAAAATTTCCTCAGACCATCAGGTCAATTCAAATACAAAGAGTTATGCTATTTCTCAATATGAGCAGAATAGTAACGATAAGAAATCTTAATTCAGGATTTTTTTTTAGTATTAACAGGTAAAATGTTCCACATAAATCGAAATGATTAGATATATCCAAAAACAGCCAATTCAGATTCCGAACACGAATCAGAATGTAACACCAAAATCTGCAGGAAAAGAAATTGTCAGCAATTTTCAACGCATGTTTGAAGATGTTAATAAAGATCAATTGATTGCAGATAAGCAGATTTCCGAAATGGTAGCCGGTAAGAATAAAGATGTTACTGGAACAATGATAGCCATGGAAAAAGCAGATGTTTCGCTTCGTTTATTAATGGCTGTCAGAAATAAATTGGTCAGTGCTTATGAAGAAATGATGCGTATGCAGATTTAACACTTTTTAGGATATGGTTTTCAAGTTGTTTTGATTGATTTCTACTTTTAATTCAGGAACAATCAAAACTTAAAAACTATTTATTACTTAAATTTGAACCTTAAGAATTAAAATGGCAGAGCAAGCAGCGACATCTTTTGTTGAAGATATTCAGGGACAATTCCAAAGTTTTTTTCAAAACCTTAGTGTTGGAAAAAAAATATTCCTGTTCTCAAGTATTGCGGTTGTTTTGCTGGGCCTGGTTGCCTTTGTCTATTTTTCTCAACAAGTTACCTGGACAACATTAATCAGTGGGGTTGATCAACAGGATGCCGCCAGAATTATCCAAAAACTGGATGAGATTAATGTGCAATATATGTTACAACCTGGTGGTACTGCTATTTTAGTTCCTGCTGCTGAAGTTGATCGTGTTAGATTGCAAATTGCATCTGCTGGTCTTCAAATGGGTGGTGTCGTCGGATTGGAAATTTTTGATAAAAATAATTTTGGTGCTACCGAATTCCAACAAAAGATTCAATATAAAAGAGCCTTAGAAGGTGAACTTTCCCGTTTGATTTCAAGAATAGACATTATCGAATCAGCGAAATTATCGATCGCAATCCCCGAAAAATCATTATTTATAGATCAGGAAAAACGTCCAACAGCTTCTGTTATGGTTGAATTGGCCGGTAGTAAACGCATGTCTCAAAAAGGTATCAATACCATTTTGAACCTGGTTTCAGGTGCAATACCGGGTATGCAACTAGAAGATGTTCGCATTGCGGATCAGAGCGGAAAATTACTTTCCAAAGGAATGAATGAAACAGGTGTTACCGACTCCAGAGACAAAAATTATACCTATCAACAGATTGCTGAACAAAGGTTAGAACAAAAGGTAATTACCCAATTAGAATCAGTCGTCGGTAAAGATCGGGTACGAGTAAGAGTTTCATTGCAAATGAATTTTAATAGTAGTGAAATTATAGAAGATCTGGTTGATCCTGATGGTTCCGCCATATTACG
>Ga0233431_1002713_pt1 | contig 23656 bp, 29 predicted proteins | sample SI_118_April2016_FD_179867 | JGI IMG/M metagenome (GOLD analysis project Ga0233431, IMG submission 179867) | Seawater microbial communities from Saanich Inlet, British Columbia, Canada - SI_118_April2016_200_MG | ecosystem: Environmental > Aquatic > Marine > Inlet | place: Canada: British...
ACCCTAATAATGACATACTAACTCAAACAAATAGAGGTTTTAAGTTCTATGTAATTCTAGAAGATACTTAGACATAAGACAATTAACTCCGTATTCGCTCTGATTTGTAAATTAAACTTATTCTAACACTACATTAATCTTGCTTAATTTATCTCGGATAGAATTCAATATCTGCTCTTTACTTGCTTGGAACTTATTATGCTTTTTCTGTTCTAACTCTTTTTTAGACACTATATCTTCAATCTGAAGTTTTATTTTCTTAATATCTACACTTAAAATCTCAACTTTGTCTTTTTCAAATACAGTGTTCTCAATCTTTTGCTTAAGAGATACTATTTCATCAATACTACGGAAAACATTACTTTGACTTACTTCTGCTGCCTTAAGTAATTGCGTAAGCTTCTCACCCAAATCTATTTGAAAAGCTCCGTCAAAATCAGATTTATAATCACGTACAATTGCTAATTGCTTTGGATTGCTATGAAAAGTATTTGCTAAAACTTTGAAATCAATTAGGGTTTTCAACTTACAGGTCTTTTCCCTTAGCTCAGACTTGTCTTTTTCAAAATTGGACTGTTTCTTTAGTTCATTAGCATAAGATTTACTAGTTTTTACTTGTTCGATTTCTTTAACTATGCTTTTCTTTTCAGATTTTAACTGACTTATTTTCTGTTCAAAATCACTAACTTTGGACTTAAATTCAAGCTGAGTTTTCTCGAAATTATTAATTTCATCTAATTTCGAATCTACAGAAGAAATCAGCTTAGATGTACTTATTATTTTTTCATTATCTTTCACTATCTGTCGTATGTCCTTAAAGAACCGACCAGTACTAACGCCAATATTATTCAACTTATGCCCCGCTAAAAAAGCTGCTTTCTGAAAATTCTTCATAGATTTTTGTTCGAACGTTTTAAATATCTCAGTTATTGTCTCCATCAAATTATCAGAAGTATCTACCTCAAAACATTGCAGAGTCTCAGTTAAGTTTTTCAGATGTTCAATATACTTATCCAGATTTATTTTCGTTATTAGTTTAGCACGTTTTTCAGCTTTTATGTCATCTAAATCTACTGCTTGAAGAGAAATCACTTCTTTTTCCAACTCATTAGCAAGTTGTGACGTTCGGATATTAATCTGTTTCAAGAATTCGCTTTCCTCTCTAACGATCTGATCTTTTTGATTTTGAATCCAACTACTAATATCTGCTGACTTTACTTTCTCAGCAGGTTTTTCTTCTTCGATTTTTGTATTTGGACCTAACGCCTTCCTTACTCGATCTAAAAAACCCATAATATACTATCAACCAAAGACATAAAAACCATTTGCATAGTAGAACGTTCTACAGTTATATATTCTGCAACATATAATTGATTAAAAATCATCATGTTTTCGTAAAGTATGCCAATTAAGTTCAATTTCACTACTGGAAGTGACTTAGCAGATAAACTTGTACCTGGACCTGCACAAATACATATTGGTATGTTTACTCGCCCAACTGCAGAACTAGAAAAAGAAGTCAAATATCTGGAAGAAAGAGGATATACATTAAACACTCAAACTGGAGAATTACATCTGGATGGGAAAGTTTTAGAAACAGCTCACTTGCTTATAAAAGCAGGATATAAATTAAAGCGAGATATTCTTGCAAACGTACCTTCAGATTTAATGTCTTGCGATGCAGATATATTGCTAAGACGCGGTCGTGGCGCAGGCAAGTTACTAACTATTGCTAATGGAAAAAGACGGGTTGAAAATCTAGAATTCCAGGAAAGTGTTCATATACCAAAGGGAGTTTTGTTTTCATACACTCCAGTCCCAGAAGTTAGCACGAATATACTTATGCTTACTACTGCAGAAAAATCATTGGATCAAAGTTTAAAAGTATGGACTCCTTGGACAGAAATACCTGAATGGCAAAAGTATTTCCGAGATGAAGCAGTTAAAAGAATTGATTGCTCAGATAGAGAAGATACTGAATCAATTATTTCCCATTGCATACTACATACAAGACGTTATCTAAATCGGTGGAGGGCTACATTATTTGCAGTGAAAGGTCCCGAGTTCACGCTAAGCCCCTTGCAAGGAAAGTACTTTATGACTAAATTAAGGTATATTACGGAAAAAGCAGAAGAACAAGTTAAATATTTCAATGCAACACTAAAAAAAGAAACTAGAAAGATATTTTGGGAAGAACTAGTTCCAATTCCACACTTAGATGAAATCTCAGCTACAGTTGATAAATTTTATCAACTTAATCCAAAAAGCATATCAGAAGAAGAAAAACAGGAATTATTTGGTGAAGATGGTAAAAGTGGTGAATTTAAAAAAGCTTGGAACTTACTTGAAGAAGCACAAGCAACTGTCAAAGATCCCGAATGGAATTTAATAAAAACAGTTAATACTCGCGAGAAAGCTCAAGCATAATTGTTTTCTCTAACATATACTTTATTAAAAACGTACAATAATATAACTAGTATGGGTTTTGGACAAATTCTCGGAGTAGACGACTTTGAAAGATATGTAATTAAGTTTAATGGATTAATTACTCTTTACTCCATTTATTTAAAACAACAAGCAGGAGAAGATGACCCTGATTTACCTTACTTTACAGATACATTAAATACGCTTACTGAAAAATTTGATGTAGTCGTTCATAACCTAGAACATGAAGTTAACTGCTATAATTATCGGTTTGTAAAAAGGCAAGAATTACTGTTTTCAAACGAGTTTCCAGAACTTTCTTTTGAAAATTTTGAACAAGTAAAAGAACTCGGAGAAAAGCTAAAGTCGGGAGAGTTCACCGAAAATGACCTACTAAAAGTTAATGAACTTACAAAAAACTGGAGAAAGCAAGTAAAGGAAACGATACCAGTCTACCTGAAAACGCATAATATTCCAATGCCTTTTGAAGAAGAAAAGTCCAAAGGTTAGATACTACTGAATGTCCGCCATATGGGGGGATTTGAGGGACGGGAACTCTTAATTGATTTTAGATATAGAAACACTTAAAAACTGTCATCTAGCAGTGAAGATATACCTGAATAGTATTAGATAGTAATGGAAACTGAAACTCTAAAAAACAAAATTAATGATGTCCTTAAACCTATTTGGCAAGATATAATTAAAATAAACGCTAACTTTACCGATGATAATAAAAAAGTAAAAGGTTTTTGTGGTTACATGGCAAGTATTATAACTATTATCTTAAAAGAGGAACTTGCTGTAGATAACCATACTGTACGACTTGCACTTGGTGCTGTTTCAGCCGAATCTCACTTACTACCGCATTTTTTTACTGAAGTTGATGGTCAAGCATTTGTTTGTTCCACATTTGGTCAGTTTAAGTCTAAGTACGAGAATTCCATATTAGTTGATGATCTTGATGAAGCTGAAAGTAAATATGATCTTGATTGGTTAAATCGAAATATAAAACCTACCTCTCAAGGATCAGATTTAGAAAATATAGCATATGATAATCCACTAACAATTGATACATTATATGCACAACCTGATTGTCCTTTAATGCCTGGATTTTATACATGGATACCTGAAAAAAAAGATAGAGTAATTAATAATGTCCGAATGCTTCGTAGAAAGTTAGCGGCATCTCGTGAAGGTACTGTTAGGTTCGGCCAAACAGATATTAATTATTGGATGCGTGAACAAAAAAAGCACAACAAAGAGTTTACTCAAAAAATGGAAGAGCTGAGTAAAAAAGGGATAACTACATTACTACCATATCAATATGTATCTGACGCTGAAAAAGCAACTCGCCACGATGTAACTGTTAGATTCACATAATTTCTTAATAAACAGAAGGTTATTTTTACTTATCAATTACTAAGGACAAACGTTCTTGAGTCTGATTTATAACGCTTAATCGCAATACAACATAGAAATCATTTTAATCATTCCGATGGAGTAGAAAGAACACATGACATCAACAGGAGTGCTACGTCTGGGCAAAAGACTTACAACTCTGAACAAATAATTCAGATAGCAAGGTCTACTACGCAAAACTTATAAACCTATTAATTGACTCAAAATCAAGCCCTGGTGGTGTAGTCTGGCCTATCATATGTGACTGTCATGGACCCCTTAAAAAAAGGCTTCCACTGATAAAGTGGATTCAGGTTCACAGATCTCGCATGACTCGAGTTCAAAAAACACACGCTGAGGAAAACTTTATAAGTTTATCCGATCAAGCAAGATTGTTGTGAAAATCTCGGCCAGGGCGCTTACTTTGACTTTAGTGAGGTCGAGGGTCTGCGATTTTGCAGACAACCTGGTGAGAAGGTGATTTAAGCTGGCTGAGAAAACTGATACTTCGAAGAAAAAAATTGATATCTTGAAAAATGTTTTAGTTCCTAAGCACATTATCCTCTCTGAAAAAGAGATAAAATTAGTTCTAGAACAATATAATATCTCACCAATTCAACTACCAATTATAAAAATGAAAGATCCTGCTATAAAAGCTATTGACGCTAAAATTGGCGACATTATTAAGATCCTAAGAAAAGGTCCATCCGGACCTTATGAATACTATAGACGAGTTGTAGAATGATTGATAAAAAACTATTAGTTAGAAAATTCTTCGAGGAGAACAACCTAGTTGGCAGTAATATTGAATCTTTTAATGATTTTATTGATAATCAAATACAACAAGTTATTACTGAACACAAAGAAGCAATCCCTGCGGTTGTTCCAACTGAAGTTGAGGAAGTTAAGTTTGAGTTCGGTACAGTCACGGTTAAAAAACCATCTATTGTAGAAGCAGATGGTTCTGAAAGAGACCTACTACCGATGGAAGCAAGACTAAGAAATCTGACATATTCGTCAAGAGTTCATTTGGAAGTTGCTCTTATTGTTGATGGAAAAGAGCGCGAGCATACTGAAGTTGAAATTGCTGAGATCCCCGTTATGTTACACTCAAAACTATGTCATCTTTCTGGCATGAATCAAAAGGAACTTATTGGCGCAGGAGAAGACCCAACAGATCCGGGCGGATATTTTGTTATTGATGGAACTGAAAGAGTTTTAGTTTTCCTAGAAGATTTAGCTCCAAATACAGTTTTTGCTAAAAAAGAAAAAAGTGGACCAATGACTGAAAAAGTTTCGTTATTTTCTGCAAATGATACTTATAGAATACCACACTCAATTGAAAGAAATAAAGAAGGTCTTTTCTTAATGAGTTTTACAACATTTACAAGAATACCTGTAGTTATTATTCTAAAAGCACTAGGAATAACTGTTGATAAAGAGATCCTAGAACTTATTGATTATGAAATGAATGATGATCTATATATTAACTTTTACGAAGCACTAGAGGTAAAAACTACTGCTGATGCTCAAGAATTTATTGCTAAAACACTTCACCTAACACTACCAAAAGAAAGAAAAATACAAAGAGTTGTCTATATGTTAGATAACTTACTTTTACCACATATTGGAAAAGATTCAAAACATAGAAAAGATAAAGCACAATTTATCGGAAGAATGATCAAAAGACTAGCACTACTAAGAGACGGAAAGATAAAAGTAGATGATCGAGACCACTATATGAACAAAAGAATCAGAATGGCTGGAGACTTACTTGAGGACTTATTCCGAACAAAATTCAAAATCCTAGTTAATGATATACTTTACATTTTCCAACGAGGAGTTAGAAGAGGTAGAATTATGCCACTCGCTTCAGTTGTAAGAACAAAGTTATTAACTCAACACATAAAGAGTGCTATGGCAACAGGTAAATGGACCTCTGGAAGACAAGGAGTCTCTCAAAGACTTGAACGAGACTGTTACACAAATACTTTCTCACATCTAAGATCTGTTGTATCTCTACTAGAATCTTCACGAGAAAGTTTTGAAGCACGAGAACTTCACCCAACACACTGGGGAAGACTATGCCCAATTGAAACACCACATGGTAAAAATATTGGACTTAGAAAGACATTATCACTATTATCGCACATCACAACAAACATTAAGCAAACAGAATTAAACAAAACACTTAAAGAATTGGAGGGTCTTGGACTAAAGAAATGGTAGATGTATTTATGAACGGAGCACTTTCCGGACAAGTTTCTAGTGGTTCAAAATTTATGGAGCAAGTTATTGCCTCTCGAAGAAAAGGTACAATCTCAAAAGTACTTAATATTCGATACTGTAAAGCAGAAGATAAAATAGAAATATCTACTTCTAAAGATCGGCTAAGACGTCCAGTTATTGTTATCAAAGAAGGTGTTCCTCAAATAACTAAAGAGCACATTAAGCAATTAAAGGAAAACAAATTAACGTGGTCAGATTTAATCAAGAAAGGAGTTATTGAATACATTGATGCAGCAGAAGAAGAAAACACATATATTGCATTATATGATAAAGACATAACAAAAGAACACACACACTTAGAAATAAATCCACTAACTATGTTTGGTTCAAACACTTCTCTTGTTCCTTATGCTAACTTCAACCAGAGTTCTAGATTAAACAGTGGTATGAAGAACCAAAGACAGGGTATCAGTCTATATGCATTAAACTACCTAAACCGACTTGACACTAATATGAATCTATTACACCAACCACAAAAACCAATTGTAAAAAGTTTCACTCAAGATATTTTCGGAGACCTACTTGCAGGTGGGCAAAACATGACAATTGCAGTTCTAAATTACGAAGGGTATAACATGGAAGATGCAATAGTCATAAATAAAGCTTCATTAGATAGAGGTTACTCACGTTCAACACATTTTAGACCATATACTACTGAAAAACTCAGATATGCAGGTGGTCAAGTAGATAAAATTACTATCCCCGACAAAGACATTCAAGGATACACTGTTGAAGAGGATTATCGATTCCTTGAAGAAGATGGAATCACATACCCTGAAGTTGATGTTAAAGGTGGAGATGTTATTATTGGTAAGACTTCACCGCCACGTTTCTTAAGTAAATTAGAATCATTTAGTGCAATGGCAAACACACGAAAAGATACATCTGTACGAGTAAAGTTTGGTGAAAAAGGAACCGTTTCCAAGATTCTCTTAACTGAAAGTGAAGATGGAAATCCACTAGTTCAGATAGAAGTTAGAGATTCAAGAATACCAACTAATGGAGATAAATTCTCAAGTCGACACGCACAGAAGGGAGTTATTGGTCTAATTGCTAACTCTGAAGATATACCATTCACGGCGTCAGGTATTCAACCAGATATGCTTTTTGCTCCATACGGAGTAAGTAAAAGAATGACTGTATCTCATCTTATTGAAACTCTTGGTGGAAAAGTTGCTGCTCTTGCAGGTAGATATGTTGATGGTACTGCATTTGACAGTGAAACTTATGGCGACCTAAGAGAAGAGCTACTAAAGCTAGGATTTAAGGACGATGGTACTGAAACACTTTATGATGGACGAACTGGTAAGCAATACAAAGCTAAAATTTTTGTTGGAAGTATCTACTATATGCGCCTGAAGTACCAAGTAGCAGATAAGTTACAAGCAAGAGCAAGGGGTCGTGTTGCGCTTCTAACTAGACAACCAACTGCTGGTAAAGCTGTTGAAGGTGGATTACGATTTGGAGAGATGGAAAAAGAAACACTTGTAGGACATGGAGCATCTCTACTTATGAAAGAAAGATTTGATTCAGATAAAACTCACGTTTATGTTTGTGATCGATGTGGTGCTATGGCAACATACGATTATTACAAAAACAAAGCTATATGTATCCCTTGCGGAGAAAAAGCTAAAACATCTACAATCGAAGTCTCATATGCATTTAAGTTATTCTTAGATGAGCTTATGAGTATAGGTATTAGACCACGTCTACACCTTAAAGATAAATATAGTCAATAAAATGGAAAAAACAGTCATAACAAAACACATCGATAAGATATCATTTGGAGTTGTATCTCCATCTCTAATCAAGAAGATTGGAGTTGTAAATGTAATTACTCCCGAAATATATGATTCTGACGGATATCCAGTTAAGAAAGGTTTAATGGACCCTAACATGGGAGTTATTGATCCAGGATTACGATGTAAAACTTGTGGTGGTCGTATGAAAACTTGCCCCGGTCACTTTGGTTATATCACGCTTTCAAAACCAGTTGTTCAAATAATATATGCAAATACAGTCTATAATATCATGCGATGTACTTGTGGTGAATGTGGACGAATCAAAATGAGTCAAAAGAAAATTGACGACTGGAAAGCTAAATTCGAAGAAATTGATCGGACACACAACTTAGAAAAACGAAGAGCAATTATGTCAACATTAATCAATGCATTAAAAACAGTTAAAGCATGTCCATATTGTAATAGTAAAACTAAAGAAGTTAAGTTTGTAAAACCAACTTCATACCAAATTGATGGTGAAAGAATCTGGCCAAACCAAATCAAAGAATGGTTTGAGAAAATACCTGACGAAGACCTATCTGCAATGGGTTATGATCCAGTAAATATTCGTCCAGAATGGTTTATTCTAGAAATTTTACTAGTACCACCAATCACAATTCGACCATCTATCACATTAGAATCTGGAGAAAGAAGTGAAGATGATCTAACTCACAAACTATCAGATATTGTTAGAGTTAACCAGCGCCTACTGGAAAACATTAATGCTGGAGCTCCAGAAATCATTGTAGAAGACCTATGGGATCTTCTTCAGTATCACGTTACAACTTTCTTTGATAATAAAATTTCCCAGATCCCGCCAGCAAAGCACAGAACTCGAAGAGCACTTAGAACTCTCGCACAAAGACTTGCTGGAAAAGAAGGTCGATTTAGATATAACATGGCAGGTAAGAGAGTTAACTTTTGCGCACGTTCGGTTATCTCACCAGATCCAAACATAAACATCAATGAACTTGGAGTTCCACTGCATGTTGCAAAAGAACTAACTGTTCCAGAAACAGTAACTGATTGGAATCTTGCTTGGGCAAAGAAGCTTATCAAGAGCTTTGGTACTTATCCATCTGCATCATATGTTAAAACTGATGAAGGCAAGAGAAGAAAAATTACTATAGATACTGTTGCTCAGATACTTGAAGATATACAACCAGGCTGGGTTATTGAAAGACAGATGATTGATGGAGATATTGCAATGTTCAATAGACAACCATCACTACACAGACTTTCCATGATGGGTCATATTGTAAGAGTATTACCTGGAAGCACATTTAGAATTAATCCATTAGTTTGTGTCTCATATAACGCAGACTTTGATGGAGATGAAATGAACTTACACTTCCCACAAACAGAAGAAGCTCGTGCTGAAGCTAGAAGTTTACTATTAATGGATAATCAAATCATAACACCAAGATATGGTTCAAGTATTATTGGTTGCATACAAGAAGCACTATTGGGTAACTATTTCCTAACAAAAGACATGTTGCTTACAAAGCCAGAAGCTTCCGACCTACTGGCTGCAATTGATTATGATGACGCACTTCCAAAACCTGCAATTAAAGGTGAGAAAGAACTATGGACAGGTAAACAAATATTTAGTTTACTTTTACCAAAAGATCTCAATTTTAAAAACGCTGGACAGATTTTTGAAAAAGGTAAATTCCGAAAAGGTGAATTAATTATCAAAAACGGTGAACTACTTGAAGGAGTTCTTGACAAAAAACAAATTGGAGATGAAGGAGGTGCACTATTCCATAAAGTACATCAAGCATATGGTGCAACTGCTGCGAGAAAACTTATTGATCGAGTCAACAGATTAGGTCAAGCAGTCTCACGAAAAGTAGCATATACAATGTCTCTTTCAGATCTAGATATCCCTGTAGAACAAAAGCATCAGGTAGAAGATATAATCATAGAAACTCGAAAGAATGCAGCTAAGATAATAGTAGAATATAATAAAAACAAAATACTGGCACTTCCAGGTAAAACAGTAAAAGAAACTTTTGAAGCAAATATGTTAGCTGAATTAAATGGTGCTAGAAATAAAATGTCTGACATAATCAAAGAAGTTGTTAAGGAAGATTCCACTCTTGTTCAGTCTGCTCACGCAGGTGCTGGAGACAAGGTTCTGAACATCGCTCTTATGAGTGGTTTTGCAGGACAGCAAGCACTGAGAGGAGAAAGAATTAACTTCGGTTACACAGATAGAACTTTAGCGCACTTTAAGAAAGGCGACTTAGGTCCAGATGCACATGGTTTTGTTGCACAAGGTTATACTAAAGGAATCGAACCAATCGAGATGTTTTTCAACTCCATTGTAGGTAGAGATTCACTTATGGATACAGCAATGAGAACGCCTAAGAGTGGTTACATGCAACGAAGATTAATCAACGCACTTCAAGACTTGAAGATTGATTATGATGGAACAGTACGTGACTCTGGAAGAAGAATTGTTCAGTTCAAGTTTGGTGGAGATGGAATTGATGTAGCCAAGTCCGATGGAGGTAAAATCGATGTCAACATCTAAAGAAACAAAGCTACCTGAATCCATTTTAGCAGATATTAAGAAGTACAATGTTTCTCCAGCTCAGGTAAAACACATAACTGAAAGATATGAAAACATGCAGATTGATGCAGGTGAAGCAATTGGTGTAGTTACAGCACAAAGTGTAGGAGAACCAGGTACACAGATGACGATGAGAACCTTCCACTTTGTAGGAATTTCAGAACTTAATGTTACCTTAGGTTTACCTAGAATTATCGAAGTTCTAGATGCACGTAAATCACCAAAAACACCGATGATGAATATATTCATAAAAGCACCACATAACAAAACATTCAAATCTGCAAATAAGATCGCAGATAAAATTAAACAAGTTAGCTTAGAAGAGGTTTCTACAGATTTTACATTAGACTTAGTTAACATTCAACTGGCTGCAAACTTAAATGTAGAACTATGTAAGAAACACGGAATGAAACCAGAAGATGTTAAGGAAAGCGTCGTAAAACAACTAAAAGGTTTTGAAGTTCAATTAAAGGGTACTACGATTAATATAATTGGATCAAAAGATATAAAGAAGCTATACAAATTAAAAGAAAAACTACGTAATATGTATGTATCTGGTGTTCCAAACATCACTCACACACTGTCCGTACAAAGAGATGGTGAATATATTATTCAAACTTACGGAACAAACTTGAAGAAACTTCTTCTTCTAGAAGAAATAGACACAACAAGAACATACTCAAATGATATTTTTGAAACATTCAAAATCTTTGGTATTGAAGCAACTCGTGAAAGAATATTCCAAGAACTTAATATGGTTTTAGAACAAGAAGGACTAAATGTTGACCATAGACATATTATGCTTATCGCAGATACAATGTGTGCTTCTGGGGAATTACGTGGAATAACTCGACATGGAATAACTAGTGAGAAAAAGAGCGTACTTGCAAGAGCTTCATTTGAAGTTCCATTAAAGCACCTCGTAGAAGCAAGCCTAATTGGTGAAGAAGATAAACTAACAAGTGTTGTTGAAAACATTATGATTAATCAGCCAGTTCCAATTGGTACTGGTCTTCCAGAGCTTATTATTAAGATGAAGCCGAACAAAAACTCTACTACTCCAAAGGTGAAGCCAGCAGTATCAAAGGCGAAAGTCTCTAAGAAACCAGCTACAAAAAAAGTAGTAACTAAAAAACCAGCTAAGGGAGCAAAAAAGAAATAAAATGAAAAACATAGCAACGATACTCAAAAATACAAAGAAAATTGTAATTGGAAAACAAGAAACAATCAAACAACTACGCACAGGTAAACTAACTGAGGTTCTAGTAGCAGCAAACTTTGATGATAAAGAAACAATTCAAAAACTTGCTAAACTAACTGAAACACAAATGCAAGTTTTATCACAGAAAAACGATGAGCTAGGTGCTTTGTGTAAAAAACCGTTCTCCATATCAATAATTGGGTTAAAAAAGTGAAACAAATAATAAAAATAACTTCAGATATGTTATTTAATATGAAATTATTTGGAGATATCACGCATGTCACTTGCATTGATTGTTTTACTGCAAATGGTACTCTATTTTTCTTAACCGCTATGGGAAATGCATCAAAAGCAATTGGCTCTGGTGGGAAAAACATCAAGATTCTCCGAAATAAGCTAAATAAGAACGTTAAAGTCTTTGAAAAAAGCGCAGATAGCTGCGAATTAGCTAAAAACTATCTTTTCCCTACTAAGCCAAAGAAATGTGAAAATGTTGAAGGTACAATGGAAATTGAGTTTAATAGTAGCAGAGAACGCAGATACTTGCTAGATAATCAACAAAGAGGCTTGAAAGAGCTAAAAGCAGTAATCGCTCGCTATCATCCAGATATCAAAGATATTCGCATTCTTTAACTTCAGTATATAATTCTTTTTAAAGAACGGTTTTAATGGCTCCGATGGCAGGAACATTCCCATCAACAGCACTCGGAAGCGGAGTTATAGCTGAAGAATTACTATATGGACTCGGTATTAGTGAAAAACAAATTGCTGTATATCGAGCACTATCAAAAGCGACACTAATTAAAGAGCTTTCAGTTAAAAAAGGCGCAGAGGGCACCAACATTCCAGACATTACTAAACAAATAGGTATTAGTCATAATCCTGATTGTACATTACATTTAGAAGCAAAATTAATCCCCGCAATGAATACAGGTGGAATCCATAGCACTACTAGTCAGGTTTGTCTAGAGGCAGGTGTCAGTTCAACTCCAGATATGCTCGAGATATTAGGAATTGGAGTAAGAGTACGGTTCCAACTCAGTGGAGAAGAAGAAAAACCGAGATATTCGGTTGTTGTAGACTTCTTATCAGAAACTAAATAAAATTATTTAGTAAAAAACATTTTTTAATCTGAACCAAAGCTCAGCCAATAAACTTTCTTAAACAATATACGTAAAGTTTATAAACCTAATAAGGAGCTTATATTATCAAATGGGAAGTAAATCACGTGGCTTGAATTCAGCTAAGAAGCTTAAAGCTAGACGTAAGAAATTCGCTGAATGTAGCCGACCTTATGTACGAAGAAAGTACAATCTTAAAGTTAAAGCAGATCCACTTGAGGGCGCACCTCAAGCTAAAGGAATTGTTCTTGAAAAACGACAGCTAGAAGCAAAGCAACCGAACTCAGCAATGAGAAAAGCTGTCAGAGTTCAGCTTACTAAGAATGGTAAGCAAGTAACTGCGTTTGTACCTGGAAATCTAGCTATTAAGATGATTGATGAACATGATCAAGTTGTTGTAGCTGGTCTAGGTGGACACATGGGTAAGACGAAAGGAGATATTCCCCAAGTTCGATGGCAAGTAGTTAAAGTAAATAATCAATGCCTAGAGATGCTTTGGAAGGGCAGAAAGGAGAAGGGAAGATAATGAAGTTTGAATACGTAAAAACTATGCGAGATGGTGAACAAAAAATTGCTCAGGAAAAGATGTATCGAATTATAACTATCCCAACAACTACACAAGGAAAACACCGTACTCCCAAAACAATGGATATGCTCGGTTCAGAAATAGTCCAGTTTTTAAGAGAAGCAGGTACATCTATATTTTCAATTGGAGACGTACTAAAAGTAGACGCTTCAAGAACACTAGTTCCTAAAACTCAACATGCAGTTGCAGGTGAAAAATCTGAAGTGAAACCATTTAAATTACGTGCACACCAATTAGACGAAAATAATCCCTTAGGAATGCGCCGTGATGAAAAACATGCTAATTGGGAGCGAATGGAATGGTAAAAGAAACTGAAAATAAAACACTGGTTAAGAAAGCACCTACTAAAGTCGAAACTAAAGCAAAGGTAGCTGAAAAACCAGTTGCTAAGGTAGAAAACGTAGCTAAGCCAGTTAAAGTAGAAAAGAAAATAACGCCTAAACCTGAAGTAAAAGAAACTAAGAAAGCTCCAGTTGAGAAAAAAACAGTTAAACCTGAAGCAGAAGCAAAGACAATTCCTACCAAAGAAGACACTCCAAAACCTGCACAAAAAGCAGAGCCAACAAAGTTAGCATTTAATTTTAAATTATTCGATAAATGGGATCAGCAGATTGTTGTTGCTGATGCTGGATTACGAAGATATATCACACTTACTCCAAAACTAGTTCCATTTTCACAAGGAAGAAATGTGAAAAAGCAGTTCTGGAAGTCTGAAAATCACATAGTCGAGAGACTTATCCTTAAGCTAATGGTTACAGGACACAAGGGAAAAAAGCATTACCATACTTCAGGACATCACACAGGAAAATATTCAGTTATCTCAAAACAAGTTCAGAAAGCATTTGAAATCATTGAAACTAAAACAAAAAAGAACCCACTTGAAGTCTTTATCCGCGCTTTGGAAAATGCTTCCCCTTATGAAGGTGTAACAACAATTGAATATGGTGGAGTTAGATATCCAAAAGCAGTTGATTTATCACCACAAAGACGAATAGATTTAGCTCTTAGATGGATCTGCCAAGGTTCATATCACGCAAAAGCAGGTAGAGGCAAAAAAATAGGTATTGCTGAATCACTTGCTAAGCAATTAATGCTATGTGCAGCTAAAGATCAAGCAGCTAATGCAGTTCAAAAATCATTTGAAACAGAAAGATCAGCTATTGCTTCTCGCTAATAAAATATATAAGTTCTTAAAACTCGATATTCTTAATATTTATATGAGGCAAATTTTTGATAAGGAAATACAACGCGCTGAATCGGGATTTGGTGTATGGGTTGTAGCTAAACCGCAAGAAAACACTTATGAAGGATTTACTACCCAAGAAATTTCTGAAGCATATCAAAACATGGCTATGGGGGAGTTTGATAAACTATTTATTGCAGTAAAAGAAGAAATCAAATATCCACCAATTCTATTTGAACAGGAGGGTAAATATCTAAGTATGCTCGAAATGCTTGTTTCATTAGAACAATTCAAAAAATCACAAGTATATGGTGCGTCACTACATTCATATATTATATCTGAAACAAAAAATCCACATATACAATTAGGTATACCTATTGTTGAAAAAATACTTGTTAGAAATCCCCATGCAAACAATAATACTATCGCACCCCAACTACAAAAATTTTATGAGTCATTTAACTGGCAAACTCAATTATTCAAACACCGAGATTTTAGTATATTACAAAATTCTGACGCTAAACTTGAACATTAGGTTTACCTCTTACAAGAAACGCCTTAACAAAAATATAAGTTTTATATAATTATAAAAAACTCATAAGACATTCTTTTTTTCATAATCAGCTAGCCACGCATAATTATCTTCAATATGTTGTCTTCCAGAATATTCTGACTCTAGAAGTAATTCATCTGTTGGCAAATCCGAAGTCATTGTTTTTAATTCATCCATTGATAAACCTGAAGTCATTATTCCTAATTCTGGCGGTTCGATTACTTTATCAGTTAAACTCTTAAAATCTCCCATAAAACTCACCTAATCTTTCTTTTCTTCAGCTTTTGGTGCTTCAGTTGCTTCGCCTTCTGCGGGTTTTGGTTCGCCACCTAAAAGCTTTGCAATCTTATCTTTGCCTGCTTTGATAACTTTACAGTTGATCTGAGCAATTTCTCCAGAAAGAGTATTACCTCTGATTGATCTTCGCTTTCGTTGGCCTTTTACTTGAGTGTTAAAACCAATACCTTTTGTTATTATAATCCGTTTTCTAGCTTGTCCATCTACGTCTTTTCGCATAGGGAATCCAGAGTTATCAGATCCACCAGTAATTTGTAATTCATAGCCATTCAATCCAATGAGTTCTCCACGGAAGTTTTCACCAATCTTCTTGCCAAATAGCTTTTCAGCATCTGCGCCAGAAACGACGTGCTTGAAGACTTTCTTTTCTTCTTTTGAACCGATTGCTAATTTAATTTCAGCCATAAGAAGAACGATGTAGAGGGTTTTTAAAGGTTATGCTCAAAGAATTCGTCTAACTTTATCTACATCATGTATTGATTCAATATCAATAACTAATGCAAAGTTTGGTGTAGGTGTGCCTTTTGTGTTTCTCTCAACTGCTAAATCAAAATACCTTCCAGAAGAATATAAAGTTCCAGTTCCTTTGATTCGATAGTAACCACTATCGTCTTTAGTAACTAAACAAAGCTTTGTGTTTTCCTTCAAATTAGTCAAAGATTTATTCATCTGACAAACACTTAGCAAAATCTGCTTATCACCTGTCTCAATACCCTTACATATTACATATATAGCATGAGGATCTCCAGACATTGAACTAGTAACCAAAACTGCTTCCTGCCCAAATGAATATGCTTCTTTCCAACCCATTATATGCCCCAAATCTCTTTCTCTCTTCTGTGAATATCTGCAATATGCTTAAGAACTTGCTTTTCAGCCCCAGTCAGGAGCTTCTTAACTTCCTTTAGACTTCTAAATGAACTTTCTGGCACATCAGCATATAATTCCTCTCCAGGCTCAATATTCCTACCAATAGTTGCTCCAGTAACAGACAAAGCTGCCTGCTCACCCTGCTTTAACTCATCCATTTTCTTTCCACTATCTTCAATGGATTTTATAGTACCGACAACAACACCGTCGTTATTCATCAGACTTACTCCTTTTTTCAACTTACCTGCAGAAACTTCCACACCAAAAACAGCTGGTCCAGATTGCCTAAAAATATACTGTGGTAAAACACGGAACTTAGCTGGCCAAGTTATTCCCTTAAGTTGCTCTAGCTCTTTTTTCTTCTTTAATTCTTCAATCAACTCTTCATATTCTTCAACAATCTTATAGATAACAGGATGGCAAACAACCGGCACTTTCTCCTTGTCCGCCTCTTTTTTCATAGAATCTAAACACTTAACATTAAAACCCAAGACAAAACCTGCGCCTAAATTCTCTTTTTGGCTGGATGCTTCCAAGATGTCTTGCTTTGTTATGTTACCGATGTCTGCCCGCTTGATTGCGATTCCTTTTTGACCAAGTAAGTTAGCAGCAGCTTCAATTGATCCCAAAGTATCTGCTTTTAGTATAATACCTTCATCTTCAGTTTCAACAAGAACTTCTTCGATCTCATCTAAGATCTTACGCTTTGCAGACTCAACTTGCGCTTCATTTCTTGCAGATGCAAACGGCGCTCCAGCAAGTGCTTTATCTAAGTCAGGTGCAAGTATTTTGATTCCAGATGCAGCAACAATTTTATCAACATGCTTAAATCCACCTTTCTTATCACGAATCTCAGAAAGCGGGTCTGGCTTTAGAAGCGATCTAATCTTTGTCTCAAAAACAGTGTTTGCTCCACCAATAATAATTGCATCATCTTTTGTCAAAGAACCGGCATAAACAATAACATCTGCAGTTGTTCCCATGCCTTTTTCTTCCTTGATCTCAAGAATAGTACCTTCTGCAGGCTTATTTACATCAACATCCAATTTATCATGCAAAAACTTCTGAGAAAGACCAGTAATAAGAGCTAATAATTCTGCAACACCTTCACCACTATGACCTGAAACTGGCAGAATAGCAATCTCTTTTGTATAATCATCAACTTTGTTGTATATGTTTGAATTAAAACCCAGTTCAGAAAGCTGTCCAAGAAGCTTGTAAAAACGATCTTCATATGCTTTCCTTGCTTGCTCTGATTGCTGTTTTAAGTTTGCTAGGAAGACCTTATCTTTAGATTTCCAACCAGAAATCATATCTACTTTTGTTGCTGCAACAATAAATGGGACCTTAAAGGTCTTTAGGATCTGAATAGCTTCCTTAGTTTGTGGCTGAATACCTTGGTTAATATCAATAATTAAAACTGCGAGATCTGCAATAGACCCTCCTCGCTTTCGTAGATTAGTAAATGCTTCATGCCCAGGAGTATCAATAAACAATAGCCCGGGAATAGTGAACTTTAACTTAAAAACTTCTAACAAGCCACCACACACTTTTTGCAAGGTTCCAATTGGCACCTCAGTAGCTCCAATGTGCTGTGTGATCTTACCTGCTTCTCGTTGAGCAAGAGTTGTGCCCCGAATATAATCAAGCAAAGTTGTCTTGCCGTGGTCTACGTGACCTAATACTGTAATAATTGGTTGTCGAATCATACTAGAAGTAGGAATTAGACTTTTTAAAATTAGTGCTTTGTCGTATGTTTACTGCTGCTAAACTAGTTCTGACGGCATCTTCTACGTCCTTTGTTAAACTCTTAACATTAAAAAAACGGTGTTGTGGTGCTTTTTCTTTAATTACTTTATCTCTAAATAAACGAATACGCGCATTAATCACTCCAAAAAAAACATTAGTTACTTTTGCTGGCTTCGAACCAGGCACAATTAAATAAGCACAATTTTCACCATCACTTAATGGAACTGTATAATAAGCACTAACACACAAACCTTGCTGGTCTGTACAATACACTCGAGCAGTAACTAAACAATTACCTGTCTTACTCGCAACCATGCGAATATCATGAATTAAATCGATATCTAAACGAAAATCATTCACCATATGCTGCGCACTTGCTCCAAGATCTATACCACCCTTAAATGGAAATCCCCAAGCCGCGCAAACCGGCATATCTAATGCAATACCTTTAGTATCACTACGAATTAACTCGAGCAAATCCGTTGGTTTTCCATGTCCCACATTATCGTGTTTCGCTGGTTTAGATAATGCACGAAGAATTGCTAATGAACAATCATTCACTTTCCGATAATATTCATGTGGTTTCAAAAACTGTGCTTCTGCAGCACCTGCTAATTCAGGAACATCTGCCATAGCAATATATGCCCGATTACCTGTTCTTTGCAACAGATACATAGAACTACCTTGAACATCCTCATCCATACTTATAGTATAGTAATAAACTTTTAAGACTTCTTATTCAGCAAATCTTTTATCTAACTAGCCTCATGATTATTATGGATATGTTTAAGCTATCTCTAACTCAAAAAATCAAGCGAGAGCTAAACCTACTAAAACTAAAAATCTTTGCTAGAAACCAAGATAAGATCAAAAAACTGGAGATCGATGTTGAAAGAGAACAACAGAAACTGAAACTATTACAATTAAAAGTCAAGAAAAAACAGCTTAAGCAAAAGAATAGAAAACTCAAGAAGAAACTTCGGAATTAACTACTTGTTTCTTTGTGGGTTTAGCGTTTCTTTTTTAGCTTTTCATAATAGGATTTTGGTATCATTGCAGTACCACTCATAGTACCCTCACGCGCCACACCTTCATAACTACGCGGTCCAAGGTAAGTAGCTCGATTCTGCGATGAATAAGAAACTACTACTTCAGTTCCAAGAGGGACATTTCTAATGAATACATCTATGCCCCACGACGAACTTACATTAACGCCTTCAAGCACGAAATCTTCTAAATGCTTACCGCTACTTTTGCAGTATTCTGCTGCAGATATAGTTAATACTTGCTTACGCAATATCTTTGGTTTTTCCCTTGCCATTGTAATTCTATTTTTTAAGTTTAATATTTAATAGAATCTATGAAAAAAGGCTTAGAATAAGCGGTCTTCTTTTAACTTTTGCGTATTATGTACTAAATGGAAGGAATTGTTGTCTACGATGTTAACCAAAAGATTGACAAGAAGGACAGAAAGATACTGAAAGTGCTTTTTGAAGATGGACGAATGAGTATCGCAGATATCGCTAAGAGAACCAGACTACGACGAGACTCTATCTCACGGAGAATCAAGAACCTGACTAAAAACAAAATATTACGTGGATTCATACCTGTAATCAACGGTCCTGCTCTTGGATTGCCAAACACAGCAATTCTTTTGTTTAAACTTAACATATCTGATAACAAAGAACAATTTGTAAAGAAACTAGTAGCAAACAAGTTTGTAGTCCACGTTTCGGAACTTCTAGGAAACTTTGATATTTATGGTGCAGTTCTTTACCAGAACACAAACCACCTAAATACAATAGTTAAAGAAATCAAAGAATATGTTCCAAACATTATTCAGAACCTTGAGATCTACCCTGTTGTCAATGATCCTAAATTTGAAAGAATGGATGATCTTCTTTAACCATGCATTCTAGTTTCATTATGAGCACGACTATGTAGATGCATTACATGATGTTTGTTATGCAGTATACTACCTTTTTCCTTAATACCTGAATTTACAAACATTAGCATTATAGCAACAAAAAGCGAGAAAGTGCTAGCCCCGAAAAGAACCGTCTTAATTGTATATAACTCACACAAATATCCAGCAATTACTGTGGTGATTCCAACAGCCATAGCATTTACTGCTCTAAATAAACCTACCGTTCCACCGTGCTCACTTTTTGGAGTCAGGTGCGACAGCCGTGCAGTAAGGGGCTGCCATCTCAAATCAAAACCAAATCCCATACTAGCTCGACTAATTGCTAAAAATACAAGTTCCTTTGCGTATAAGAAAATATAACCTGAAAGCCAAACAAGTAAAAATCCTGGAATTATCAAATACTTAGATGGAACAATATCAATTAGTTTTCCTAATGGATAACTAGTCAATATATAAGTAATATATAACACTGAAATTATCATACCTACTTGTTGTATCGTCACACCCTCATTAATAAGATAAATTGGCATATAAACCCACCAAATAGCCCAAGTAATATTATGAAGAACAGCAATAGCTAAATATATTCTAAATTTCCTTATGTTGATTATATGTTTGTATTCTTTTATAACATCTTTCTTAAACTGCTTAACTGTTTCATGTTTAGACGCAGTTCGGTCATGAATAATCAAACCAACAAAGACGATGTTAATCAAACCAATAACTGCTGCAAGATAAAATAAATGATTAAAACCATAATACGCAATTATCATTCCACCCATAAATGGTGCAATTGCTCCGCTTGCACCTAAAAATATTCGAGTATACGCAATATCTCGTCCTTCATGACCTCTACGAATTACATCATAAATATACGCCCAAAAAGCCGTCCAGAAAAGTGCTCCAAAACCTTCGATTAACAACTTAAGACTTATGAAATGCGTTGTCTGATGTGACATCACAGCCCCAATCGCAAAAAGCGGGTAACCAATTGCACCAAAAAGCATCAATGGACGCCTGCCGACCTTATCTGCAATAGTTCCAATAGGAAACCGCAGTACTCCCGCAAGCATCGCACCAAACGCAAAAATAATACCAATGCTTGTAAGAGAAATACCTAATGAATCAAGATAGATAGGTAGGAAGCTAGAAACTAGAGTAAAACTGAGAGCAGTATTAAATCCAGCTATAGCACAGACTAGAATATCTTTACGCATATAACAATACGATCAGCTGATATAAAAGAATGAGTTACTTTCAATCAGTGTCAAAATCATCAATTATATTCATAACGGGATCAATTATTTTATGAACTTCATCTAAATTATATGATGCATCAATCTCATACAATATTTTTCCCTTACGATAGTACTCAATAACTTTCTTTACTTCTGTTTGGTATATCTCAATTCTCTTTTTAATTGCGACTGGCGTGTCGTCATCTCGCTGAGCTATTTTCCCACCACAACTATCACAAACACCGTTTTTTCTAGGTTCTTTTGTTTCCTTATTATATACGATATTACATTTTACGCAAAACATCCTACCTGAAAGTCGCTTAAATATAATACTTTTTGGTGCAACGAAACTAAAAACTAAATCAATCGGAGTTACTTTATCTAACCACTTTGCTTGTTCTAAACTTCTAGGAAAGCCATCAAAAACAAATCCCTTTTTACAATCTTTCTTACTTAAGCGATTAAGTACAAATTGATTAAGTAACTTATTTGGAACTAAAACACCCTTATCCATATATGCTTTCGCCTTAAGTGCATCTGGAGTACTTTGCTTAAGCTCCTCTCGTAAAAGCTGACCCGAAGAAATTATCGGTAACTTGTATTCTTTTGCAACTAGCTGGGCATAAGTTCCCTTACCAACTCCAGCAGAACCAAGAAAAATAAGTCTCATAAGATAAGAAATGATCCGATCTTTAAAGATTTTATGATTCGATTCCCATTATATCTGCCAATTCTTCAGGCAAAGAACCTGCTTTGAAATACCACTGACCATGTTTAGAATTCGGGCGTTCATCAGTTACAGTAACTTGTTTATCTAAACAGTAAGCTCTAAAGTTCGGGCAAATAACATCTACTCTTCTGCGAAGGTCTTCACTCAAACCCAAAGTTGACTTTCCTTGAATATATTTTGTAAAACGCTCCAGTGAAACCATTAACTCCATATGTCTAAGTTCATTTGTACTGCCTGCCGCCCTAAGCTCGCCCAAAGTCATACCAGTAAAAAACTCTTCAGCCATATACTATAAAATATCATACTTATTAAACAATTATTCAATATAAATTCAGAAAAAAGTTAAGGAACTCTATTCCTGTTCAGACTCTTCTGTTTCTTCTGTTTCTTCTTCAGTTTTTTCTTCTACTAGTTCTATAGGTTTAACTACAACTGCCGGAGTTTCTTTTACTTCAACTACTGGCTGTGGTTCTGCTACAGGTTGTTCAACTGGCTGTGGTTCTACTGCTGGAGCAGGCTCTTTCTTAGCAATTCGTCCAAGACTAATATCTAATGTTGAAACCCGAACAGTTCGACCTTCTTTGTTCTTAAACTCTTCAGAACCCATTTGAATATCAGAAACATCAATTTGATCTCTTAAAAACCGGCTTTTAACAACTTCAGCAACATCAACGGCACGGCTAATGAATTTTCCTCTAGATCGAATTGTAACATTATCTGCGCCTTTTGTTGTGAATTGCATAACTACAGCAGTAACATAATTCATAAAGGGTTTTCCGCCAACGAAAATCGCGTGGTTATCTATCATCTTTTCTCCTACAAGTCAGCTGATGTTTTTATAAACATTAGTCTTCTGCAGACTTCATTTTCTTAGTAATGTAGCCCGCTATTTGATTTCTCAACTTCTTTGTCTTAACGTCACTGAGCTCTTGGACCTGTTTTTTATTCTCGTCAAAAGTCTTTGCTAGCTTTGGCTTATGCAAAGTCATAAACTTTTGTCCAAGTCGCTTAATTTGTTTGGTACGTATTCGTCCCATTTTAGTTTTTTGAAACTGAAATCAGCGAAATGCTAATTTCGTCCCATGATAGGAAACGCGCGAGGGAGTTTAAAAAGCTTGTTGTTAAATAAAAACCACAACAAGTAACTAAGACTCACATTAATGCAACAGAAAGACTTAAAAACCAAAATTCAGTGCTACTCTATGGTTAATGGTGATGAAATTACAAATAAGTACACAAGCTGGAAAAATGCGGAATCCTTTACTAAACTAGCTAATACTATCAAAGAAGATGCGCTTACTATATGTGATCTACTAGAAAATACTCTAACAAAAAAACTTTATGAAACAGAGTATATTGATTTTTTAACAAGTAGCTTATATAAAGCAAATACGATTTTAAATGGTAGATTTAAATCGGCATGCGAAGGAGATTCTTTAGAAGACACAATAATTAAACACAAAGACTGGTTACAAAACGGTGATTTTAACATATGTAAATTGTACCCTGATTCTGTACCAATGGATGAAAATTATAAAACTGCTGAAAAACTTTCAGTGGAATTAATCACAAAAGCATTTTTAGATGAAGGAGTACTCCCAAATTACGACGGCATTACTTATGCATTATCTGTTTTTAGTGGATTTATGGAATATAGTCTAGAAAAACATCGCAACATTCGAAAAGCAAAAAATCTTTTTGCGGGAATCATGTACGCACCAGGTATTTCTA
>Ga0233431_1002716_pt1 | contig 23631 bp, 27 predicted proteins | sample SI_118_April2016_FD_179867 | JGI IMG/M metagenome (GOLD analysis project Ga0233431, IMG submission 179867) | Seawater microbial communities from Saanich Inlet, British Columbia, Canada - SI_118_April2016_200_MG | ecosystem: Environmental > Aquatic > Marine > Inlet | place: Canada: British...
CCACATATCTTGCCGTTCTGATAATCTTCCCGGCAAGAAAAACATACTTCAAACGGAATGTCTTGATTTGCTGTCTGTATTCTGAAATGCACAGAGAATCAAATTTGAACAGTAAAAACAGATTGTATGCAAGCATCATCATTTGAAACACTGCCTCATTTGCCCAAAACGATTTTAGCAAAAGATGGCCAACCGCCATATCATACTTGGCTTCCTTGATGTAATTCTCAGCGTTGCCACGCTTTTCGTAAGAAATGACAACTTTTTCTGAAGGTAGTTCAGTATTGGCTACAAAGAAAAAGTATTCGTATTCGTCGCCGTCAAAGAGAGATAATTGTGCTCTATCCTTTTCTGGTTTCAATATCCGGGAGACTACAAATCTTCTGTCTTTGTCCCATGTGTTTAGTTTCATAAAAATCTCAGCCGTTTCCCTGCCCTCATCACCTTTCACGAATGAAATAGATGGACCAGTTACTTGAGAAACAAGTGTTGGATAACCTTTAGCTTTTATCAAATACTTGCAACCCAGTGATTCTATTGTTTCAATAATTTCTTCATCAAAATAGCCGCTGTCCATTCGGAACATGATCTCTAAATCATCTGTTTTGATATTGGCAACGATTTCTTTGACCATTTCAGCTGCACCATTTGCTGTATAGGTATTGCCGCTTCTCACATATCCAGTGATATATGCCTTTAGTTCATCACAGAAAGCAAACTGGATGTTGTAACAAAGGTTGCCAAGCTTTTTTGGATTATATCCCTTAGCTGTACCTTCTTGATGACCTTCTACGTTGACAACACTGCTGTCAATATCGATGATGATTGATGTTAGCTTCCTTTTAAAAAGTAGTTTTTTGAAGACTTTGAAATTGATTTCTCTGAATATTTGAGTTGTCTTATAGCTGAAGTTTCCTAAAAATCTTGATACCGTTTCAGGCTCCTTCACTGAAATATCAAACTCGTTGATCAGTGGATCACCTTGTAGAAGTTTGAGCCGTTCTAACTTGTCAATTCCAATAAAGTGGCCGCAGAGCATCGTTTTTATATGATTCGTTTTGATTTTGTTGGTTGATTTGTTATCAAACACAAGGTCGGAGTCAATGAGTTCAAAAATTCCATTAGTCCTTGCATTTTCAAACAGAAGAAATATGCCTGCATTTGATGTTATATTTTTGGCTACAAAATCAATTTTATTGATCACAATTAAGTCCCTTTTCGCTGTTGCTACTTTTTTTTACTTCAATTTTAACACGTAAGGAGGGAGTGAAAGTTTGCTGATCCAATCGCTTTTTCTTTCACCCATTGGGTGAAAACCAAACTTGACGAAACCCTTGAGTTTTCAGGCTGAATAGGTTGTTTTTGTGGGTTTTTTGATTAATTGACGTAGAATGCGGGTGATAGTTACTTTTTCTGGCTTATGGTCATTTGTCAATCCAAGTTCTTTACGAATATCTCTAAGCGTATTCTCTAACTCTAATTTCGCTTTGGCAATTTTAGGTAAATCACTCTGATTCCGAATATTTAATTCCCGGCCCCCACACACCAAGGATCTCTAGCATAGCTTTCATCATATCGGGCATGATTAGATAGAGTACAAAGCCAATGACTACCAAGATTAGGATATTTGTGCTGAGGTCTTTTAGTAGTTTCATTTTTTGATTAGGGCAGCGCGCTTTTAATAGTTTATTTAAAGCTAGAAACGGCAACAATACACATACCGTGAACTTTCTCAGAGTGTTAGCATTTTTTGTCTAGCTTCAAAGAAAGTCAAACTTTTCCCCTAAGAATTAAAAACTCTCTAATGTCAGGTTTTGTAAGGTTATCAGTTATGGTGTGTCAACCTTTTGCAAGTATCTGGGATGTAATAATAAGTAATCGAGGACGCTTGGTTCTTGCATAAAAAGGTTAAGGAATTACATAGGATAAGGAATAAGTAATACCAGTTGCTTCGCCATCACCGCTGACTTCAAATATAACGGGGATGTAGTATATCTGCGCATCAGTGTCAATGATGCTTCGCCCACTTATCTGGACAGGGTGGTCTGGTGTGGCTGTTTCGCTGATACGAGTTTCGTCAGTAGAAATAAGCGAAACTTGCATCTCGCCGCTCTGAATAGAAACGCTTAACTCCACATCCACTTCATAGCCAGGCAAAGAGGACGGGGTCTCAAAACGATTGGTGTAGGTGCCGCCTGCGGCAGAGAACTCGCCTTCATACCATCCTTCTTCAGGGGATGTGTACGAATTGACTTGTGCGCCTTTAACATATCCATCACAGGAAGTCAGCCCAAAGAGCGATACCAGAACAATAGCGATAATCAGAATAAGTTTGGTGAAAGATGTTTTCATTTTTTGTCCTTTACTGTAGTTTCGCGTATAGTTTGTTCGTGCTGAGAGTTATAATCTCCATCTTGAGTGTTTTTAAGCGTGCTCAACCAAGAGTTAGCTTCGACTACCTTTATGATTCCAAAGTTATTAATACCGCAATTCAGGTTTTAATTATCCAGTTTGAGATTCAAGAATACTTCCACAACTTTTGGGTCGAAGTGTTTGCCCGCCTGTGCGCGGATATATTCAAATGCTTTAATTTTCGACCAGGCTTTACGATAAGAGCGGTCGGAGGTAAGCGCATCCCAAACATCGACGATACAAAAAATGCGGGCCGCAAAAGGGATTTGCTCACCTTTCAGGCCGCGTGGGTATCCGCTGCCATCCCATTTTTCGTGATGGCAGTAGGGGATGTCGATGACATCATGCAGATACTCGATGGGGGAAAGCATTTCGAAGGCATAGCTGGGATGTTTGCGCATGATATCTAACTCAGCATCGGTCAGGGGGCCGGGCTTATGCAGGATGGCGTCCGGGATTCCCATTTTTCCAATATCGTGAAGCAATGCGCCTCGGCGTAATTGCACCAGCTTGCTTTGATCGAACAAGAGGGCTTTAGCCAGTTTAACCGCGAGTTCGCTAACTCGTTGTGTGTGACCCTCGGTTTCCCTGTCGCGCAGATCGAGGGCGCGTGACCAGCCTTCAAGGGTGTTATCGTAGGCTTTTTCCAGGTTGATCTTGGAGCGTCGCAGGTCTTCGAACAGGGTGGCGTTTTCGATAGCGATGGCTGCCTGCCCGGCCAGTGTCTCAACGAAATTTTCCCAGTCAGCATCCCGTTTGAAGGGGCTGCGCTTATAGATTTCCATCACGCCCTGAACCTGGCCTTTGGCAATCAGGGGCAGACCATAATAGCCAATAAATTTTTCATCTTCGATCATTATGCTAAGCAGAGGGCCGCTGCTTTTGCTTGAAAGGTCAGGAATATAGATAGTCTTGTTTTCAAAGGCTGCCTTTCCGGCATAGCCATTGCCAATGTGTATCTGGGTGTTCTCAATCCAGTCTGTATAAAATCCCTGACTGGCGGCGTATTCGAGTTCGTTTGTGTGGGGGTTTGCCAGCAGGATGCAGACGGCATCCACCTGGAGTTGGCACACGGCTTCGTCTGTAAACATTTTTAATAACACGCGCAGATCGAGGTTCGAGAGGATAGCAACATTGAAATCACGCAACACGTGCAATTGTTGGATGGCTTGCTCAAGATTGGCCTTGGCACGGATACGTTCGGTGATATCCACATCCATGCAGACGAAAAGAGGCTGACCGTCTCCGCTCGGGATGGTGAACAGGGATGAAAGCACAGTGCCCGAACTGCCATCCCGACGCGTGATCTGTTTTTCAACAGGGCCGTATGATTTGCCTGACTCGTTTATAGTGTTCACTATCTTTTGGAACTCAACGGATCCTTCGCCTGGAAGCATAAGTTCATCCACAGTTTTTCCAATCGCCTCAGCACTCGACCAGCCGTAGATTTTCTCTGAAGCAGGGTTCCAGAAAACCACGCGCCCATTCTGGTCGTACCATTGTGCGCTAACCTGGGCTGAATTCTCGAGCGAAGCACGCAAGCGGCTTTCGCTCACCTGCAAGGCTTCTTCGGAACGCTTGCGTTCGACCACTTCCCAGGCCAGGTCAGCCAGCAGCGATATTGCCTGGACATCGTTTTTATCGTAGCTGGTTGGTTTATTTCCTATGCCTAAAATGGCGACGATCTTGTCGTTGCGTATGATAGGCACGACCATCTCCCTCTCTACCGTGGCGTGACCGTCAGGCATACCCTTGCGATGGGGGAGCGCGACATAATCGTTATGGATGACCGGCTTTTTTTCGTGGATTGCATCCACCCATACACCAGCCTGGTCCACATCGTAGTGTTGACCCTTGCCTTCTGCTTTGCACATATTCTCTAAGGTATTGGTAGACCAGGCCTGGAGCACGAGCGTTTTTTCGTCTGCCTCGAGCAGGTGGTAAAACCCGATGGTGCTACCCGTCAGGGCTTCGGCTTCGTCCAAGGTGGCCTGGAACAATTCGTCCAGGGAGTGTGAGAGTGAAAACTCGGTCAGGCGCAAGCGCGCTTGCATGATAGCATCGGCCTGTTTTTGGCGGGTCACATCATGGGTAAAAATAGTGACCCCGGTAATCGCGCCGTCAATTGAGGTGTTTGGGTTGAGATAATTCTCAAAGTGGTGCAGGCCGTCTGCCCACATCATTGAAGTTTCTATCATGACGCGTTCGCCTGCCAGGGCGGTATCATAGTAACCCTGCCATAATTTATTGAAGTCATCCGGATACTCATCGGCCAGCACGCTTTCCCCCAGTGGGATAATCCGCCCGCCAGCAGCCAGCAGGGCATCTTCAAAAGCCTCGTTGCAAATTTGCAGCCGGTAGTGGCCGTCGACGGAGAAGACAATATCCTGGATCGAATCGATCGTCGTGCGCATTTTCGCATCGTACTCGCTCACAATTTGTTCAGCCTTCTTACGGCGGGTGACATCCCGGTTTGAAGTAATGCCACCGATGATCTCTCCCTCTGCATCCTTGAGCCAGGTCACAGACGCCTCGATATCCAAAGTCTGGCCGTCTCGGGTCTGCTGTTGAAGATCGCCTTCCCATTGACCATTTGCCAGCAATTTAGCCTGGGTTTCAGCCTGTGTTTCGTTGATGAACATGGTCTTTAGCAACTCGTCCAGGTGTCGACCGAGAGCATCTTCTTTCTCCCATCCATACACCTGCGATGCCGCTTCATTCCAGAATGTAATCATTAGCTCATGGTCGGTGGCGATAACCGCATCTGAGACCTGTGAAAGCAGGTGTGCCTGGAACTCCAATTGCCTTTCAGCCTGCTTGCGTTCCGTGATGTCGATACTGGAACTTTGCAGCGCGACTCCGTTCCCATTTGAATCTTTGATAACCTGATCGATAACGAAAAATGTTTTCGACCCGGTTGCCAATTCGTAGGTGCGCTCATAAGAGCGGCCGATACCGCTTTCGATTACTTCAAGATTTTCTTTCAGATAAAGATTCGCTTCATCAAGGGGAAATACATCAACCATGGATTTTCCGACAAAATCTTCTGGCTGGCCTCCCATATTGGCGGCAGCCCAGGCGTTGGCTATGATGTACACACCGTCTTTATCCAAAACCAGCACGCTGGTACCTGAATTTTCCACCAGCGTGCGATATTGAAGTTCAGAATCGGCCAGGGCCTTTTCATTTTTTTTCCGCTCGGTAATGTTTTCGGTAACCACCAGGATTTGATCGATCTGGTTCAAACCGTGGCGCAATGGAACGGTTCGGTAGAGTTGGTATTGATCGTTGATGAATAATTCAAAGGAACACTCTTCTCCCTGGAAGGTTCTTTGATAATACGCTCGGACGATTCCAGCCTGCTCCCCGAAAATCAGCTCCAGTGTCAAGCCTCGAAATTGTTCCGGATCCAGATTCTGTTTTGTGAACCCTTGACCGGCAGAGAACCCGACCGTGAAGTCTTTTTCGATAATCGAAACATACGAATTGGGATAATTTTCAGCCATTGTGCGCAGAAGCTTTTCGCTTGCACGCATTCGTTCCATACTGTCTGCGGTCTGTTTGAACAGCAGCGCATAGGGCTGCTCCAGGCCGGTCTGGATGATCGCCCGGTAAATGAGATAGAAGGCAATCAGCCTGAAGATGTGTCCAAACAGGTTTGATAATCCAAATACGCTGACATAGAACGTGAAAGCCAATTCGGCAAAAATATTCAAGACGGTGGCGGCGATCAGGAGATTCCAGATTTTGGCATTGAAAGAATGGCGTTTGCGCCAGATCAGGAAAATGGCGCTTATAAAGACCAACGAAATGATATATTCGCTGATCTTTTTGAAAGCCGTTAATCCGCTCCCCTCGATATAGCAGGTCGGGAAAAACCCGCTAAAAATGGCAGCAAGCAGTCCGCCTGTAACGATGAGATAGATCATACTGACTGTTCGGGCGGAAAACTTACGCCCAATCATGAGCGGCATCAGCAGCCAGGAAATACTCTGTAAATACCGTCCGGCAATCCATAACTGGGTGGGCAGGTTGGCGTCATAGCCTGGGAATACCGTCATTCCCTTGTAGGCCAGCATGTGCACAAGGTCGATTCCGGCTACGAAAAAGGATGCGATCCCCAAGACGAGCAGGTAGTTAGCCTCCATGAAACCACGCGTGTTCCAGACAACAAAGAACATGCCAACTGCAACGGCGATGCTGAAGGTCTCAACCAGGGTATGGAACAAGAGATAGTTATACAGGCTGCACAGCCACAGGCCGCAAAGAATGAATACCCCAAATATAATAGGCTGGTATTTATTGAAACTATTAGCTGCCATTCCAGAATAACTCCTACCTGAATTCCACGTCAAAATAAAATCACCTTCATTTACGTTCAAATGGCGAAGAATTTTGGGGAAACTTCCAATATTATAGCATTTTCGGCACCACCTTGCCATGAGTTTTATAAATATTTTTTGTGAAGCAGTCACTCACCTTCTCGAAGCAGGTTACGACATCCGCACTGTGCAGGAACTCTTGGGGCATAAAGACGTAAAGACCACCATGATTTACACCCATGTTCTCAATCGGGGTCCAAAAGCTGTGCGTAGTCCCTTGGATGGATAATATACTTTAAAAATAGTCGACGCATATTTTGACAGAATTCATCTTGGAGCACGCCAGATGCTTACGAAAGGGAGAAAATCTTTTTTTTGGAGCAAAGGATTCGTTATCTGAGTATTTTTAGCTCAGTGTGCTATCGAAGAAATTTAGTTTTAGCGGCAAGTAGACAGTCTCAATCTGTCCCCTTCAAAGCAGAGCAAATTAGAACAATTTGCTCTGCTTCTTTTTTATCCACCACCTTAGGTTCTTGGATGCTCTCAGGGTTCGACTCCCTATAAGGTAATTTGTGCGCTCAACAAGCGTGCGAAAAAGTTTCTCTCCTCTTAAAACACTACTGACTCGGTAGGTCTTGGTTTTCCAAGTTCCAGCCTGTGATGGGCAAGAGACCCGCTCAATATGAGCAAGTCTCTAATACTCATCACTATATGGCTGCCTCCTTCAGTCTGTTTATGAGTTTAGAGACACTTTATTGAGAAGAGGTGTATTCACACCTCTTCTCTCTCTTTTTTAAAACCAGGCGATCTCGCCTGTTTGTTTAGTTCTTTTCCCCCTATGTTCCATTCCTATGGACTAAGGGGGAAGAGACGGCATCCCCCTTAGTCTCTCTATTACTCGGAGGCTATTCCATGTCAAGCACACAGGTCGCAAACACTATGTCTAAGTTAAATGAAGATCAAAGAATCTCTCTCTTGAGAGCTTCCGCCTCTGCAACGCGCCTCACGGCTTATTATATTGACCGCATTTGTCGTCAAGGAACGAATGACGAATTGCCCGGTCTCGTTGCTAATGAGATTTCAGGATTGCTTAGATCTATCTAACCCGGTTTTAAAAAAAGCAGAGAATGTTGGCTTTCGTCAACATTCTCTACCTTTTACGCTCTTCGATGGTATATCCCATTCAGGCTGCAAGATCGTCATTTCTGACTATGCCATCTCGCTATTAGAACTTCTCTGCCGCCTCAATCACGTCGCTTTTCTTGAGTGCATCGTATTTCTGCATAGTAGCGATACTGTGTCCCATTTGCGCCGCAGTGAGACGATCATTTCCAGTTTTTTTTCGCCATACGCGAACAGCCGTGTGTCGCAAGATATGGGCGGTAAGTTCTACATCGCCAAGATTCGCCCGTTTTTTTGTCGCTTCCAGGACATCTTGGATTGTGCGCTTTTTCAAGGGGAGAAATCCTTTATTTACTCGTGTGAAAAGATACTCATGCTCAACGCCTAGTTCTTTTCTCTTTTCAATCCAATCTAACAAAGGCTGGCGAGCTTTGGATGACACCCCTACCGTACGAGTTTTATACCCCTTGCCTTCACATATCCTGATTTCCCCTTTGCGCTGACTGATGGCAAGAATGTCCGGCATGGTGATATTCATCAACTCTTCGACGCGCACGCCAACATACATCAGCATAAAGACAATCGCTTTGTCTCGAACAAGCCTGTCGCGCCCCTGGTCTGTATCTTTCCAGGGGGCATTGAAGACACGCCCGACCGCATTACGTTCTAAGCGGCGCAAGCCACGCTTTGAAGCTGCATCCTTCTTTGGCAAACGGATGCCAGTTGTCAGGTCACTGGTAACGTTCTTGTTTGTTTGCATCAAGTAAAGGCAGTATGCTCGAATTGCAGCAAAGCGACGCAGGATCGTGCTTGACTTTCTTTTTTGAACAGTCTGAGAGTAAGTGATGTAATCCTGAATGTCGTCTGAGACCAGCGTTTTAGCAGAGAGATCAAGCCTTGTTGTTTCTTTGAACCAATTGGCGAATAATTCCAAGTCGCTAATATATCCCTTGATCGTCTGATCTGCGCCGCGTCGATGCTTGCCCGGTAAGGCGTTTGTGGCTATCCAGACGGCAAACTCTTTTACTGCTTGGTTCTTAATTTCCATTCTTTCTGTTTCCTTTCGTTATTGTATGCGGTAGATTTTTTGATTTAAACCCCTAAAAAGGGAGCGTTATATGCGGTATTATACCATTTTACCGCACACAATACAGATTGTATGCGGTAGAAAAGATGATGAATGAGAACAAAAAAAAGACAAGAAGCCTTGAGTCTCCTTGCCTTTTGAGAAAGTTTTGTGCTTGCAATCGCTATTTGGTTTTCAGGAAATCGTCAGGGTCAACGCCACCTGCTTTGAGAATAGCCCGCAATGTTCCTTCAGGCATATCTTTTGGGTGATTAGGAATTGTTGTGAATAAACCCGTTTCTGGGTTATGCCAGATTTCATGACTCCCGGCAGCTTGTCGGTAAAACTCAAACCCCAGCTTCTTGAGTTTCTTGATAATCTTTCGGTAAGAGAAACCTGATAGTCTACCCAAGATTATCCTATGACTAGAGGGTAGGTGAAGTGGTCGGCAACCTCGGGTAAGTCAATGCCAGTTTGTGCTTCAATCAGCTTCTTGGCTACATCGCGGGCAATCTCTAATGTTTCTGTGACCGTGCGCCCTTGAGCTACCAAGCCCTGAACTTCATCTGACGTTGCCAGATAGAGACCCTCTGGCAATTTCTCAATGTGAATAGTTACTGTACGTTCCATAAGTAATACTCCTTCTTCTTTTTCATTGTAACCTATTTCTATTTTTTACCGAGAAATGCAACCGTATAAAGGCTCAAAAAAATGATGATAAAAACTTCAAATCAATTTCCCAAGAAGAGGATAGATTCCACTTCTCTCATGCTCCAAATAGACAAAGATGTTTCTTCCCTAGAAGAGCAATTAGAAAATTGGTATAGAAAAACCCCCTCGCGGCTATTGGGCAAAAATAAACGCAGGACATCACCCTCCTGCGACAATATTAACGTAAGTCTGATGATGACCACAAACTATAAAAATCTAAAATGGAGGCACGACAAATGTCTATTGTTTACTCGCACGTCACAAAACTTCCTCACGAGTTTTACGAGGGGATGCCTGGGGATGTAAAAAAAAGGCTTTCTGAAGTAATAGAAAATCTAAATGATGTTTTTCCAGGTATAAAAGAAGCTCTAGGGCGCGCAAGCGTGCAATTCGCTTATTCTCCTAGAAATGCGCTTGCGAAAGTTGTTCCTAATGACACAGAAACAGTGTCTAACGCGGGCTACTATTACCCACTCAACACGATCTATTTTCCCAAAAGAGGTTTGCGCTATAGCATGTTTCACGAAATTGCTCATGCCTTAGATTTTATATCGGGACCGCTTCCATCTGTAACGTCTAAACATCTTTCTGAAAAGCTGGTGATCCCTTATTCTCTTCACGCACTCTACCCGAAAGGGAAAATGCTTCTAAACGATGATGGTGTGATTCTTGTTGACCAATACCCTCGCGCCGCGCAGCTCATCTTCTGGGCAATCACATCGCCAAGGATTAGTCGCCGTAATGCAGATATTAAAAGCAGCGTACTGCAAGCACTCACTGAAGGAGGCTTTGGTCAGGGGGAAACAAACTCCGAGCGACTACTTGCTTCAGTGAAGCAAAATTCTTTTGTCACGGAGCGTTTCGCTAACCTATTTGAGCAATTCGCATGGTTCAAGCTGTCTCGCTCTGGCGACAAGTTTGAGGGTGTCAAAAGCGGAGACTTCGCTAGCGCCGTTTTTTGGGAAAGGGAATGGTTCGAGGAATACGAGCACCCGCTTAGCGAATTTATGGCAAAAATAATAACCATCCCACTTAATAGGAGCGCAAAGGAATTTGGCGAAATCAATAAGGTTTCGTATACGAAGTCTTTTCTGCACCCCAAATAGTTTTCCTAAAAGAAAATACGAGGCTCCTCGAGCCTAGCAATCGAGGTTCAGGATCAACATTTAGAAATACCGAAGATCATCGCAAGAACTTCTTTTTTTGTTGCGACGAAAAAGATTTTTTTGACTGCTGGATTTATTTCATAACCAAGAAATTTACAAACCTAATATTGGCACCATAAAAATCAGGAGAAAATATGAGTACAAATAATTTGAAGAAAAAAGTCTTATTAATTACAAGCGAGCATTTTAAACTGGCTCAAAATCTATTCGTTAGCTTCACAGGAGAAGATGAGCGCGATGATCTCGATTATCTTGGCGCACCTCTTATAGACCATAAGCGTCCTTACGGAAACGCTCCCGCATATCGAGATATAAATAAAATTTTAGACTTAGGCTTTGTCCGAGATGCAGAGGGTGAATTCTCAGAAAGAGAAAGAGCTTACATGCTCGGTCTCCACAGGGAGATAGGAATGGTCTTAGAGATTGTCCTCAGTACAAAGAAATTCACTCCAGGTATCTACGAGACAATAGAGCTTGCTGACGATACAGATTTGTACTCAAAGAAATGGAAATATGTAAAGCACGTAGGATTCAGTGACAAGTTTGTTATTGGAGAAAGGCGAAAGATACTAACCTCCTAAGCAGTAATCATTAGAGAAACGCGACTGATACTCTATGATTAGGCGAGGGAGGGCCGAATAGTCGTTACGGACCCGATCTAATTGCCTTGCTGCCAAGTGTAAGGAATCTGCATGAAACCGGGCGAATACGGAAGCCGACCACGCACATTGCTCGACACCAGTCGCCAACGTGCGTGCCTTTTCCGGTTCTACTCAATGCACTGTCTCTAAGTATGGCTCGCTTTACACCGAGATGAGAGGTAGTTGCTCGAGGTAGTATAAGACAGGATGCAGACAGGTTACTTGATCCTGAAAATCGAGGAGTTAGGCATTTCCGAAAGGGATTCCCCTAGCGTTTAGCAGAGGTGGCTATCAACTACCTCTGCTTTCTTTCTATATTATGGGAAAGCTGTCTGACACCCCCTAGCAAGAGGCGGCTACTGGTAGCAGCAATCAGTAAGCCCCGAACAGACTCGCAGCCTGTGGCGAGAAATAAAAAAGCGGCAAGATGTGTGGGTTTCAGTTTAAGCCCCCCCCTTTTCTGATTGGTGTCCCTCACATCGCCGGGCGCAAAAATGCGTCTTTACCGAAAGCGGGAGACGGTAGATTTTTTTCATTGATCTATCGTTTCCTTGCTTTGGTATGGCCAGCATACCCCATTCGGGTAGGGTACAAGATCGTCAAAAATGACGATACGCTATTCACTTCAAACAGGAGCCATTGCACGCTCCTGTTTTTTGTTACCTGTACTCTTTAAAGCATAAGAGTTTCTCTTGTTTTTTAGAGAGTGAAGGTTACTTCGCTCAAGAATAATCATTATTTTGGAGGTAAGTCGCATGACCATCAAAAAACGCACGTCAAAGCTCTATCGTTCTCTCGGGAAAATTTCCGAGAAGTATATTATGCCAACCATACGCGCATTTTTTGGCGTAGCAATTATGTATTGGCTTTCCAGCCGTATTTTTGCTTTTGTTCTTGGAAAAACTTCAAGCAAAGGCTGGACATGGCTTATTACAGTCATTGCCTTGATCGTGCTTGTAGCGATAGGTGCTGCTAATGATAGTGCGAAAGCAAAAGCAGACAAGGAGCGCAAGACTCAAAATAATGTCACTCGACAGAATTCTGAGCCTACAGCTCCCCCGTCTTTTCATGCTGGAGATGCGGAATACCAATATATGCGTGTTCCCAAATTCTAGCATCCACCTGAAGCTATCCGCTTCGTAAATAACGAGATGACATTCACTTGTCATCTCGTCCTTTTTCTCAAAATAACCTAAAGCGATTCTTTCGCTCCCACATTCAAAAGCAGGATGACATAATTTTGTCGTTTTGTTTTTTTTATTTAATCAACTCGGAGGTAAGCCACATGGCTACAACTTATTACCCATCAAGACCTGTCTTGAAGACTTTAACGCTCAGGGAACACCCTGCTCAGAAACTGGCTTTTGATCCCACCGCCTGTACGCAAATAGAACTCCTGGCGGCTCTGGTAGGAGGTCAATATCAGATAGAGATTGCCCAGAATCTTTTTCGGGAGATTGGCGATCTTGTGAAAATTTACAACGCCCCTGCCAGCAAACTTGCAGAAATAGCTGGTGTGGGAATTAGCACTGCCACTCGAATAAAAGCAGGGATTGCCCTCGGCATGAGGCTTGTTGAAGATGTGCCCGATGTGCCGCAAGGCGTACATTCTCCAAAAGATGCTTATTCTTTGGTGCAGGACATGACCACGCTCACAGAAGAACATCTCAAGGTGATATTGCTCAACCAAAGATCGAAGGTTATCGCGATTGTTCCTCTTTATAAAGGGAACCTCCATAGCGTAAGCATCCGGATCGCAGAGGTTATGAAACCTGCAATAGAACATAGCGCAGCCAGCATTGTGCTTGTGCATAACCACCCCAGCGGGGATCCCGAAGCCAGCAGCAATGACGTCTCAGTCACAAAGCAGATTGTTGAAGGAGCAAAGCTCTTCGATATAGAAGTTATCGACCACATCATTGTCGGTAAAAACCCAGCCTTTTATTCCATGAAGAGCAAAATTCCTCATGTGTTGAGAAGCTGACCTAAAGAAGATGGTGCTACCCCACCATCTTCTATTTTTTTAGGCAACCTTTTTTCTCGCTGGTTGTGGAAAACTCCACGCCCGTCGAGAGTGAATGTTTATGTCACTCAGAATATCAAACCCAATTTGGAGGTATGTACTATGACTATGTCAACCGCAGGACTATTTAATCCCGGCAAGTTTGTGATCACTCGCAGCCTTAATGATAATACGGCTCGCTTGATGCCCTATCTACTTCGCCATCTTAAAGGCGATTGGGGCGACATGACAGAAGAGGACAAGAACGAAAATGACCTAGCTGTAAAAGTGGGTGATCTTCGTATCTTCTCAGCCTACGAAACCGACATCGAGGGAGCAGAGAAAATCTGGATCATCACAGAAGCGAATCGGTCTGCAACGACCATCTTGCTTCCAAGTGATTATTAGGCGGTGCTGCGATGACTACTGCTGCACCACCCACTCAAATCTCGGTAAACGAGCGTAACTTTCGCCCTCAAACGCTGGGTGATTTCATTGGACAACGCCAGTTAAAACAGACCATGCAGCTTATGTTGTACTCTGCGAAGACTCGCAAAGCCACGCTTGAGCACGTTGCCTTTTTTGGCGGACCCGGCTTAGGGAAAACCACATTGGCGGCCATTATTGCTCACGAGGCCAATAGCCGTTTGCATGAAATCGCTGCTCCCTCAATCGGGAGACCTGGTGACTTGGCATCCGCCTTGACCATGCTTCAGCCCAATGACATCCTTTTTCTGGACGAGATTCATGCTCTAAAGAGAGATTCTGCCGAAACGCTTTATTCTGCGATGGAAGACTTCAAAGTCTCAATCAAACTGTCGAAGGATAGTGACCCGATCACAATGAAGGTTCACCCCTTCACGCTGATTGGTAGCACGACGGACTTTGGCTTATTGCCTGGCCCCATGCGTGCGCGTTTTGGGCATAGCTTCCATCTGCAACCCTACACCTTGGATGAGCTTGTTCAAATTATTGAGCGGGCCGCTGAGAAAATGGGTTTCTTTACAGAAGAAGAGGCTTTACAGGCCATTGCAAGACGCTCTCGCGGAACGCCGCGCGTTGCTCTTCGTCTGCTGCGCCGCTGTGTTGATGTTGCTATTTCCTCAGATGAGGATTTCATCGACACTGAACTGGTTGAAGCCACCATGCCGATACTCGGCCTGGACGCGCTTGGTCTCGAAGAAGCAGATCGTCAATATCTAGCTGCTTTGATCGAGATTTATCGAGGTGGTCCCGCTGGTCTTGGCGCGATTGCTGCTAATGCCGGTCTTGATATGTCCACGGCTAAAAATATCGTAGAGCCAGCTTTGTTATTGATGGGACTGGTTGCGCGTACCCCTCGTGGTCGCCGTGTGACACGTGCAGGTCATAAGCACCATCAGACCTTTGCACAAAGTGCGGCCTCTGTCAATTGGAATCGTATTGAAGCTGCCGATCAAGCAGTTAACTAAAAACGAGCAGGATGGCGGTCATCGTCATCCTGCTTTTTTACTTATCTTGGAGGTATGTGCCTAATGACTACTAAAGCCAAAGCCCTCGCAGTGATACCTATTGTCACCGCGGACGCGGGAATGAGAGCCTTTGTGTGCGAGGTTACCGGTGAAGAGATTCCTCTTCCTGAGTGCCTGGCTTGCTCCGAGCGCAGTGCGCCTGGTTGCTCAATGTTCCCTGCTTATATTCACCAGATTGTGAACGACCCCCGTCCTCACGACTTTTCACAACGCCTGGCTAAAGCGCATGGTGCAGACTTCGGCATTTCTGTTACCGAATTGATTTACTGCCCGCGCAAATTTCGCTTGAAGATGGAGCATAGTTGGACGGAAAAACCTTCCGACTTTTACGCTCGTTTCTCAGGCACGGCTATTCACGCTGCGCTTGAAGATTACGAAGGCGCAGGCATTGCCGAAGAACGCTTGGTTGCTACCTTCGACTATCGTGGGAAAACAATCCTATTCTCAGGTAAGCCCGATCTTGTGACTTATTCGGATGCTGGTTGGCTAATCACCGACTACAAACGCACTGGCTGGCCTCCACGCTCGTCATATTCGTACACATGCCCCAAGTGTTACGAAGTTATTTTGAGCGATATTACAGACCGACGTGGCATAGGTGGAGCTAACAAGCCTCTTTACTGCCCGGACTGTGACGAAAACTTCACCCGCCGACAAGTACATCAGATTACGCATCTACCTGAAGCAAAGCTCGCTCATGCTACACAAATCAATTTGCTGGCGCTGCTTCTCAACAAAAACGAGGAAGAATATGCCTCGATCCTTGCAGAGAAACATGGAATTGCTGTCTCAGATGCTTCCCCTGTTTTTTCTGGAAGAATTGTCTACATGGGACCCCAAAACATATTACCTCTCCCTGTAGAAGTCGATATTGAATCTGCTCGCACGTTACTGCGTGCCCGGCTCACTGTTCTTCTACGTCCTGAACTCCCCCCGAAAGACCCCCTTGAAGGCTGGGAGTGCAAATACTGCCCTGTCGCCGCTCAGTGCGACGCTGCTGCCTAGCGCAGCTTCATACTTTATTTACTTCGGGAGACTTTCCTGTTGTAAGAAATACCCAAATCAACTCTATTAACCCCAATTCTAAGGAGGTAAGGCTATGCCTACCAACAATAACAAAAATCGTCCTTCCAATTATTTCATCGTTACTGCTCGCGCTTTCCGCAAAGAAGGCGAAGATGGTGGCGTTCAACTCACCAAAAACGGTCAACCAATTGCTAAATGCCGCGCAAGCGTGAGCATGGGCAAAGACCGCGAAACTGACCAGTACAAGCCCTCTATGTGGCTTGAGCTGGTTGGTTATACCGCTGAAGGTGATGACGCTAATGCAATCACTGAAGGTGTGGGCGCACTTCAGACCGGTGAGTACGTTACGGTCAAAGGCCGCTTGGCGATGGAAGAGTGGACCGGCGATGATGGTGTTGCTCGTCAGAGCTACACCTTATGGGTCAACGCAATCGAGCCTTTCAGCTTCGATAATGCGAATGATGCTGCTGAAGAAGAAGACGACGAAGAATTGATCTAATCATCTCTTTCTCTCAGCTCTATCAGACTTACTACCCCAGAGATGCGTGTACCCCACGCATCTCTACCTTCACCTCAGCAGCGTTGTATCAATGTGGGCTATCCGGGTTCGATCCCCGGTGAGGTGACTTGTAAGCAGGCTAACCCCTACTTGCATAGCGGATAAGGCTCCAGCTTTATCTACTCGTTTGGTGTCATGCGACACTCCCTTTTCTCGGAGGTGAGGGTTCATCCCCTCACCTCCTCTCTTCAGGAGAAATAGAGTCATCTCTTGAGGAGAGGCTGATTCCGGCTTCTTTTTATTAGCGGGCTACCCGCCCTGAATCAGAGAAATGGGAGATGTTGCAATGAATACAGTTCTGGCAATTGGTTTTGCCCTTTTTGTTCTCTATGCCCTTTGGCATGGTATCTACCTTGTAAAACACTATCGTGATGGTGGTGTATTGCTTGAGAAACGATTAGGTCGTAATCAGCAGTAACTTCAGAGCGCGGGTTTTTGGCTAAACAGCCTTATCCGTGACTCTTTTTTTAACAGAAAAGAGTCGCTAAAACGGGGGGAAACGCATCCACTTCTTGATTTGCTCGTTTTTGGTGCTACTTAGCAGGTCTAGGCATCACCTAAAACGATCTGATTGATGTGGGTCGTAAAAAACGGAGGTATTTCATATGAATAAAAAACGCCGGACCCTAAAAGAGCTGCTCAGGAATAAATTCCTGACAGGAATCTTTTTAGAAGAAGGCACCCTCCATTTGCGACTGACGGATGCGGTGGTCGCCGTTAATCTAAAGACTCGTGAATGGCGTTTTGGTAGTAAAAAAAGAACCTTTTTGACCTTTCCCGGACTCTTGCGTATTGTACGAGTTTTGGAAGACGACAATCAGGTTGTGCTCATTATTTCGGGGGCTGTATACAGTTCCCGGATCGCTATCCGTAAAAACAAGGATTGGCGAATCTTATTTGATGCGAACTTTGTCTAATTGATGATGTTCGCTTATTTATTTAACCCCTTTGGAGGTATGTATGACAAACAAAAAATTGGCTATAGCCAAAAAGATAGTAAGAATGCTCATTGATGCTGAATGTATAAACCTGCTAGATGAAACCCGTTCTATTGAAGAAGTCGAGTGGGTTTTGAATGGCTACGCTATAAACATTTGGCAAGTTGATAAGGTTATCGAGGAATGCTCTTTCAAGGGCGTTCCGCTCTCTTTGGAAATTTCCAGAGAAATTTTAGCTGCTTTTGAAGACAAGGTTTGTGATGAGTTTGGGCTAAATTCGGACTCCCTCTCTGTGACCATATTTGACTGGTTCAAAGGTCAGAAATGGAGAATATTATCTGATGAGCAGAGAGCCAAATTCGATCAAGGGACTTGTGCATGGGCTGTCTCAAACAATTCTGGTGATCCTGAGACAGATGTTTTGTCTCGAGATAACTCACTACTTGATGCTGTTACTTTCGCTCGCAAGAGATTTGAATCCGCACCTAAAAAAGCACTCAATGTTTTCGCTTGTCCATTAGGTGCTGCTGACCTAAGTTGGATATCAAGGTTGAGCCGAAAAGAATTACTTGAGAATGCCTATCTTGTATGGTCATCTGAACCCGAAGAAAAGCAATAAAAGATTATCTTGGAGGTATGTGAAAATGTACGACTACTATATTCGAGAAATGGTCAAGGCTTTAGCTATAGCCCCAAACATCGTCGCTAGTGGCGAAGGCAGAATCAACGATGAGCTTGCTCGCAAAATTCTTTCGGAGTATTGGGCTGATTATGCCGTCTCTATTTTTGAGTTTCGACAAGTCGTTGAAGCTGCTACGAGAAACGCTATACCGGTAACCCCGGCTGATGTGCGCGAGATTCTGCACAATGTCGAAGAAGGTGTTGTTAGCGTAGATCACGACGCATTAGATGAAGGTGTGACAGATTTCGGGTCGAGATTTGATTGGTGTGACCCTGAAATCCCGATTGACTACGAAGCCTACACGCTACAAACATGCGATTGGTTAATTGTCCTCGATAGAGAGGGAGTTCAGCCAGATCACGAGCTTCCTGATTGGAATCTCCTTGGAGACAAAGCGGTCAGAGTTGTTGATTGCAAAGAGACTCTTGCTCAAGCCATTCTGATTGCAAAGGCGCATGATGATATAGAAAAAGATGCTTACCCTAAGCAGAAACGTCATTACGCAATCTATTCTGTCCCCTATTTCATTCCAACCCATGAAAAAGCCCTGGGAAATTTGGCAAAACTTGAATGCGAAGATAATCGCGTATTCAACGCCAAATACAACACTTATCAAGGCTTTGGCGGAACTGAACTGGAAGATTAGGACTGAAAATCTAAGACCAGATTTACTTTAGAGAAGGATGCTCATTCGAGCATCCTTCTTTCTTTATACATGGAGGTATTTCTAATGAACACAAAAGATCTTACTAAGCCTATCTACACAAAATACTGCTCGATAACCTTCAATGAAGCAAGTGATATGTGGGAGCTTCGGGTAAAGGCGTTTGATGAGGCACTTTACTCTAATAAATTTCGTGCGCCTCTTATCGTAATAGCAAAAGAGTTTGACGTTCAGATAGACGAAAAAATGAACGAGGATGCTTGATAAAAAGCCCCTACCAGTAAGCAGAAGGATGTTCATTAGGACATCCTTCTTTCTTTTACCGGCAACCAGAGGCATTTCTGACGCTGCCAGCTCATTGACCTGTTTTGGATATTTCTCTTCGCAAAGAGAGATACCCAAGACCGACCAACGATGTCGGCAAAACCTAAACCCTATTATGGAGGTATGAAATGAAGTTCGATCAAAAGATAGCCCTATTCAAAATGCTTGTAAAAACGGCTCTCAATGCCAAGGGCAAGACGATCATCGAATTGCCGGAGTTAGTTGACACAATACTGGCTGAAATTGCAAGCACCTATTGGCGACCCGTTTCCCCGCAAGATGTCGCGGAAATTATCATGGAGCATTTGTCCCGAGATGAAAAATGCATTGATATTGCGATCCTGGACTGGTCCATCGACAAAGAAGAGAATGGTTACGATCTCTCAACGGCATCCGATATCAATGCGGAAACCTGCAATTGGGGCATCGTGGCAGATAATCTTCTCCCACAACCCAAGGGTTGGACGACCGTCTCGGCTGTTCGTTTTGTCGGATACGAGAAGTCTCTGGCTGATGTTCTTGAGATAGCTGAGGTGCTTATTGGCGCTTACCAGGCAGATGTGCGGATTTATTCATTGCCACTGGACTACGATGATCGTGAAGGTGTTTTCCGGCAACAGTTTGGAGAAGTAGGGATTCCTGTTGTCTCTTTGTCGCAGGATGAAATGGATGTGCAATGATGCGCAACTATCCCTGGACGGCATCCTGCGCTCAACGCTTAGTGACGAGTTCGAGCAACTCAAGGAATCGCTTGAATTTGCTCATGTCATCGCAAACCCGCAGACTTATGGTCTGGGGGTGAACGACATCCGCTACTTAAGCGGACCGATTGTGCAGCATCCTGGGGGATGGGGCATTGGCATTTTGCAGAAATTGATTCCTACTGCTCGCTTGAAATTGGTCTTGAGCGGAGAAAAGAGCCTTTCTACTCTCGAAGAAGCGCTTGGTTATTACTCTACTGCCAGCCTGTGCGGTCCTCTTTATCAAGATGATGCTGATGTGATGTTCTGGCTCTCACAGGAAGTCCTTGAGGGTTGTGGTGCAGCAGAAAGTATCCACGAAATACTCGGATTTTCGAAGCAAATCGATCTGACGGACTATCAACGCGATTACACACTAAACCCGCTGCGCCGCAAAATACGCGCATCGGTTGTGAAGAATGCGAAAAAATAATTCAAATAATACGGAGGTATTCAAAAATGGCACAACAAAAACTTCATTACATGTATAGAGATGGTGCCAACTGGAAAGAAAGTGATTATGTGATTTTTGCCAACACTCAGAACCTTAGTTCTGAAGGCGTTCAAGAAATGATTGAAGAATGTCTCTTCGATGATGGCAATTTCATTGCAGAATCTATCGGCTTGCCGACACTTTATTTTGATGATGATACTGATCCAGACGCACATGGTCTGCACGAATTTCTTCGGATAGAGGAATGTGATTTCGAGCCTAACGACACGCAAAATCGAGATGTCTTGGATCTGGTCATTGAATTCGCCAGACAGAGGCTCTTTGACTGGAAAACTGTGCGAAATATTCTCTAACGGAGGTATATGAAATGTGTACGATCACAAATTTTGTTGAACAGGTTGGCGAGATTTGGTTAACGCCCTTGTTCTGGGACTGCGAATGTACGGAGGAGTATATCCACCCTGCATCTGATGCCTTTTGCTACCGATGCACGGCAAAGCGCGAAGAATCTCCCGATTCTCGTGTAACCGAGATCATCAAATATGCCGATGTGCTCCCAAAGGAGCTTGTGGCTATTGTTGAAGAAGCGATTGACACGGCAGTTCCGGCTTTTAGCTTGATCCCCTTCTAGGGGCTACGCAAGAGAGAGCTAACCCCTCTCTCTTGTACTTTTTCTAATATTCAAATTATTTTCAAAAGGAAAACCTATGACATCCCCCCAAGCAAACCATGTTTTTTTGATCGGTCAAGTCATCCAGACTTGGACATACAGCGATGACCGCATTTGTCGCGTATCCATACAAAGAGCTTCTTTTGCTCCTTCCGGGCAAGCAAGCGATTTGGTCAATGTGATTATTTCCGGTGCAGAGAAACGCGGCATCACGATAAAGAAAGGCGATACTCTGCACGTCAGCGGATTTATTCGCAATGAAGATCGAGATGTTCCCCTGAGCAAGCTCACAAAAATGAAATTGCCCGGTGAGCTAAAAAACTTGAAAATCAGGCAGATTGTGACGCAGGTTTACGCCTCTAATTGGCAACTTGTTTCTTGATTTTGGATACGCTTCACACGCGATTTTTTACTTGCGTGCCATTTATCAGCATTATCTTGGCGTAAACGAATTCCTGTTCACCCTGCGAATCTGCTTGGGTGCAATACTCAAGCCAAAAGCACGCGCGAATCGGTTTTTCATCCCCACTCCTAAAAAACTCCATGAATCCCCATGCCCCTTCAGAAAGAGAACGATTGAGTACCTGAAGCGTTGGCGCAACTCGTCGGTTCAATTCCGGCGCAGGTAAATTTCTACAGGCAATTTGCTTGTAGTGACTATGCCTACCTATGATTTTTTATGGAGATTACCATGACTACAATGAGAACTTTGCTTGACCTGGGTGCTATCGTAGAAGCGGGTCGTGCGAGACGTGCAAGTACCCTTAGCATTTCAACTTCGACCGCCAAAACAGCCCTAAAGCGCACTACCTGGACGGGGAGTTTCAAGACATACAATCTCACAATTGCCTTGATCCACAATCAAAATAAGGTAGAGCTTGAATGTACTTGTGCTGACTGGTTCAAAGCCGGTGGTGCACTTGAAGCTGACGGAGATCGTAACACCCGCCCATGTAAGCACCTTCTTGCATTTTCGGATCGCTGCACAATTCCACCTCTGATGCCTGTAGACCTTAGCTCGCCGATAAGCGTAGCGCCATTAGGTTCAGGGAAAAAGAGTGGGCAGACGCAGCGAAAAGCAAAGGCGAAATCGCCAATTCCTTTTGGCGAGCAAGTTTCCGCACAGATCGGAGCCGCTATCGAAGCGATGTCCTTTGAGATCGAAGAGCTTTTGCTGGATGGTCAAGTCCCGCTTGTGATTGGACCTACCGGTTGCGGAAAAACATCGGCGCATCGTATGATCGCCCTGCGAAACAGCCAGAGCTTGGTTGAATCAGCGGGTGCAGCATCTTATTCTGATGCCGATCTGGTTGGGATTGTCCATGTTAATGGCGATCCTTTCCCCGGACCCGTCGCAGATGCCTTTAGCGCAGCTCGTGAGATGGGTGAGAGCGTCCTTTTGTTCCTGGACGAGTTCACCCGTTTCAACGCACGCGCACAAGAAGCACTCATGCGCCCACTTCTGCCCATAGCGGCGGATGCAGCGCAGGCGATGGGCATCGACACGGATGTTCCTGTTCGTGTCACTTCTGCCCCCTTCTGGGGAACGGAATGGGGGCCTGCTGAGAAGATTCAAATCTCCTTGGCTTGCAACCCTTGGGGAACGGCTATTGACCCCGCCTTAATCCGCCGGACTACACCCGTCTTTGCTGATTTTCCCAATGCCTTAGCGGAGGTTTTCTCTGACAAGGTTGGGCAAGCAATCAAGGCGAGTTGGTCGGCTGTGAAAGATGGTCTCTGGCCGCTGCCTATTGAATACCAGGCTCTTGCGAAAGCAAAGGGTCCCGATGATGCCAGTATCTTTCGCGCTTACAGCTATCGGCTGCGTGCGATTGATCCAGCAGCAGCAGAGGGTTTCACCGCTACGCTTCAAAGTCTCGGCTTTTAGGGAATGCGATGACTACGCTTCTTGCTAATGACTATGCCGCTACCCGCAAACGAATTGCTCTTGAGCAGGCCATGACGCGGCAAGCGGAGTTGATCCTGTCAATGCTCGGCGCAAACTTGCCCGCTCTGATCCGCCCTCACGTTCTTTTAAAGGAAGGCGCAGATACAGCATCAACGGATACCAAACGCTATATCAATATGCCCGCTGATTTTGATGGCATCCCCACCATGAAGCCTGAATATGCTTGGGCGCGTACTGCGCTCTTGGCGCATGAATTGGGCCATTGGCTTCAACCATGTGACGAAATAGACCAGGTTCAAAAAGATACTGGTCTTAGCGCTGATTTCGTCAACATTGTAATGGATATACAGGGAGAGGCGTTGATCGCCTCGCTCTTGCCCTATTACAACGAACACCTGACACGCCTTCGTAGGCATGTTGGGAAGAAGCATCGCAAAGCATACGCAGATCAAGCAGCTACATTGGCAAAAGCAAGCAGCTTCCTTGGAGCCGCCATGTCCTTGTCTCTGATGGGTCGTTATGTGCTTTATCCAACCTCGCCTTTTTACCCCAATAATTGGTTGGAGATTATCCCCATACACGGGAAACTTTGGGCGTATAAAAAACGCAGCAGGGTTGGCAAGCGTATGGCAGAGTTGCTCAGAAGAATGAGCTACGCAGCACAGATCAGGGCGCTTGAATTGCCGGGCTTTCTTCGAGAGATCGCAAGGGA